>OLRK01002144.1_pt1 | contig 13315 bp, 12 predicted proteins | sample 1672911 | NCBI WGS metagenome assembly OLRK01 (sample SAMEA3136736, study PRJEB25190) | human gut metagenome | biome: human gut; feature: human-associated habitat; material: faeces | place: Austria | collected 2013 | reverse complement strand
AGATAGGGGTCGGAAAGCCATATAAAATCAGGGCTGAAGATTCCGAGAAGTTATAAAATGATTGTTTTGATGATTGGTTCAACTGTCTCTCTGTTTTCTGTCTGGCTCTTTCTGATCACATGGTTATTATAAGATTGTAAGGAGAAAAAATAAAGTAAGCACTTTATTGTGGTGTAGGCACCAAAAAGATACTATTGTGTATTTTCAGGCTTTGAGGCGTTTTTATCCATTTTTTCCAGACGTCCGTTTCCCAGGGGGGTGGAGATGATGCCGATGCCGCTCATTCTAAGCAGGCGGAACAGCTTGTCACAGTAGGCGCCTTTTTCGGAAATCCCTCACAAAAACGGGGCTGCCCGCCGCGGATCCTTCTTTCGGTCCGCAGGGACAGCCCCGTTTCTCCATTTCTCTATTGTCCGTGATACATCTCTGAAACGGCTCAGATGATCTCAAACACATGAACCGGCCGTTTCTCCATCTCGTCCAGGATCCGCATATCCGTACCGGCGATGCGGCCCGCCAGGTTTCTCTGGCCGTCGTTTTCGATCTCCGTCAGCACGATCTCCACCTCGCCGCGGTAGTGGGCCAGGTTGTCGTTTACCACCAGCACATCGCCTCTGGTAAATGTCTTTTTGTCACAGGGGCGGAAGGGGATTTCCCTGTTTTTAAACTGCAGTCTGGGGAAACTGGAGCGGATGTAGTACTCGCTGGCGTCGTTTCTGCCGTTGTGAACGAAGTGGTACACCGCGTCCTTCTCCGCCTCGGACAGGCCCTCTGCCTCGTCCATTTTCACCGTGGTGTTAGTCAGCTTGACGGATGCCATGGCCTTTAACTCGTCCTCCGTGGCGAAGGCGTTTCCGATCAGGATGTCGTCGATGACCTCGCAGGCCACCATGTGGCGCACCTGGGCGTCGATGGGCAGGGTACGGTCCGCCTCCAGGGTGCAAAGTCCCTGATAAACCTCCCACGGGCCGAAGGTGTGCTCCGCCTGGCTGGAAACGAAGGCCGCCGTGGTCAGGCCGAGGGCACCCCATTTCTCGTTGAACCGGTCAAAGGTTTTCTGGCTTAAGCCGGAGTAGCGCTCCGGGTAGAAATTGTGGCAGATAATGATGTTTCTCTTGTCGGCGCCGTGGGCGATCAGCCGCTCCACGTCGGCGTCGGAGCTGCCGTTGAACTCAATTTTGATGCCGTAGGGATTTCTGGTGATCAGCACGTCCTGGAGCTCGTCAAAATGACCGTCCAGGCGGATAATGTCCAGTCCCAGCTCGTGGAAGATGGATAAGTCCTCCGGGGTAGCCCCCAGGTTTTTAAATACCTCCGGGTTGGTGTCCGCCGCCACCTCAAAGCCCAGCTCATGGGCTTTCTTTAAAAAGGCGCCGAACTCCTTTTTGATCACTTCCGGGTCGCTGCTGGCAGAGAGCAGACAGGTGAAGATCCGGGAAAACCCGTATTTTGCCGCCAGCTCCATGTAGGCGAAGTCCTTCTCCTGGGTGGAACGCTCCGGATAAACTGAAATTCCTAATCTGTGCATAATGATCCTCCTTCTCCCCGCCGTCCGGCGCGGGGCAGTGATAACTGTTTTCCTTCTATTTTAACCCGTTCCGGCCTCCTAGTCGATGGGCTTTTGATAGAACCCGCCGAAGAAGGTTTCCGTGGGCAGTACGTTTACGATTACCTTGGGATCCACGCTCTTTAAGTGGTGCACGATGTCCTGCACCTCATAGGAGGAGACCACTGTGTGCAGCAGGCTCATGCTCTGCTTGCTGTAACCGCCGTAGCCGTTCATCACCGACAGGCCGTGGCGGTAATACTTGATATACTCGCTCACCACCGCGTCCGGGTTGTGAGTGGTGATCTGCAGGGTCACCCGTTTGTACCGGTGGTAGAACCGGTCGATGGTCTGGGTGGAGATAAACTGGAACATAATGGAATATCCCGCGTACTCCCAGCCGAACATATAGCCGAACACGCAGAGCATCCCGGCGTTAAACATAAACACGTACTGCCAGATGGCCTTTCCCGTCTTATTGGAAACGTAGAGGGCGATGAAGTCCGTGCCGGCGGTGGACGCATTTCCCTTTAAGGCCGTGACGATGGCCATGCCGTAGATGAAACCGCCGAAACAGATGTTTAACAGCGGATCCTCAAACAAGGGCGTGAAATGGGCGAACCGCAGGAAAAAGCTGGCCAGAAATACCTGAGCCATGGAAAAAATCACAAACTTCTTTCCGATGTGCTTAAAGCAGAACACAGCCACCGGAAGGTTTAAGGCGATCATTCCCAGGGAGGTGGAAAAATGGATCCCGTAAATAGAGGTGATCTTCTCAATGAGCACCGCCATGCCGGTGAAACCGCTGGAAAGGATCTGCACCGGGTTTAAAAAGGTCTGCATGGCAAAGGCCTGCAGCAGGGCGGACACGATCACCGCCGCCGTCGTAATGGCATACCGTTTGAAAATGCGCGTTCCGTTCATCTCGTCTGTTCAACCAGCTTTCTTACAAGATCCTCGCTGACCACGTCGTAGTCGTCCTCGTGGGGCGCCGGAGCGAAACGATAATTCACCGATTCTCCGGAGGTGGTCACGTCCGTTTTCCAGTCTTTGCAGGAGGAATGGACCTGGGTGAGCCCCGTCTCCTCCATGAGAGCCTTGGCGTTTCCGGCGTTTACGCCACTGCCTGCCAGGATTTCCACCTGAGAGCCGTACTTCTCCCAGAGCTCCTTTAACAGAGGCGCCCCGTCCACAGCCTTCTCCTTCAGACCGCTGGTGAGCACCCGGTCAACCCCCAGGCTGATCAGGGTCTCCATGGCGGCCATGGGATCGGTCACGCAGTCAAAGGCCCGGTGGAACACCGCCTCCCCGTGATAGCGGTGCACCAGCTCCACCATGGCTCTCGTCTTTTCCACATCCACCTGGCGCTCCTCTGTCAGGAACCCGAAGGCGATGCCGTCACTGCCGTTTTCCATCAGCTCCTTCGCGTCCGCGAGCAGCTGCTCCGTCTCCCCCTCGGTGTAGCAGAATCCTGCTGCCCGCGGGCGGGACATGGAGATCACCTTCAGCCCCGTATTCGCCTTCACCAGCTTTAAACAGCCGATGGAAGGGGTCAGCCCGCCCAGGGCCAGGGCGGAGTTTAACTCGATGCGCTCTGCCCCGCCGCGCCAGGCCGCCAGGGCATCCTCATAGCTTCCGCAGCAAATCTCTATCATGATCTTACCTCACATCCGTTTTCTTTTCAATCCTTCGCCAGATAGTACAGGCTCAGGGCGTAAATCTTCGCGTTGGTGATGATGTCGTCGATCTTCATCCACTCGTCCGGCTGATGGCCGATGCCTTTCTGGCCGGGGAATGAGGGGCCGAAGGGCACGATGTTGGGCATCATCTTGGCGTAGGTGCCTCCGGTGGTAGTCACCGGGGTGCCGTCCATGCCGGTCACCTTCTCATAGGTGTACTTTAAGGTGTCCACCAGGCGGCAGTCCTTCTCAAACCGCACCGGGTCCATGTTGGTCACCAGCACCGTCTCCATGTCCGGCAGCTCGGCGCGGATATTTCCCAGGATCTGCTCCGTGGTGCAGCCCGCCGGATAGCTGACGGCAAACTGCAGGGAGGGAATCCCGTCCTCCGCCTCCGGAGGCAGGATTTTGAAATTGCGCACCTCCAGCTGGCCGAACTCCTCGTCCTTAAAGTCGATATGGAACCGCTCACCGTTATTCTTCGCGTTGAGCACGTATTGATTCATCAGGTGGAAAAACCGCTCCTTAGAGGCCGGCCGGATCTCCACTACGGCCCGTCCCCGCTCCGCGTACACCACCGGGTATTTGCAGTCCGGGGTAAAGCCCATCACCGGCGGCTTTTCCTTGGAGAGATAGTATTTCAAATCCTCAAAGCCGGTCTCCTCGTCGCAGCCAAAGAGGATACGCACCTGGCGCTTTAAGGGGATCCCCAGCTCCTTGAGGGCGTAGAGGGCATAGAGGCAGGAGAAAACCGGCCCCTTATTGTCCAGGACGCCGCGGCTGTAAATGGTTCCGTCCTTTACGTAGCCGCTGAAGGGGGGCTGTTTCCAGCCCGTCCCCACGGGAACCACATCCAGATGGCCCACGGCGCAGACGTAGTCCTCGCTGTCGCCGTAGGAGGCGTAGCCCATGTAGTTGTCCACATTCACCGTGTCAAAGCCCATCTTTTCCGCCAGGGCCAGGGCCGCGTCCAGGGCCTCCTTCACTCCGCTCCCAAAGGGGGCGTCCGGCTTTGCCTCGCTCTCCACGCTGTCGATCTTTACCATCTCAATGATGGTGTCGATCATCTCTCCTGACAGCTCCTCCACCTTTTTCAGGATCTTATCTTCCATCGCCGTTTTCGCGCCTCCTTTTTACAGCTCCTTTAAGGGGGCCGTTCTGGTCCTCATGTAGTCGTCCAGCCACTCCTGGCTCGCCACCTCGTGAACGCACTTTCCGTCCACATTCTTCGTCAGGTATACCACGGGAGCCTCATTCTCCGTGGCCACGACGAAGGAAAAGCCCTCGATGTTGGTGGCTACGCCCCACTCGCCCTTGTTATTCATGGCGATGAGGGACATATCTCCGGCCTTGCCCCGTCTCTCCTTTAACTCCTTGTCAAACATGGCCACTGCCTTCTCGCAGGCCTCCTGGGGGTGCATTCCCTCCTTCATCAGGCGGACGATCTCATAGGACACGCAGCCCTTCATCACGTCCTCGCCCAGGCCGGTGGCGCTGGCGCCGCCTACCTTGCTGTCCACGTAAAATCCGGAGCCGGAAATGGGGGAGTCGCCCACACGGCCCTTCCGTTTCATAAACAGGCCGCTGGTGGAGGTGGCGGAGGTCATCTTTCCATGGGAATCCAGGCAGACCATACCCACGGTGTCATGGCCGGCGTAGGGCTTGATCTCCGTCTGGGCGATCTCCTTCTTCCTGTTATTATAATGGATTTTTGCCCGGTCCGTCAGCATATTTTTCCGCTCAAAGCCTTCCTTGTGGGCGAACTTCTCCGCTCCCTCGCCCACCAGCAGGTTGTTCACCGGCTCCTTGGAAAGCCGTCTGGCGATGGATACGGGGTTGGCAAAATCCTTGATGGCGGCAACGGCGCCGATGTCCAGGGTGTCGCCGTCCATGTAGGCGGCGTCCAGCTCCACCTCCATCTCCTCGTTGGGCAGGCCGCCGTAGCCTACGGATTTGTAGTAGGGGAAGTCCTCTACCGCCTTTACCGCCTCCTCGATGGCGTCTCCGGCGTCTCCGCCCTCTTTTAACATTCCGCTGGCCTTCTCAATCCCCTCATAAGCCATTCTCCAGGTCGCAATAATTCCCCACATAATGTAATCCTCCTTTTTTCTCTCCGCGGCCCTCTCTATTTTCCCGAAAGGCACTCCGGTCATCCGCGCCGGAGTCTTTCCCGATTTCAGGAAACGCGGGCACAAAATTTTTCCGCAAAAAAGCACAAGGGGAACATGGCAGATGCCACATTCCCCTTCTCTCACTTACTTAAAACAATACTTGGCTGCAACGTCTGCTTCCTTATCCTTATTTACCATGGCATGAGCCATCAGGCACATTCCTTCCAGGGCCTCGTTTAAGCCAAAGCCGCCCTTCTTCGGTGTCTCCACGATGTGGATCTTATCCTTGTAAGCAGCGATCGTCTCCTCGTTTTCCTTGGACATGGCGGCAAATGCCGGCACTCCGGTGGTGTCTATGATGTCCTTTGCCACCTCAGCGGCCATTTTGCCGTATCCCAGGTAGTTGAAGGCCGGGCCGCAGATGACAACGTCAGGCTGAAGTTTCTTCACCATGGCGCAGAGCTTGCGGCTCACCTCCGCCGGGTTGGCCTCGTAAAAGCCGTCCCCGCAGTACAGACAGGCCACTACGCGGCCGTCCACTTTCTTTAAATACTGCTCCATCATCACAGCCGGGCCTACGGGGTCCTTGCTGGCTCCCAGGGGCACCATGTGGTCGTCCTTGATGCCGGCGCCGGACTGGATCTGGTCATAAATCATAATAATTTTCATGGTTAAATCCATCTCCTTTCATCCCCGGAGGGCGGTCTTTTTACAGATCGTCAAAGGAAAGGTCGTCCAGGGAAATATCGTCGTCGTCCGCCTCTTTCTTCTTGGCGGCTTCCTCCTCATCCTTTAAGTACTGCTTGTCCATGATCTTGATAAACGGCATATAGATCACAACGCCTAAGATCAGCAGGGCGATCTGAAGCACGCCGCCTACCCAGTTGGTAGCCAGGAATCCGGAAATTCCTAACGGACAGGTCCACGGAATGTTCACGCCGGAACAGATGGGAACCAGGCCCATGGCCATGCAGAAGTAGGAAATCACAATGTTTACAGTGGGCACGATCATGAACGGGATGATCATAGTCGGGTTCAGCACGATGGGCAGACCGAAGATGATCGGCTCGTTGATGTTGAAAATGCCGGGTACCAGGGACAGCTTTCCAAGGTCCGTGATACGTCTGGACTTACAGAACAGGATCATGGCAATCACCAGGGATAAGGTGGAGCCGGCGCCGCCGAAGGTGGCAAACAGATCCTGGAACTGCTGGCAGATAATATGTCCCTCGCCTACGCCTGTGCGGAAGAACTCCAGGTTCTCCAGAGACAGGGTCTGTAAGATCGGGTTGAACACCGCACCTACTACGGATCCTCCGTTTACGCCGAAGAACCAGAAGAAGTGCAGGAAGATGTAAGCGGTTACCATGGCTCCCAGAGTGTCGCCTAAGTTTAACAGAGGCGTCTGCAGGAACTCAAAGATGATCTGGAACGCGTTGGTTCCGAATGCGCCGAAGATCAGGTTGACGATGAAGAACACGGTCATAACGATGATCGCCGGAATCAAAGCGGAGAAGGACTCCACAACCGTCGGCGGTACGCCGTCTGGCATCTTGATAACCCAGCCTTTTCTCTCCACCCACGCGTAAATGTGCACGGATGTGAAGGCGCAGATAATACCTACGAAGATACCTTTCGCTCCCAGCCAGCCAAGGGTCAGTCCGGAAAGGCTCACAGCCTGGGTGGTCTCACCCACGGTCACGCTGCCCTCTACCAGGTAGGGCATTAACAGGAACCAGGACATCAGTCCCACGGCAGCGCCGAATAAGGGATTCGTATTCATGTGTTTCGCGAAGGAATACGAGATACCCATGACGGCGAATACAGCCATGATGGTAAATGTGGCGTCGGACGGCTTTCCTAAGAAGGTTGCCAGGGTCTCGCCGGTGTTCGGGTTGATCACGACGCTGGAAATCCATTCCGTCCACGCCGGAATCGGGAAGTTCGCGATTACCAGGAAAATGGAGCCCGCGATCAGGAGCGGTGTGGAAACCAGGAAACCGTCACGGACAGACATCAGATATTTGTTTCTTCCGATGGCCTCCGCCAGAGGCATCAGAACTTTCTCAAGCTTGCTCAGCATGATGTTTTATCCCCCTTATTGATTTGGTGATAACTGCGTCGGCAGTCATTCTGTTTACTTATTCTCTTTGATCAGCTTGATCGCCGTCTTTAACACCTTTTCTCCGTCCATCATGCCGTAAGCGGCGGCGTCGATGACAGCGATCGGGATGTTCTCTTTGCCGTACTGGGCAACCGTCTCGTCGTACATATACTTTACCTGCGGTCCTAAGAGGATGCAGTCCGGACGGTCGGTGGCGATGATCTCACCAATCTTGTTGTGGGGATGAGCGGCTACCTTCACCGGTACGTTGTGAGCGTCAGCCACACCCTGCATTTTGCTTGCCAGCATACTGGTGGACATTCCAGCGCTGCAGAACAGATAAATCTTTTTCATTGTTTTACCTACCTTTCCTTTTTTATTTGCAGGCTCCTTATTTGTTTTCCAGGGCCTGGATTTTCTTGCTCATCTTAATGTTTTCCTCGGCCATCAGACGAACCACCTCAGCGGCCATCATCTGGTCCTCGGCGTGCATCAGGATCACGCCCGGCGCAAAGTCCTCGCCGTTGGCCTCCTTGGCCAGCAGCTCTAAGTGGGCGTCGTGTCCCTTGGAGTAGAAATCGTCTCCCTCCTTCATCTTTGCCTCACAGAGCTCGTAGTCTCCCTTCGCCGCTGCTCTCATGGCCTCCACGTAGCTGGATTTTGCCATTCCTACGGACGAAATGATGTTAAAACAGATCAGCTCCAATCCTTCCATATTCACGCTCTCCTTTCTTGATATTTGTGAATATCCTCTGATAGTTCAGAGTATAACACGTTCTTTTCCGTTATTTTGTTACCAGTGTTTCCTAAAACTTAGGAAATTATTTCCACAAAACCACTTTGGTGCCGCCGATGAAGTCGTGGATGGCCCGGTGCTTTCCCACCAGCACCAGCACGGCGGATACAATGCTGATTCCCATACCGGCGTACATTAAGACCGTGACCAGATCCACGCCGGTGAGCATGGTGCCCAACTGGTGCCAGATGGCGCTGGCGGACACCAGGCTGCCTTCCACGATGATGATTCCCACCACCTGGCGCAAAAGCAGCTGCACGGCAGTGGCCTCATTTCCGCCGGCGTCCACGATTTTTAATTTCAGCCACCGTTTCCCCAGGGTCTGGCCCCGCCAGCAGAGAATGGGCACCGCGGCGTAGTACATCAGGGCAAAGCCCAGGGCCAGCAGGCCGACGATGACGCCGTAGGGATGGGGAAAGCTCATAATGTTCTGGTTCTGCATGGATCCGTACAGTTTCCAGGCAATGGCGGAGATGGGCAGGGACGTGGCCAGGCCGCCGATGTACCAGTCCACTAGATAGGCGATGAACCGGCGGCTCAGCCCAGCCGCGGGCAGATCCTGCGCTTTCCCTTCCTCCCGTCTCCCCTTATCCTGTTCATGGCGGGTTCCCGCTAATTTTGTCATAGCTCCTCCTTTACCGGATTACATGATTCATAAACTCCTCATAGCTGGAGGAGTGAATCAGCTCCTGGAATTTGTTATTGTCAGTCACGATGTTGCACAGCCAGTCAAAGAATACCTTTAACAGGCTGTTGTCCGTCTCCCGGATGGCTAGCAGCACCACCAGGCTCACGTTGAAATCTCCCCATTTCACCGGCTCCCGCAGGATCATAATGGAAATGCAGGACTCCATGGTGGACGCCTCGATGGCATGGGGTACCGCAAAGCCGTATACGAAGGAGGTGTCCGAGAGGGCCTCTCTGCGGAACACGTTTTCCTTGAACTTCTCGCCGCTCAGTCCCTTTTCGTAAAGGCTGTCGCAGAGGAAATTTAATATCTCCTCCCGGCTTTCCATGGACGGGCGGATGTGGAACAGGTCCTTGCGCATCAGCCGCTCCATGAGGTTTACAAAATCCTTGTGATATTTTTCCCGGTCCAGGAGGTTTAACATCTGGAACACACGGCTCTCGTCCTCCCCGTTTAAAAACAGGGAAATCTGCACCGTGGGAATGTCCATATGGTGCTTTAAAGGCACGGTGGTGAGGATCATGTCCGGGTTGTCCTGGAGAATTCTCCTCTCCTCAAAAAAGCTGCACACCCGCACAATGCTCATCCTGTCGCCGAAACGCAGCATCAGCTTGTCCACGCAGGGCTTTGACATGGTGTAGCTGTTGGGGATGATGGCCACCACCCGGTACTGCTCGGAGGCATCCATCCGCTCACAGGCGGCCCCCAGGTGAAGGGCCAGGAAGGAAATTTCATTCTCGTTCAGCCGCGTGCCGCAGTAGCCCTCAATGCACCAGGCCACCCGCACCGCCATCTCAAATACCAGGGGGTACTTCCGTTTCAGCTCCTGAAGGTAGAGGTCGTTGGCCGCCACCTGGTTCTGCTGGCGTTTCATCAGCAGGCGGATGTGGGCGATAATGCCGCTCTGGAAGTCCTGATCCCCGGATAGGTCGATGTCAAACTCGTTTCTCAGGATCTCCAGGATGTCCCGCATCAGCTGCTGCATCCCCTCGTCCTCCTCCGCCTTCCTCGCTTCCGCCTTCGGCAGGCGGTCCTTCCCCTTCAAAAGGCCAGCAAACCGCAGCACCTCATCCTTTACCAGTTTCACCTTGTAAATATCGGAGATCCTGGCAAAGAGCTCGTCGGCGATCTGGTACTCTCTGCCCTCTCCCTCCTCCAGGGTTTCCTCCTCGCTTACGTAGTTGTGGTTTCGCATCCGCTCGATGGAAACGCCGGCGTGGAGCATAATCAGGGGATATTCCATCTCGGAAATGCGGTAGCCGTATTTTTCGCAGATCTCCGCGAAGTCGTCCTCCAGTTTCAGAAGGTCAAAGTCCTTCCATATCTCTGCTATGGCGTTTAAATTCACGAAATTCCCCTTTGTCTCCTCCATGAGCAGCTCCTTGTAGAGCCTGCGCTTGTCCCCTTCATCCCCCAAAAGGCGGATGTGGTTTTTGGAGCGCACCAGCTTGAGGCCGGGATATTTGCGGATCATTTCCCGGATTTTTCTCAGGTCGTTGTCAATGGAGTAACCGCTGACAAACACCCGCTCCTGCAGGTCGATCAGATTGATCTCCCGGTTGCGGAACAAAAGCTCCTTGATCAGATAGACGCACCGCTCCTGGGCCGTCTGGGGGATCACCTCCTGACTGCTGATGTTCTGGGCCTTCATCAGCTCGTGATCCACGTAGTAGCCGTTTCGCCTGCTGGCCCGGATCAGTTCGCAGCCGTACTCGCTGTTGATCCCTTCCACGTCGGAGCGGATGGTCCGGTCCGACACCCCCAGGGCCTTCCCCAAGGCTTTTCCCGTCATGGGGCCCATCTCGTTGTTCAGCAGGTCTATGATATGGCTCTGGCGCTTTGACAGCATTTTCAATCACCATCCTTATGTACTGTGAAAGCCCCGAATGGCGGCGATATAGATGGGCGCGCTCGCGCGCACAGATATACCGGCATCAGACGGGCAAGACGGTATGAGAAAGTAGGGCGATAGCCCGGATTTCGAATACTGCCGGCAGATGGCGGAACGCCGTAGGCGTGGAGCCATCTGGCTTTCATGATTTGTGATGACCGCGTTAGCGGCCGTGTCCGTTCTGTGTCTTATCATACCATTCTTCTTCCCTGCCAGGCACGCCGTCTGTTTCCGCACTGTTAGGAAGGCAATTCAAAAATTATACAGGATTTCTCCTCATTTTTCCACTTCCATTAGAAAAATTGATGGCAGCATCCACGTTTTCTAAGTGGTGTTTCCGGAACGCGGGACTTATAATACAGGATATGCGGTAAGATACGTTTACAGAAAGAAGGTTTTCTCATGGATAATTTTTTGAAAATGCTCAATACCCAGATGATCTTAATCATCTATCTGGCCGTCGGCTTTTACTGCGCGAAACGGGGCATCATCGACGGCCACGCCAAGCAGAAGCTGACGGATCTGATTTTAAAAATCACTCTGCCCTGCATGATTTTCGCCTCCTTCAATAAGCCCCTGACGCCCCAGGTGCTGCGGGAGACGGCGGTGATTTTCGCGGTGGCCATGGGCATCACCATCCTGTCTTACCTTGGCGGAAAGCTCCTCTACAACCGGTTTCCCAGGGAGAAAAAGAGCGTGCTCCAGTACACCACCCTGGTCAATAACTCCGGCTTTCTGGGAATGCCCATGGTGAGCTCCGTCTACGGGACGGACGGGCTGTTCTACGCCTCCATCTTCATCATCCCTAACCGGATCGCCATGTGGACGGCGGGCATTTCCCTCTTTACCACCTCGAATTTCAAGGAGAGCTGCAAAAACATCTTTTTAAACCCCTGCATCATCTCCGTATTTTTAGGGATTCTGCGCCAGCTCATAGGCGTTCCCCTGCCGGGCTTTCTGGAGACGGCCATCGGAGACATCGGGGACATCACCACGCCCCTGTCCATGTTTATCATCGGGACCATGCTGGTGGATGTGTCCCTCTCCTCCATGGTGGAGCCCAGCATCCTCTATCTGGCCTTTATCCGGCTCATCGCCCTGCCTTTAGTGGCTCTGGCGGCTTTGAAGGGCCTGGGAATGTCCTCCATGCTCACCGGCCTGTCCCTGATCCTCACAGGAATGCCGGCGGGGAGCACATCGGTGCTCCTGTCGGTAAAATACGGGGTGGACGCGGACTTTGCCTCCCGGTGCGTGGTGACGACGACGCTCATTTCCCTGATTACGGTGCCGCTTTTAATGCTGCTTCTCTGATCCTTTTTCGTTTTTCTCCTGGCGATGGCTGTTTTGGCAGCCATCTGGCTTTCATGATTCGCGATGACCGCGGTAGCGGTCATGTCCGTTTGGTGCGGGAAACTGCGTTTTATATGGCATAAAATTTCTTTTGGCGGAATGCCCCTTTCTCCGCAAAAAACGAGCTCTAACGCAGCCGCGCTCCGGCTGAAGGGCGGGCTGACGCGCATACTTTTACACAAATATCATATTCTTCATCATCTCTATAAACTTTTCCATCTGTGGAGTCACCAGCTTGTTCCGGTGATAGACGAGCTGGCTCCACATCCGGATCTCCGGACAGGCGGTATCCAAAACCACCAGGCGGCCGGCAGCCAGTGGCTCCCGCACCGCGAACTCCGGGAGGAAGGAAATCCCCATTTGATTCATCACCATCCTGGCAATGACCGCGGTGTTTCCCGTCTCCAGAAAGGGGCGGATTTCCAGGCCGGCGGCGGCCAGCTCCTGCTCCATGACGTAGCGGTAGCTCACCCCTTTTTCCGTGAGAAGGAAGGGCTCTTTCAGGAGTCGTTCCAGGGAAATGTTCCTCTCTCCCGCCAGAGGATGGCCGGCGGCGGCCACAAACACCGTAGGCTCCCTGCGCTCCGCCACCTTGATCCACTCCGGGAAGTCGGTTTTCCTGTCGATAAAGTAGAGAATGTCAATGTCGTTCTGCCTGACCATGTCAAACAGCTCCGCGGTCATGCCGGTGCAGGTGGAAAGCTCCACCTTGGGGTAACAGCGGCAAAAGTCCATGATCACCGGAGGAAGGACGCTGCCCAACAGGGATTCGGAGATTCCCACCCGCAGTTTCCCCTCCGGCTCCTCTCCCGTCTTTCCAAATTCCTTCGCGGCGCGGACGGCGTATAATACCTCCCGGGCCTTGGGGATAAAGGCAGTGCCGGCCTCTGTCAGGCGGACGCGGCGGCCGATGCGCTCAAAGAGCTGGACGCCCAGTTCGTCCTCCAGCTGGCGCATCTGGATGGTGACGGCGGCCTGGGAGTAGCCTAGCTGGGCGGCGGCGTGGGTGAAACTTTGAAGGTCGGAGACTCTTAAAAATGTGATTAGGGGGCGGATTTCCATGGTTTTGGGGGTCCTTTCTTGAAAATTTTGGGGGCGGCGGAGGGGTCCAACAGGAGGCCCGGGGGTTCCGATGCGGTGGCAAGTCACC
>OLRK01002143.1_pt1 | contig 13318 bp, 13 predicted proteins | sample 1672911 | NCBI WGS metagenome assembly OLRK01 (sample SAMEA3136736, study PRJEB25190) | human gut metagenome | biome: human gut; feature: human-associated habitat; material: faeces | place: Austria | collected 2013 | reverse complement strand
CTGGTTCGAGCCTGTAAGGGCATTAAACAATGTGGTCTTTCCACAATTTGGATTGCCCGCTAATGCAATTTTCACTCTCATGCTTTTCCCTCTTTTCAAGTTGCCTATTTGAAACTTATTTTAGTCATGTCTAACTTATTGTCAAAAAAATTTGCGGCTCTTAAAAAACTTCAATCATCTCTGCATCCGCCTTTCTCAGCGAAAGCTCATATCTGCGCACAGTCACTTCAATCGGATCTCCAAAAGGAGCTACCTTGCGCACAAAAATCTCTGTTCCCTTGGTGATTCCCATATCCATAATACGGCGTTTTACCGCACCTTCGCCATGCAGCTTTAATACCTTTACCGTGTCACCGCATTTTACATCCTTCAAGGTTGCCATTTCCATTCCTCCTATACCATGATCTTTCTTGCCATTTCCTTATCAATGGCCACGCGGGATTCCTTCACATTAACGATCAGATTCCCGTTCATCTCTGATACAACTGTAACGAAACCGCCTGCTACAAAGCCCAGGCTTTCCAAAAAACGTCTTGTTTCTTCTTTTCCGCCCACCTTCTTAATCTGATTCATTGTTCCAGCTTCCGCCATTGACAGTGGCATCATGATTCACCCGCTTTCTTTTGATTAGCTATTTCTAATTTATGTTGTATGTTTCTAACTTCTTGGTTAGTATACGCTTACTTTCATTCTATGTCAATAACTTTTTTTGATCTTTATGCATTTCCTTAGTGCGGTGTAACCACACTAAGAAGATCCCCCTATCTGTTATCATAGATGCAGGCTAGGCGAAAATCCAAGGTACCTTGTCTTTCCCCTGCCAAGATGATATACTATCCATGAAAACCATGCTTTTGGCAGGCTTTCACGATTCTTATATGGGAGGTACTTATGCGCGGAAACGAATCATCTGAAGATTATCTGGAAACCATTTTGGTGTTAAGCAAACGGCTGCCTGTGGTTCGTTCCATTGATATTGCACTGGAATTAAATTATTCAAAGCCCAGTGTCAGCGTGGCAATGAAGCATCTGAGGGAAAAAGGATATATTAACGTAAATCCATCAGGTTTCATTACATTAACTGACAGCGGCCTTTCCATTGCATCCAGTATTTACGAGCGTCATATATTTTTTTCCAACTGGCTGGTTTCCCTGGGCGTTTCAGAGGAAACAGCTGCTGAGGATGCCTGCAAAATGGAACATCAGATCAGTGCTGAAAGCTTTCAGGCCATTAAAAACTTCATCCAGAATCACAAAAACTGACAGGACTGCATGCCTGCCAGTTTTTTACTTTGAAAGTCCCGTAGGTCAGCGGGAAGCGCGAAGCAATCGACTTTCATATCGACTTTCATAATTGGTGGTGTCGCCGTCAGGCGACATGTCCATTTTATATCTTTTCTCATATCCTCTGATCTTCCAGTTAGAGCACCAGTCTTGCTGCCCCATAAATCCCCGCATCATTTCCAAGGGTCGCAAGGCCGATCCCCGCTTTGTTCTTTGAAATAGGCGTAAAATGCTCATAATATTTTTCAATCATGTCAATCAAAAACTGCCCCGCCTTTGATACGCCGCCTCCAATTACAAACAGCTCCGGATCAACCGTCAGGCTGACCTGAGCCAGAGCAAGTCCAAGATAACGGCCCACAATTTCCATTACCTCCAGAGCAAGCTCATCCCCAGCCTTTGCAGCATCCAGCACATCCTTTGCAGTCACATTCTCACCTGCTTCCCTCAAAACTGACGGAAGGCTGCTGGAGGCCATCTTTCTTCTCGCCTCCCTTGCGATTCCTGTGGCAGAGCCGATCTGCTCCACACAGCCTACGCCGCCGCAGTTGCAGTGCTCCCACTCGTCATCGCGCACATGGATATGTCCAATCTCTCCGCCTAATCCATGTCTGCCTGCAACAATCCTCTGGTTTAAAATAACACCGCCGCCAACGCCGGTTCCAAGCGTGATCATAACAATATCTCTGTAGCCTTTTCCGCCGCCCTGCCACATCTCACCCAGGGCTGCTACATTGGCATCATTTCCGCTTTTTACGGTCACGCCGCCCAGAAGGCTGCTAAGCTCCTTCTGTGGATTAAAGTCCCGCCAGCCAAGGTTGACACAGAGCTCCACATAGCCGTCCGGCAGAATGGGTCCCGGAACGCCCAGGCCAACGCCCTGAATATCTTCCTTTAAATCCAGGCCCCTCTGCTCCAGCTTTTCCCTGATAGATGCAGCCACATCCGGAAGGATGGCCTCCCCTTCATTCTCTTTTCTCGTCTTTATCTCCCATTTATCAAGGAGCTCCCCATTCATTTCAAACAAGCCAATTTTTACAGAGGTTCCTCCTACGTCCACTCCAATACATTTTTTTCCCATGGTACAATCTCCTTTTCGTTTTTATATCCAACCTGCCTGGCTTCTGCACACACATTCCCGCATTTACTGCTCCAGACGGATTTCCATTAATTTCTGCGGCCCCATTACCAGGAGCGTTCCGGGAAAGCGGCCCGGTGACACCTTGGACACAGTAAAATCAAAGGTCCCATTAAATTTTTCCGTTCCCTTCATGTTATAAACCCTGCAGGAGCTGTCATTATACAAAAGCACATGATCATCCTCAATATCAAAACCGGTATATTGATAATTAAAAGCCCTTTCAAATACAAGGTCCCCCTGGGCTGTATAAATACGCAGCATATAGGGTTCCCCGCCCTGGGCATTGTCCGTCACCACCCCCGCATAGCCGGAAGAATAGCTGATGCTCCGCACATTTTCCTCCAGCGCAACCTGCTTTACAAGCTCCGGGGAGGTTTCCACCCTGGTGGAGAAAAACAACAGCCCCTTATCTGTAAATGCAACGGAATGGCTCTCGTCCAGAAACTGGACACGCCCCGCCATGGCATCGGACAATTCCTGCGGCAGAAATACACCCACCACGCGGCTTGGGTCATTTTTTCCAAGTCCAAAATTATAAAATACCACCTTATTTTTCATAGAGCCCTGCTCCAGATACATAAAAGAGGTGATCCACTGATTCCCGCTGGGCGAAAGGCTTATATCAATGGGATATCCATCGCCGGAAAGCAGAGATTTTACACTGATGTCCAGGGCACTCCCATCCTTTTTATACAGATAAATATAACTCGCCTTGGAATCCTCCTGCAAAGCGGCTACAACACCTTTGGCAGATACAGACACCTTAAGGATCGGAAGCAGCGTTGTTGCCTGTCCCTGAAGCCCGCTGGTATCACAGATATAAATACTGTTCCCCTGTCTATCGCCAATGGCTGCAAAGTTTCCGTTGACTGCCACCGTCGGTGCCTTCATCTCATAGCTCTGGATCCAGATGGCCTTCCCCTGTGAATCGATATAAGATGCACCGTCTTTTGTATACTTTAAAACGCCGTCTGCAAAATCCACATACTGACAGAAGCTTCCTTCCCCCTTAGCTGCCGCCTCCTGATTTTCACCCTCCAGATTCTTTTCCCACATAACCTCATAAGCTGTAAACTGGTGATAATTTTCATACCGCAAAAATAACCCTGCCCCAATCGCTGCCAAAAGCAGAAAAACCATAAGAACCCGCAGGCGCCGTTTTACAGTCCGGCGGCGGGCATTCTGCAGAGCCTCCCTGCTTTCTTCCTCGTTCATACGCTGATCCGGGACAATCTGCTTTTTTAATTGCTTTTTCTTTGTTTCTCGGCTCATTGAATTGCTGCTGCCCACTCTGCCCTCTCCCATGTCCTGCTATTATGACCTTTTGACACCGGGTTGCTCTGCACTGCGTGCTCCTGGCATCATATACATGGATTAGTATACATCATTTCAAGGCAAAGCGCATTACCTTTTTGCGCTGTACATATATTCTGTCAAGGTACCAGAAGCTTCTGCCCTGCCTCTATGCTGTTTACATCTGTAAGCCCGTTGACCCGGCATATTTCATCCAGATGCCCCAGATCTTCATACAGGTTAAAGCAGATTCCATACAGAGTTTCCCCGGATGCAACCTCATGGATCCGGTAGCTGGCAGCAGCTGGCGGCTGGACGGACGTTTCAAGCGGGATTTCCTTTGACATTTCAGTTGGAGCAGCATCCGGCAATTCAGTTTGCCGGGCTTCGGCAGTTGTTTCAGGCAGAGCCGCTGTCATTGTTTCCGGATGTACTGCAGACGCAGATTCCCTGGAAGCTTCCTCTGTCTCTTCACTGCCTGCGGTGCCTCCGTTTCCTGTCTCTTTTGCAGCAGGCCGCAGATTCCCCTCGATTTCTCTTAAGGAAAACTCATCCTCTTTCTCATTCTTATTTCCCCCTGACAAAAACCCTCCCAGATCCGAAAGCGCCCGCTCCCTCCCCTCCTTTATTTCCGGAAGAGCCGAAACAGCCACACTCTCCAGATCCCGCATTTTTCGGTAATTGTTAAACATGGCTACGCCTCCGGCCAACACTGTGACTGTAAGGGCCATACAAACTCCTGCCAGCATACCTGCCGCATTTTTCTGGCGTCCTGCTGTATGCCGGTTAATCTCCATTTTCTGCCTGAAATCCTGGGCTGCTCTGTCATTGACCCCATTCTCCGTCCTGGGGACATCCCTCTGGAGCACCATATAATCCTGCATCATCTGATTCCGCTCATAATAGACGCAGTAACCCTGCAGCTTATGAAACCCGTCTGCTGACGTTATGTAAATTGCCTCTTCCCCCTCTGGACCGCCGTTCAGATACATCATCTGATCTTTTCCAGTGAAATACTGGCTGTGCTGCTTCCAATAGCTTAAAGGATTCAGGCTGCAGCCCGGGCTTCCGCAGATAAACCAGCCCTGCACCGTCCTTTTGGGGAATAAGCGTTCCACATCCTCATAGGCCCGCTTCCATGCCTCTTCATGGAATACCACTCTTTCCCCCTCCTGGCCTACTGTTTCCATCTCCAATGCCCCATCTACAAACACATACGGCATGTCCTCTCGTATCTCCCGGCTTCCCAGAAGAAGCCCCACACGCAAATTGGCCCCCTTGGTCGGCTGGAGGCGTTTTAAATATGTGTTTACATAATCTTCCACATATAATCGTAAAACCTGGTCCCGTTCTCCAATCTGCCGTATATTTTTAGGCAGCTTGGGGAAGGGTTCATACAATTCTCCCATCAGATCACCCCGCTGTTTTTTATATTTTCCTGTATGCCCGCTCCCAAAGCTCCGGACACGCTCCAGCATAGCAGATTACAGCGGAATATATTGTCATATGATGGCGGCCCGTTCCCAAAATCCTTCGACAAGGACAATGCTCTCACAAATATAGTCAGCCATTTTCATTACCAGTGACAGCCTCACGCTCTGCAGCATCACCGGATCCCGGCTTCCCGCGCCTCCAACAATGCCTGTAATGGAAATGTCTCCTACTGCTGCCAGATCCTTTGAGACCCCAAGGCCAGGCTGCAGCGCCCCCTTCCCCAGGGTTGCATAGCCCACATGCTCCATACTCCCTACAGATGCATCCACTGCAACTACCACATAATCCGGATAATAAAGCCCAATATGCCTCACATATGAATCAAGGTTCATAGCATGGACCGGACGCTCCAGAGTGCCGATCACTGCCGCCCTGCGAAGCTTCCTCTGCCTTAAATTATAGCCGACCAAAGGCCCCAGGCTGTCCCCTGTGGAACGGTCTGTTCCAATGCACAAAAACATGACCCCATCCTTGCCCTTTGCCTCCATCTCCTCCAGGATCAACCGGTTTAAATGCTGTGCAAACCGCTGCGCATCCAGCTCGCTGGCCGTATTATAATAAGAAATATCTTCCCTTTTTCTCGCCCCAAAGGAGCCCCAAATCTTTCCTGCCAAGCCCTCACCCAACCCTCACCATAATATCCACTGCTTTCGATCAGCCGTCCTGCTGTCCAAAGCCGTTTTTATAGTATAGGCCCGGATGGGGTAAAATATGCAGGTTCCTGAAGACTTACAGAAAACCCGGGTAGAAAAAAGGAACCTGCCCACCGCAGATCCCTTTCTGTTGTTCCTTCTGTTTTTACTCAAACAGATGCTCCTTATAAACTCCTGCATCAATCAGTCCCCGGATAGCATCCACAACTGCCTGCTTATCCTCCTTATAAGTAACCCCGAACCATTTATCCGGTGTATCAAGCACCTTAACCCTTGCTTTTCCTGTCTGTACCAGCTCATCGATCACCGCAGGAAGCAGATATTCCGCCTTCAGGTTTCCCTCCTCGATCTGGTCTAAAAATTTAGGGAAGCCTTCCCTCAGAACCTCCAGAAATTTTACAGGAAGCCCCCACATATTCATAGATACCGGCTGCCCAGGACTTATCTCCACCTGATTTCCCTGTTCATTCCTGCCCAGAACCTTTCCGCCTTCCATGCGGATCTCGTAGGTTTCCTCTACCTTTTTCAAAACGCCGTCCTCTACCTGGCACACACCTCTTGTCACAGCGCCGTTATCGCTGAGTGTATTCTTCAGCACAAAGCCGCCCATGCAGATATCATATACAGGGCTCTCTGTATCCATCTGGCTTACCATATAATCATGGATCCTCTTAAAGCCCTCTCTTCCATAATAATCATCCGCATTGATCACCAGGAAGGGGCAGTCGATCAGGCCTGCAATGGATAAAACCGCCTGCCCGGTTCCCCATGGTTTCGTACGCCCCTCAGGCACATCATAGCCCTCCGGAAGATCCTCCAGTTCCTGATAGGCATAGGCTACAGGGAGCAGCTTCTCAATCCTGCTTCCAATGATCTCCTTAAAATCCCTCTCCAGGTCTTTCCTTATAATGAAAACCACTTTATTAAACCCGGCCTCCATGGCATCATGGATAGAATAATCCATAATAATCTCTCCCCCGGGGCCAACCGGAGCCAGCTGCTTAATACCGCCTCCAAACCGGCTGCCAATGCCGGCTGCCATGATCACCAATGCTGTATCCTTCATATCCATTCTCCTCTCCCACGTTCTGCGGCAAAACCTTTAACAGTACTGCCAATCTCTCCGGCTAGTATATCACAAGGCCAACCGCCAGACAAGACGCCTTTAAAACAAAGCTTTTTTTGCCAGGCTGCACAGGACGCTCCGGCATCTGCACACATCCTCATAAGGAACATACTCATTTGGCTTATGTGCCAGCTCCAGACTTCCCGGGCCATAGGACATACAGTTATGATTCTTAAGCCTTCCTGCGATCACTGCCGTATCCGTATAACCGTTAAAAGCGCTTACCACCGGTTCCATTCCTGTCGCTTCACGGCATGCATCCTTTAAGGCAGACAGAAGAGGTGAATTTTCATCCTTCTCCACATAAGGCCTGTCACCTGTGATCTTATAGCTTCCCTTGACACCCTTTATTTCTTCCTCCGCCCTCCGGATCGCCGCTTCCACGATCCGTTCTGCACAGGCTGTATCTGTGGGAGGCACAAGACGCATATCGATCCAGACCCGGCAACTGTCCGGCACTACATAGGGGCGGTAACCGCCTGTGATCTGCCCAAAGGTAACCGTAGAGATCCCCAGATCCGCATGAGGCGGGCAGGCTGCAATAGCCCTTCGCACAGAACTGACTGCCTCCGCCATAGCTGCAATGGCATCTGCCCCTTTCCATGGATTGCTTGCATGGGCTGTGATTCCCTTCATATCAAGCTCAAACCAGGTCCTGCCCTTATGGGACGCCTGAATCATGCCGTCCGTAGGCTCTGTATCCAGAATCCAGTCATCCGTTCCAACCCAGCCAGAATCAATGGCTGCTTCCACGCCCCGCATGAAATCCTCCTCATCCACTGTGCCGATAAAGCAAAAGCTGCGCTTTGGAAGCTCTCCCCGCCTGCCGCATTCCTTCACAGCCTCCTGAAAAGCCCACAGAGCACAGGCAAAGCCTGACTTCATATCACAGGCGCCTCTGCCGTAAAGCTTTCCGTCTTTTACCACTGCCTTTAAGGGCGGCGTACTTTCATCCCAGCCATCCCCCAGCATGACCGTATCCATATGGCAGATATAGATAAGGGCCGGCTCCTGTGTTTTCCCGGGTATGCGGGCCATTAAATTAAAGCGCTCCGGAAGTACCTCCTGGCGCTTCAGCTCAATCTGTCCTGCCACTGCACCTCCATAAGTTTTAATGCAGTTGTCCAGCCATTGATAAATCCAATTTCCTATTTCGCCCTCATAGGCTCCCGGATCAGAGCTATCCATGGAAACCAGCTTCGCCGCTAATTTCCAAACCTGTTGGTTCTCCTGTCTGTATGTTTCATCCATGTTTCTCCTCCTGCTTTATCACAGCCATTTTATTGTGACAATTTCAGTTAAAAAGGTGGTTGAACTTGTGATAGTTTCTTATTATTATATGGAAGGACATTTAATAAAACCTATCTGTCCACAAAGGGGGTTATATTTCCCGTAAGGGAAAAATCGTATTATGAAAGAAATAAAAAGCCCATTTTGGCGCACTGCAGCTGAATATGGCACAATCACAGTCAGCATCTGGATCATGGTCGTGGGGATCTTCTTTTTTAAATTTCCCAACCACTTTGCATTTGGAGGCATCACCGGCTTCTCTACCGTTATCAGCGAGATAACCAATTTTTCGGCCAGTGATTTTACTTCCATTATGAACTATGGACTGCTGATTCTCGGTTTTATTTTTTTAGGTAAAGGCTTCGGCCTTAAAACAGTCTATGCTACCGTTGTTATGTCTGTAAGCCTTTCTGTCCTGGAGCGCCTCTGCCCCATGGTACGGCCTCTTACAGACCAGCCTCTGCTGGAGCTGCTCTTTGCCATTTTCCTTCCGGCAATCGGAACAGCTGTCCTTTTTCACATGGGGGCTTCCAGCGGCGGTACCGACATCATTGCCATGATTTTAAAAAAATACACCAGCTTAAATATCGGTACTGTGCTGATGCTGGTGGATATGGCTTCCGTCATTGCCTCTTTCTATATTTTCGGGGCAGAAACAGGACTTTTTTCAACCATCGGCCTCGCCGCAAAATCCCTTGTCATTGACAATGTGATCGAAAGCATTAACCTATGTAAATGCTTTAACATTATCTGCGATGACCCTGACCCGATCTGCGACTACATTATACACACCTTAAAGCGCAGCGCAACCATTTACCACGCAGAGGGTGCGTTCAGCCATCATGACAAAGCTGTTATCATGACTACTATGAAACGCAGTCAGGCCCTAAAGCTGCGCAATTATATACGCACTGTAGAGCCCACTGCCTTTATGCTGATCTCCAATTCCAGTGAAATTATCGGAAAAGGATTTCTCACCATTTAATTGTTCTTTATTCAGACACCTTTGTCTGCCTGCAGCCCTTCGCTTTGGTTGGGCTGCTTTTTTGTTTCTCCCAGCGCATGAGCTGCTGCTGCAAGATCCTGGCGGATATTTATATGCTGCGGACATTGCTCCTCACAGCGGCCGCATTTCTTACAAAATTCCGCTGCTGCCTTTAAGCTGCGCTTTTCCTCATAAGCCTTTTTTGCGTTTTCTTCATTACCATACATTGCCAGATCATTCCACAAGGCAAAGTTTCCCGGAATATCCACACCAAAGGGACATGGCATACAGTAGGCACAGCCTGTACAGCCATTTTTCACGCGGCTTCTCACCAGATCCACCGCTCTCTCCAGAGCGCTCTCCTCTTCTTCATTAAATGGAACAAACTCAGAAAAGGTGGCCAGATTATCCTCCAGCTGCTCCGGCGCTGACATGCCGCTTAAGATTACCTTTACATTAGAGTGTCCGCCTACCCAGCGCATAGCCCAGGAGGGGATGGAGCGCTGCGGCGCAGCCTCTTTTAAAACCTCCTGTGCTTCCTCAGGAAGCCTTGCAAGGCGGCCTCCCTTTACCGGCTCCATGACCACCATTGGAACACCCATCTTCTCCGCCAGCACATAGCCGCGGTCACCGGCCTGCTCCTGTGTATCCATATAATTATACTGGATCTGGCAGAAATCCCAGCTTCTGTATGTAAGGATATCCCGGAATACCTCATAGCTGTCGTGGAAGGAAAAGCCCAGATGACGGATTTTTCCCTCCCGCACCTTCTGCTCTGCCCAGGAAAGGATCCCCTGCTTTTTCAGGTTTTCCCAGCGCTCCCTATTCAGCGCATGAAGCAGATAATAATCCACATACTTTACACCGAGGCGTCCAAGCTGCTCCTGAAACACAGCCTGCGCTTCCTCTGGATCATTTACCTTCCACACTGGAAGCTTCGTCGCAAGGAAGTAGCTTTCCCTTGGATATTTTGCCAGAACGCGTCCTACAAAGGGCTCGCTTGTCCCCTGATGATAGGGATATGCAGTGTCAATATAGTTGACCCCGGCTGCCAGGGCCCTGTCCAGCATCTGTTCCGACTGAGCCTCATCAATGGTGCCATCTTCATTTAAAGGGAAACGCATGCATCCAAAGCCCAGCATAGACCCCCTGTCTTCCCCGCCTTTAAATCTCATTGTCCTGTATTTCATACTCGTCTCTCCAAAGCCGCCTATTCCAGCTTATCTCCATAAATTTTCTGTGTCCGCAGATTCATAAACTCCCTGTCGCCCTCTGTGGTGGACACCATACAGTAAACATATTGAATTCCGCCGCATGGGCAGCCGCAGTTGGGGTGATAACCCTTCTGAATTGAAACAAGATGTCCTTCTGTTACAGCATAGGCATCTGCCTGCTGGAGATCATCATACACGCACTGCACTGCAAAGCTGTTGCCCATATTAAAATAAACATATACCTCCTCCCGCTCTGCTCCATGCTCATGAGGCGGCCATGCAGTCCAGCCTCCATCCCTGCCGCGGCAGATTCCTGTTAAGAAACGGCCTGAACCAAAGTCTTCATCTATATAATTCCATACATCGCGAAGTGTACCATTTTCTGTCTTTCCATAAACCTTATGGCGGCTGTCCTTATCCACCTCTGCAAAAAGAATATGCTTAAATTCATATTTCTTTGTACATGGAGCACCAAAGCGGATCAATACAGCATCCTCTCCCTCCAGGGTGATCTGGCTGTCAATGGGCACATACAGCATATCGGAAAGAACCGCCTTCCCGCTTTCTCCCTGGCAGCAGTAGGATGCCTCACCTGCAATGCATACGATACACAGCTCCTCCTGCCCGCTTTCCAGCTCCCTTTTCCCTGACAGCTCAATACGCTCCGCAGAACAATATGTAAGCTCCAAATCAGCCGGCGTAAGCCTGCCTTTCATTTCCTCTGGTTTTAAATGTACTGACATTTTAAAATCCCTCCCGCTTCCTGCCCTTTACCTGCCGCATCCGGCCCTTGATAAGGGGCTGTTTTTATTCTGATAAAACGATGAATTCCCTCTTTTTGTAATATAGCATTCGCCCCTGGTATTGTCAACAAACACTCATCACCGCATTGTTTCCCGCCCTTCTTTGTGGTATACTTTTATCATATGATGTTGGGTTGGGAGCAAAAATCCCCTTACAAGTAAGCTTAACGTGAATTTTTACATCAATTTTCCCGCCCTCTGAACTGTTACTTCTACTGCAATGATTCATATTTAAAGGATGTGGCATTATGGATTTAAAGCTTCAGGTAAAGCAGGCTCAGGTACTGTCTCAGCGGATGATACAATCAGCAGAAATCCTGCAGATGACTTCCCAGGAATTAAATACCTATATCAATGAAATGGCCCTGGAAAATCCGGTCATTGACGTAATCGAACCGTCCTCCGGCGCGGGACTAAAGGAGTCCATTGAACAGCAGCAGTGGCTGAATTCATTTAATGAAGAAAATTATTATCTCTATCAGCGGCAGAACAATGACGATGACTACGATTTTAAAGACAGCTGGAATATTAATACAGATGAAGGCGAAACCCTTCAGGATTACCTGTGGTCTCAGCTTGTAACGGAAGATTTCTCTTCCCTTGAAACCCAGATGATCAAATTCATGCTGGAAAGCCTTGACAGCAAAGGCTATCTGACGGAACAGGTTTCCGATATTGCTGCCTATTTTAAAACGGAAGAAGAGACAGTGCTTAAGCTGCTTGAGCTGCTTCAGGAGCTCGATCCGGCCGGTGTATGCGCCCGCAGCCTGGAGGAATGCTTAAAGCTGCAGCTGAAGCGGCGCAGCATGCTCACTCCCCTCCTGGCTTCCCTGATCGATGACGGACTGGAAATGGTCGCCAAAAACCAGATCCCATCCATTGCAAGGAAGCTGCGCCTTTCCCCGGCAGAGGCAGCGGGATATTGTCAGATCATTAAATCTCTGAATCCAAAGCCCGGCGTATATTTCAGCAGCCGTGAACATCTGCGCTATATTATTCCGGATGTGACCATTGTCAAATTTAAGGATCATTTTGATATCCTGCTGAACGAATCTATGTATCCCGGCATTGAGGTAAACAGCTACTACCGCCAGATGAACCAGCATCCGGATTCCGAAGAGGTTCATGAATATTTAAACACAAAAATCCGGCAGGCCGAATGGGTAAAGCAATGCATTGCACAGCGGAGCAAAACATTGATGGATGTGTCGAAGGCTATTTTAGAGCGTCAGGAGGATTTCTTCACCTATGGCCCAAGCCGCCTTCTGCCGCTGCGCCTTGCAGATATTGCTTCTGCCCTTGGGATTCATGAGTCCACTGTAAGCCGGGCTGTAAGCAAAAAATACCTGCAATGCTCCTGGGGCGTATATCCTATGAATTTCTTTTTCTCAAGAGGCGTTGCTGTCCAGACTGAAAATGAAAACGGGATCATGCATTCCCAGTCCGTTACTGCCTCCGATATTAAGCGCACCCTGCAGGAAATCATCCAGGAGGAAGATAAGAAAAAACCCTACAGCGACCGCCTGCTCAGCGAAAAGCTGGCAGAACGCGGCATCTCCATTTCCCGGCGCACCGTAGCCAAGTACAGGGAGAAGGAAGGGATTTCCGACGCCAGCGGCCGCAAGGAATATGTGTAAAAATTAGCGCGGAACTCACTAGTAAGTGAATTTTTACATATATTTTCACATCCGATGAAGATTTAGGCAGTAAAACGCTTATGAAAGCAAGCTTTCAAGGCTTTTTACTGCCTAAATCTTCGCATGGCTGAACTGTTTCCGTCTGTTACTATTTCTGTGTCTATTTTCAAAAAAACTATTGACAATTTCCTAAAAGTCATGTAAAATAATCAACGTTGTCGGCGATTGTTTTTATCCCGATTACGATGCCCAGATAGCTCAGTTGGTAGAGCAGAGGACTGAAAATCCTCGTGTCGTTGGTTCGATTCCGACTTTGGGCACTGCTGAGTTATTCAGCTTTGCAGGTGTAGTTCAATGGTAGAACACTAGCCTTCCAAGCTAGATACGTGGGTTCGATT
>OLRK01002142.1_pt1 | contig 13318 bp, 12 predicted proteins | sample 1672911 | NCBI WGS metagenome assembly OLRK01 (sample SAMEA3136736, study PRJEB25190) | human gut metagenome | biome: human gut; feature: human-associated habitat; material: faeces | place: Austria | collected 2013 | reverse complement strand
GACGGCGACGTAAACTTTATGAAGGGTGCCATAGAGACCGCAAACAGGGTACCGGCGTGGCAGAAGGCTGCCGGCAGGCGGATTCCGCTCTGGTGGGCGGCGAGACGGCGGAGATGCCCGGGTTCTATCCTGTGGACGAGTACGACCTGGCGGGCTTTTCCGTGGGTGTGGTGGACCGGAAGGATCTGGTGACCGGAGAAAACCTGCAGGCCGGGGACGTGCTCATCGGCATGGCCTCCTCCGGCGTCCACAGCAACGGATTTTCCCTGGTGAGAAAGATCTTTGAGAAGGAGCTGACCAAAGAGGGCCTGGAGACCTACTACGAGGAGCTGGGCGACACCCTGGGAAATACCCTGTTAGCCCCCACGAAGATCTATGTGAAGGCCCTGAAGGCTGTGAAGGCGGCCGGGGTGCGGGTAAAGGCCTGCAGCCACATCACCGGCGGCGGATTCTATGAGAACGTGCCCAGAATGTTAAAGGACGGCATCCGGGCGGTGATCCGCAAGGATAGCTATGAGGTGCCCCCCATTTTCTCCATGATGGCGAAGAAGGGCCAGGTGGAGGAGAAGGTGATGTACAACACCTTCAACATGGGCATCGGCATGATCGTGGCCGTGGACCCGGCGGACGTGGAGAAGACCATGGAGGCCATGAAGGCGGCTGGGGAGACTCCCTATGTGATCGGCGAGGTTCAGGCAGGAGAAAAGGGAGTGACCTTATGTTAAGAGTGGGAGTGATGGTTTCCGGAGGCGGCACCAACCTCCAGGCGATTTTAGACGCCATCGACGGCGGCAGCATCACCAACGCCTCCGTCCAGGTAGTCATCAGCAACAATCCTGGCGCCTACGCCCTGGAGCGGGCGAAAAGCCACGGGATCGAGGCCGTCTGCCTTTCCCCCAAGTCCTTCCCGGACCGGGCGGCGTTTAACAAAGCCCTGTTGGAAAAGGTGAACGAGTATCAGCTGGATCTGATTGTGCTGGCGGGCTTTCTGGTGACCATCCCGCCGGAGATGATAAAGGAGTACCGGGGCCGGATCATCAATATCCATCCGTCCCTGATCCCCTCCTTCTGCGGCGTGGGCTACTACGGCCTGAAGGTGCATGAGGCGGCCCTGGCCAGGGGCGTAAAGATCACCGGCGCCACGGTTCACTACGTGGATGAGGGCGTGGATTCCGGCCCCATCCTTTTGCAGAAGGCAGTGGAGGTAAAAGAGGGGGATACCCCGGAAGTCCTGCAGAGGCGGGTGATGGAGGAGGCGGAGTGGAAGATTCTGCCGGAGGCCATCAATCGGATCGCGAACGGAGAAAGGAGCGGCTCATGAAAATACTGGTAGTGGGCAGCGGCGGCAGAGAGCACGCCATCGTGTGGAAGATCGCCCAGAGCCCGAAGGTGGATAAAATTTACTGCGCCCCCGGAAACGGCGGCATCGGGGAGTGCGCGGAGTGTGTGGACATCGGCGCCATGGAGTTTGAGCGCCTGGCGGCGTTTGCAAAGGAAAAGGAGATCGACCTGACGGTGATCGGCATGGACGATCCCCTGTGCGGCGGCATTGTGGACGTGTTTGAGCGGGAAGGGCTGCGGGTGTTTGGACCCAGGAAGAACGCGGCCATCCTGGAGGGCTCCAAGGCCTTTTCCAAAGATCTGATGAAAAAGTACGGCATCCCTACGGCGGCCTACGAGGTGTTTACGGATCCGGAGCAGGCCATGGCCTACCTGGAGACGGCCAAGTTTCCCATCGTGCTGAAGGCGGACGGCCTGGCCCTGGGAAAGGGCGTTCTCATCTGCGGCAGCCTGGAGGAGGCCAAGGCCGGGGTCAAGACCCTGATGCTGGACAAGCAGTTTGGCTCCGCCGGGGACGAGATCGTCATCGAGGAGTTTATGACTGGCAGAGAGGTGTCGGTGCTGTCTTTCGTGGACGGACAGACCATCCGCATCATGACCTCCGCCCAGGACCACAAACGGGCCAAGGACGGGGATCAGGGCTTAAATACCGGCGGCATGGGCACATTTTCTCCCAGCCCCTTCTATACGGCTGAGGTGGACGCCTACTGCAGGGAGCACATTTATCAGAAGACCGTGGACGCCATGAGGGCAGAGGGGAGAGAGTTCAAGGGAATCATCTTCTTCGGCCTGATGCTCACGGCGGACGGCCCCAAGGTGTTAGAGTACAACGCCCGTTTCGGCGATCCGGAGACTCAGGTGGTGCTGCCCAGGATGAAGAACGACATCGTGGAGGTGTTTGAGGCCTGCGTGGACGGGACTCTGGATCAGGTGGAGCTGGAGTTTGAGGACAACGCGGCGGTCTGCGTCGTTCTGGCCTCCGACGGCTATCCGGAGAAATACGAGAAGGGACTTCCCATCTCCGGCCTGGAGCGTTTCGCGGGAAAGACGGACTATTTCGTATTCCACGCCGGGACGAAACGGGACGGCGACGGCCGGATCCTTACAAACGGCGGCCGGGTGTTAGGCGTCACCGCCACGGGAGCGGACTTAAAAGAGGCCAGGAAGAAGGCGTATGAGGCCACGGAGTGGGTGGAATTCGCCAACAAGTATATGCGCCATGACATTGGAAAGGCCATTGACGAGGCGTAAGGGATGAAAAATCCATAAAAATGAATACAGTCAGACGTCGCAGGCGATCCGGGAGACGGGGGCCTGCGGCGTTTTTTTGTGCTATGGGAAGTGATATATTCCGCGGTTTTGGAACTCAGGGATGGAAATCGGTTTCCACCTGTCGGTTGACATTTTCCCGGTGGGCTGATATAGTAAAAACTGATTGTAAACCAAAATCTAAAATATGGTTTACAAATGAGAACGAAAACGTCCGCAATCCGCGGAAACAGAGCGGAGGAATGCGGGAGAAACACACAAAACACCGGGAAAACGCACAGGAGGACCGCCTATGAGACAGAGACAATCAGACCCATCGGAAACCATACGGAATCTGGCCCTGGACGGGATATGGACGGCGGTGCTGGTGCTGTTGGGGATGGTGAAACTGCCGTCCCTGGTGCCGGGGGCGGAGTTTCAGCTTTCGGCCCCCTACGCGGTGTGCCTGGCGGCCACAGTGGGGTTTCAGCGGTATCTGGGAATCGGCATCTGTTCCAGCGTGATCCAGCTTATGTTTGGCACCCACACCCTCTGGAACGTGGCCACGGCCATGGTGTTCCGTGTGGTGGCGGGAGGCATGGCGGCGGGGCAGGACGGCGTCTCTCCGGGACGGGGGCGGCTGCTCCTTGCAGGCCCGGCGGGAACGGCCTGCGCCAGGCTGATGCTGGCGGCGGTTTTGCAGGTTCCGGCTGCACCTCTTTTGGCGGCAGCTGTTCCGGGGATGGTGTTTACGGCGGTCTGCGCCAGCTTTTTATATCCGGTATTTCGCCAGGCAGCGGCCCAGGGAACGAGGATGGCCTGCCGGCACCGGACGAGCGGAAAAGGGGAAAATCAGAGAGAACACAGCGGGGGAAAACCATGAGCACAGAGTTATACAGCGTGAAAATGCGGGCCAGCCAGGAGGAAGGCGGGGAGGAGCGGCACATTTCCGGGGCGGAGAAGATCGTGGAGCAGGATCGGCTCCAGGCGGTCTGCGCCCAGCTTTTGGAGCGGGCCCTTCACCACTCCAAGGGAGAGGCGGATTTTATCAATATCAAGGTGGAACGGATCGCGGCGGAGGAGGTGATCCGTCTGGACGCTCTGCCGGTGACCACCTGCCAGGTGGAAACGGCGAAGGAGGGAATTGGGAAACTGAAGGAGCTGATGGAGCGCTCCGGCATCCCCAACGGGGAGGCGATCCTGGAGCGGCTGAAGAATACCTGGGGGATGCGGGGGGCCATGCTCTTAAACGTGGATACGTTGGAGCGCCTGGAGCCGGACCGGAAACGGGGGGTGCGGGCCACCTACATGGATATGGCGGACAGCGGGGACGACCGTTCCCAGAAAAACCATTTCCGGGAGGCCCTGGTGCTGGCCACCAAAGTAGCCAGCCACAAAAACATCGTGGGAGAGCTCTGCATTTCCGATGACCCAGACTATGTCACCGGGTATTTTGCCTCCAAAGCGCTGGGGTACGTGCGGATCACCCGGCTGAAGGAGACGGGCTGTCCCGACGGCGGCCGCATTTTCCTCTTTCGAGGGGAAAACCGGGAGGCGGAGGACTGCGTCCGCTATCTGGAGAGCCAGAAAATGCTGGTGAAAATCTGAGAGGACGCCAAAAAAGGGGCTGGTGGGAGCGGAAAATGGAGATCCGTCCGGCACCAAGGCGGAAAAATACCTTTCGGCCCCACAGAAAGGGAAAAGGGAGGAAACGATATGGAGAAATGGGATTGGATGAGAGAGGAGCTGGAGCGGCTGAACACAGAGCGCCTGTTCCGGCAGATAACGGTGTTTGACTCCCCCCAGGCGGCCCTGGTGGAGGTGGAGGGACGGCAGCAGCACCTGTTTTCCTCCAACAGTTATCTGGACCTCTGCGGCCATCCGGAGATCAAAGCATACGCCGGCCGTGTACTGGCGGAGTACGGCGCCGGTTCCGGAGGCTCCCGGCTGACCACGGGAACCACCAGAATCCACATGGAGCTGGAGGAGACCATCGCCCGGTTTAAACACCGGGAGGCGGCTTTAGTGTTTAACACCGGCTATATGGCAAATGTGGGGATTTTGCAGGCCCTGGCGGGAAAAGGGGACGTCATCTACAGCGATGAATTAAACCACGCCAGCATCATCGACGGCTGCCGTCTGTCCAGGGCGGACCTGGTGATCTACCGGCACAACGATATGGACGATCTGGAGGAGAAGATCAAGGATCATCCTGGCCGCAGGGGCGTCATTGTCAGTGACGGGGTGTTCAGCATGGACGGGGATATTGTGAACCTGCCGCGGATGGTGGAGCTGGCGGACCGCTACGGCCTGCTGTCTATGATTGACGAAGCCCATGCCACCGGCGTCATCGGCGCCACTGGCCGGGGGACGGAGGAGTATTACGGGATGGAGGGAGCTGTGGACGTGCTTATGGGGACTCTCAGCAAGGCAGTGGGCGGAGAAGGCGGCTTTGTCTGCGGCTCCCGGGTTCTCATCGACTATCTAATCAATAAGGCCAGGAGTTTTATTTTCTCCACCGCCCTTTCGCCTGTGTCCATGGCGGCGGACACTCAGGGCCTGCGGGTGATCATGAACCATCCGGAGCGGGTGAAAAACCTCCAGGAAAACATCCGCTATTGCTGCGGCGCCCTGGAGAGACGGGGAATCCATGCCCGGTCGGAGACGGCCCTCATCCCCATTATCATCGGGGACGAGGGCCGGGCCATGAAGGTGATGGAGCTTTTAAAGGAGCGGGGCTACTACATTTCCGCCATCCGCTACCCCACCGTGGCAAAGGGCAGCGCCCGGCTGCGGCTGGCTCTCATGGCCTCCCACACCCATGAGGAGCTGGACGGGCTGGCGGAGGCCCTGGTGGAGTGTATGGAGCTGGCGGGAGCTACGCCGGATCTCCCAGAATCGCGTTAAGTAACGCCTGAATATGCAGTTTTACGGTGTCTAAGACGGGCACCGGCAGGCTGTGGTGTTGAAAGAGCAGAGGCAATTCGGTGCAGCCCAGAATCAGGGTTTCCGCGCCGTCTTCCTCTGCCATTTTTTCCGCGATTTCCACAAAGCGGCGGGCGGTGTCTTCTTTTACAATGCCGAACTCCAGCTCCCGGAGGCTGCGGTCCGCGATGTAGATGCGGTCGGTTTGGCAGGGAATTACCACTTCGATCCCAGCCTTCTGGAACGGCTCTTTAAAATAGCCGTCCTCCATGGTAGTCATGGTCCCTATCAGCCCCACTTTTTTCCGGTTCTGTCTCTTTGCGGCGGCGCAGGTGGTTTCCACAATGCTGACGAGGGGGATGGGGGAGCGTTGTTCCAGTTCGCCAAATACCATATGTCCCGTGTTGCAGGCCAGGGCGCCCACCTCTGCCCCGGCGGCAGCCAGATTGCGGATTCCTGCCAGAAGGTAGGCAGTCAGGCCCTCCCGGTCGCCCTGGGAGCTCATGCGGATCACTTCAAAGGAGCTGAGGCTTTCGATCACCATCGGCGGAAATACCGGCCGGTTCAGCCGTTTCTGAACGCCGTAGACGATTCCGCGGTAATAGGGGATGGTGGATTCCGGGCCTACGCCGCCGATCAATCCTAATTTTTTCACGTTCCTTCCTCCGTTCTTCTCTCAAAAAAGATCTGATCCTCCGGGATCAGCCCCTGCAGCAGGATGGGAGCGGTTCCTGCGAGGCGAAATCCCATTTTTTCGTACAAAGCCGCAGCAGGCCGGTTGCCGGCCCAGGTGTCCAGGCGGATAGCGGTACAGCCGGATTCCCTGGCTGCTTGAAGGGCGAAACGGACCAGCTGGGTGGCCCGCCCTTTCCCGGCCTGTTCCGGGGGAATGCAGAGGGTGTGAATCACCATCACCTCCTCGTCTGCGGCGGGATAACGCCAGGAAATCTGGCCGTATTCCGGCGGCTGTTTCTTGTTTAAAATCATGCTGCCGCAGAAGGTTCCGTCTTCCTCCAGGACGTATAAGGTCTGTTCTTCGATGGCGGTTTCCGCGGTGGTTTTTGTCGGGTAGACGCCCAGCACCCAATTTGAGTTTCCGCCCTGCTCTTTTTCATAGGTCAAAAGCCGAAGGTAGCTGCCGGCTACTGTTTCCAGGTCTTTGATTTCTGCCTGTCGAATCATTTTGTTTTGTCCCCTTTCTTTTCCGGTCTGCGGCCAGTGACGGCTGTGGGAGCCGCAGCGGGCTTGTGTTTTCTTTCGTTTCAGTATATACTACCTTTAAATATAAGTAAAATAAATGTTTGTGATATGAATATGCAGAAAGGTTATTTTAAAAATGAACAGGTATCTCGCATTTCAAAAGGTGGTGGAGCTGGGCAGCTTTACGAAGGCGGCGGAGGTTCTGGGGTATACGCAGCCTGCCATGAGCCAGATGATCACCTCTCTGGAAAAGGAATTGTCCATAAAGCTGCTGTACCGCTCCCGGTACGGAGTGCGCCTGACGCTGGAGGGTGAGCGGCTGTTTCCCTCCATCCGGCAGATGGTTGCCCAGTATCAGTCCATGCAGGAAATTGCCGGAGAGATCCGGGGGCTGGATACGGGCACGATCCGCATCGGCACCCTTTCCAGCGTTTCCTGCCACTGGCTTCCCCGGCTGATTTTGAAGTTTCAGGAGCAGTACCCCAACGTGGAATTTATCCTGCATCAGGGGGACAATACCTCCATTCCAGAGTGGGTGAGGACGGGGGAGACGGATTTTGGCTTTGTCAATCTGGACGTTTTGTCAGGGGTGGAGGCCAGGTTTATCAAGGAGGGAGAGTACCGGGCGGTGCTGCCGGTTTCCCATCCTCTGGCCGCCGCTTCTTACGTTACGTTGGAGGAACTGGCGGAGGAACCGTTTCTGGTCATAGAGGAGGGAAATTTGAGCAAGCCTTTGGAGGCCTTTCATCAGATGGGGCTGGAGCCCAGGGTGCGTATGCGGGTGCATGACGATTATTCCATTCTTTCCATGGTGGAAACAGGCCTGGGGGTGAGCATTCTGCCGGAGCTGGTTCTCCGGAAAATGGCTTATCAGGTGGCGATCCGCCCCATCCAGCCGGCCATCACCAGAAAACTGGGGCTGGTGGCGAAGGAGAAAAACGCCCTGCCCCTGGCCAGTAAATATTTTATTGAATTTCTGTTCGCCCACCTGGAGGAGCTGCCGTGACAAAAGGGACTCTGGTTCGAGAGAGGATAAACGGCGGGGAAATTATATAACCTGACATAGGGTGTCAAGTTATGTTTGGTACACTTGTACGCAAGGAGGTGCCGATTATGAAACTGGAATGGAGAAAACAGGAAAAGGCTTTGTACGGGGCGAAAACGCGGCCCGCGCTGATCCATGTGCCCGAGCAGAAGTTTATTATGGTGAAAGGGGCGGGAAATCCCAATCATCCGGATTTTTCTGACAGGGTGTCGGCTCTGTTTTCATTGGCCTACGCCATTAAAATGACTGTGAAAACTGCCGCTCTCCAGGAGGAAACGCCGGGGGAAATCCAGGATTATGCCGTCTATCCGTTAGAGGGAGTCTGGAGGCAAAAAGGGGACGGCAAGGGACTTGTAAAGGAACATCTGGATTATACTATTATGATCCGGCAGCCGGATTTCGTCACGGAGGAAATGGTAAAGGCCGCCCTGGAGCGGGTAAAAGCCAAGGCTCCCAACCCTCTGTATGAGGAGATTGGTTTCCGCAGCCTTCAGGGCGGAATCTGCATTGAAATGCTGCATCTGGGTTCCTATGACAGCGAACCGGATTCGTTTGCCAAAATGGATCAATTCGCGAAGGAAAATGGGTGGGAGCGCGTGTCAGACTGCCACAGAGAAATTTATTTAAACAGCGCGGCAAGGACAAAGCCGGATAATCTCAAAACGATTTTAAGATATAAGGTGAAGGAATCCCCACGCGGCGGCTTTGGGGAAAATACCGTTTTTCGGGGATAAACAGGAATGGAGGAGGGACTGCGATGCTGGATCATATACCAACTGCGGAGGAAATGGAAACTTTGGTGGGCGTGCCGCTGTATGATGTCTGGAGCGGGCTGTGCGCGCTCATTGATGAAAGGTATGAGATGGAACGGGTGTGGAGCAGGGGAGGCAAAGCGTGGACTTACGAGTACAAGTACCGCCGGGGCGGAAAAACCCTCTGTGCCTTGTATGCCAGGGATCACGGTGTGGGTTTTATGATCATTTTTGGGAAGGATGAGAGGGCGAAGTTTGAGACAGAGCGAAATCTGTATTCAAAACAGGTCCAGGCCATCTATGATGAGGCGAAAACCTACCGTGATGGGAAATGGGTGATGTTTGAGCCGGTGGATACGTCTATGTTTCCCGATTTTATAAAATTGCTGGCTATTAAAAGAAAACCTGGCAAAAAGAAATGAGGTTTTGCTGGAAGGAAACAGGTAAAATTTTTTCGCGGAATGAGAGGCAGAGAGGGTCAGCAGAGGCGCTGTGGACAGAGATATATGCTCTAAGTGACTTTTGAATCGTGGTGGTTGTCATGGTTTGTGAAGGGGTGCTTAGAGCGTTTTTATTTCTGGAGAGACGGCCTGCGAGGGAAAAAGATTCCTTCACCATGGCAGCGGTGGTTTTTTGCCGGGCTGGTATTCCTTTTTATTCCCGCGAATGGTATGTTCCTGATCTTCCTTATCAGGAATTCCTTTCATGAACGGATTAGATGTGGTATAATGTGAACACTTGGTGAGGTATTCGACGAGCCTAGTGAGAACATATACCTGTGCACTTAATGAGGTATTTTACGAATTTAGTGCACATGGTATAATAACGAGGAAAATATGGATCATGCTTGCACGAATCCATATTTGACGAGAAACCCCATCGAGACGCAAGTCGAGATGGTATAATAACGAGGAAAGCGTGGATCGTGCTTGCACGAATCCATGTTTAACGAGAAACTCCATCGAGACGGAAGTCGAGATGGTATAATGGTTGAGATGGTATCATAACAAAAAAGCCCATTCAGGCGGCAGCCGGGATGGCAGCAGAAACGACATCATGGAAGCAGGCATAACTGTACTCTTGCAATGAAGAATAAAACGGGCAGCATCTCCGCGCCCTGCGCCGGTCTGTCCCTCTGGCAGGCCTGCGCAGGGCATTTTTATACTGCTTTGCCCGATAAAAATCATAAAAGAGAGGAATGGAAAACGATGATCCGAGCAATGGAAAATACAGACGCCAGCCAGGCCGCGGACCTTTGGCTGGCTGCCAATACGGAGGCCCACAGCTTTATCCCTGCCAGCTACTGGAGGGAACACTATGAGGCCGTAAAGGGAATGTTTCTGCAGGCGGAGGTGTACGTCTGGGAGGAAAAGGGCTGTGTCCTGGGATTTGTGGGGTTAAACGGCCATCACATCGAAGGGATTTTTGTCGCCGGAGACGCCCGGTCCAGAGGGATCGGGAAAGGTCTGCTGGATTTTGTAAAAGAGAGGAAACGCCCCTTAAGCCTGAATGTATACCGGAAAAACCTGCGGGCCATCCGCTTTTATGAGCGGGAGGGCTTTGTCACGGTGGAGGAAGGGCTGGACGAGGGGACGGGAGAACCGGATCTGTTTATGAAGTGGGAGTAAGGGCCGCGCCGGGCGCGGACCTTTTGGCTCAGACAGAGAGAGGAGGAGGGCAGTGTATACCATATATGTACAGAAGAAACGGCCTGGAAGGGGACGGGGAGGAGAGATCGCCCCAGAGGCGATTTCCCTTCCGGAGCGGCCGGAGACGGCGGGCCAGCTGATTGAGTCCCTGGTGCGCCAGCAGGTGAGGGACTATAACGCCAGAAAGGACGCCGGCCAGCTTTTAGGCTGGCTGACGAAGGAGGAGATCGGGGAAAAGGCTCAGGCCGGCAAGGTTTCCTTCGGCCTTCACGGCGGGGAGGACGCCGACGAAAGCCGGGCGGTGGAGAATGCCATCCAGTGCTTTGAGGACGGCCTCTACCACATTTTCGCGGGAAAGACGGAACTGAAGGATTTAGACAGCCAGATCCCCTGGGAGGAGGAGCCAGTGTTTACCCTGGTCCGCCTGGCCATGCTGTCCGGCTGGTAGGAAACAGGGAGGAAAGGAGAACCTATGGAGGGATTTACATACGAAACCAGAAAAAAAATGACGGACCAGTGGCTGGAGCATTTCCGGCGTCTGGGGGCGGGGCTGGAGGAAAACCAGCGGAAACTCCTGCCCTGCCGGGATGAGTATTCCATCCCGCGGGAATCCTGTCAGTGGATGGCAGAGACGGTGGAGCGGGAAAACCAGAGCTTAAGCTGGTTTTACAAAACGAGGTTAGACAAGCTGGTGACCTTATGTACCGGGGAGTATGAGGAAGAATTTTACTACGCCTTAGACCAGATGAACCAGTATCAGATGACCGCCGGGTGGTACCGGAGAAGTGTGAGAGGGAAAAGCTACGCCCCCTTTGCCAGAGCCAGCGTGGCCCTGCTGTGGGGCTATTCCAGGCTGCGGTTTTACGGCTGCGGGCTGGACGAGATTCTCACCGGGAAGGCGGAGGCGGAAATCTATGACCACGCCAGGACGGTCCGGTGGAGGTACTCGGAGATCCTGGCCGCCCAGATCGACCGGGGAAAGGAGGCTACCATCCAGGCGGTGAAAGACATCCTCCTGGGGGAGGGAAACACCGCTATGATCAGCTACGAGCTGATCCGCGGCATTGTGATGAGCCAGAGCCGGGAGCTCTATGAGCTGCTGGGGAAATTTCTGCTGGCGGCCAGACTCCAGGAAGGGGCCAGGCAGGCGGTGTGCGAGACCATGGACGCCGGGCGGCCGGAGGCCTTTCTCCACCTGTTTCAGGTGATTGAGGAAAACAATCTGGTGCGCTATTCGTCGGTGAAACGGGCAGTGAGCACCTGGATCGGGATTTTTGATGAAAACAGCGTGGACCGGATCACGGACAAGCTGGTGAACCTCATGGGACGGTGCCTGCGGGAGCCGGATTTCTGTGAGGACCAGCTGGCCTCCAACGATTCCGTGGCCATCAGCTGCGCCCTCTGGGCCAAGGGCTTTTACGACGCCGGGGAGGCGGTGGAAGCGGAGCTGGAGCTGGCGCGAAAGGGGAACCGGCACCAGAAGATGACCGCGTCCTATTTTAACCGTTCCCTCCAGGATTCCAGGCTGCGGATGAAGGCGGCAAAAGAGGTGCTGTTAAAAAATCCGGAGGATCTGGAGCTGGCGGCCTGTTTCCTGCCGGGGCTGCTCTCCGATCTGCGGGAGATGGGAGTGGCGATCCTGTTGAAAGAGAGGGACCCAAACTTCCGCTGGTTCCGGGCAGATTTCCCGGTGCGGAAACCGGTCTCTCTGCCCCTGGAGCAGTATTTTGACAGCCGGGAGGAGGCGGAGGAGATTTACCGCATTTTAAAGGGATTTCTGGAGCGCCTTCCCCAGAAGGGCCTCTGTCTGTCCCCCTGCATTTTCCCCTGGCATCAGGTGACTATGACCCGCTCCCAGTTAGCCGGGCGGCTGTGCCTGCTGGCGTTTATGCTGGGAGATGAGAAACTGTTGGAGGAGGCGGCCCAGTGGGTTCCTGTGGTGGGGCAGGGAGAGTACAGCGGCCTTCCCCGCTCCTGGGCGGCCAGGATCCTGCTGTACCGGCCGGCATCCGCGGCTGTGAAACAGGTGCTTTTTGGCCTTCTTCACAATCCCGATCAGGACGCGGTTCTGACGGCAAAGGTGCTGATCGAGGATATGGGGCCCACGGAGGAGGATTTCCGGGAGATTGAGAAAAACCTGAAATACAAGACGGGGCGGCCGGAAACTCTGGCCCTTTTGGAACAACAGGGGACGAGAGAGCTCTGCGGCAGCGCCCGCCGCCTGCTGGCGTCCAAATCCCAGGAGTGCCACATGGGCGCTCTGGAGCTGGCCCTCCGGGTAAAGAAACGGGATCCCGAAGGCTTTCAGGAAATGCTGCCGGTGCTGGCCGTTTTGGAACATCCCACGGGGCAGGAGCAGGTGCTTTTGGAGGAGCTGACCGGAAAGGACAGCCAGGCCCAGGACATTTTGCAGAAACCGGGGTACGGGCTTTACGATCCGGAGACTCCCTGGAAGATCCCGGAGGTGACGGTGGATAAAAAGGAGGCATCGCGGCTGTTTTCCTGGGGGGATGCCCAGTGCATCCGCGTTTTAAAGGCCCTGGACCGGCTGATTTCCGACCATCAGGATCTGGAATATAAGCTGGCGTGGGGGGATGAAACCACCCTGGGAACGAAACTGGAGCGCACTCGTTTCGTCACTCCGAACGAAAAAGTGGAGCCTTTAGACAAATACCCCTTTAGAGAGCTGTGGGCCGGGTTTTATGAGCGGGAGATCGGTACACCGGACCATATGGCAGAGCTGTACCTCTACCGGTGCTGCCGGCTGAAATGGGATTTGTACCGGCAGTTTGAACCGCTTTACAAGCGGGTGTTTGGCTCCGGGCTTTTGAAACGGCCTCCCTTCCGGGAGAAAGTGGAAGGATTGTCCTTTTCTCCCCAGGTGTTCCGGGTGGTGGAGATCCTGTTTTTACAGTACGTTTCCAACGAATGCCGCGTGAGCTGGGGGGTGCGGGGCACGGCCGGGCTGCTGGCGATGTTAAAGGAACTGCCGGTGGATGAACGGTACTACACCGTGAAGGAAAAACGGTGGAACGGGGATGTGGAGGTGACGGCCAGAGTGACCGGCCTGCCTCTCTTTGGGGAGCTGTGCCAGTGGCTTTCCGGTACCGGGGCGGATTGGAAACCGTCCTTTGCACTCCGGATCGGCTTGGACGAGC
>OLRK01002138.1_pt1 | contig 13347 bp, 13 predicted proteins | sample 1672911 | NCBI WGS metagenome assembly OLRK01 (sample SAMEA3136736, study PRJEB25190) | human gut metagenome | biome: human gut; feature: human-associated habitat; material: faeces | place: Austria | collected 2013 | reverse complement strand
GAACCCATGCGCCTGCAGGGATGTCTGTGGTGGCATGGCCGATGGAATGTCCGTATTTAATGACAGGAGCTCCGCTAGAAATGGGTTTAAGGGCAAATTTGTGCCCTGTGGGAACTGGATCGATTAATGTCAAAGGGACATCGGAGAATGGTACTATTATTTTAGCAGCAGATAACGGTGTCAAAGCAACAGCAACGTTATCTGAGGGATGGATTTGGATAAATTCTTTCATATAAACCTCTCTTTCTGCAAATCAGGTAAAATTTTTACATGTACGGATTAGTTTATAAGAAATTTATGTAAGCGCTTACAATAAGAATACATTGTATTTTAGCAAATGTCAATTTAAAAAATAAAATTTATGGTAAAAATTTACAAGAAATGCAGAGAATGGAAGTTACAGTCTTGCGCTTTGGGCAATAAATAGTGTAATATAAAGAATAGAAAATATGTAAGGGGTTTCCCGGATGGTAAAAGTCCGAAAGGCCCTGACGTACGAGGATGTTGGGAGTATCTATGAATATTTATGATGTTGCGAAGATGGCAGGCGTATCCATTGCGACTGTATCGAGAGTTGTGAATGGAAGCCCAAAGGTAAGTGAAAAGACAAAAAAGAAAGTTTTGTCGATAATTGAGCAGGAAGACTATACTCCAAATGTTTTTGCAAGAGGGCTTGGGCTTGATTCTATGAAGACAGTAGGGATTTTATGCCCGGATATTGCGGATGATTGTATATCACGGATTGTCGCAGTGCTGGAAAAGCAGCTTAGTAAATATGGATATCATTGCATTGTCAGTAGCTCGGGTGTTGAGTGCCGGGATAAGGAAAAGTACGCCCGCCTTTTGATGTCTAAAAGGATCGATGCGATGATACTTATTGGCTCGGTTTATATGCCGGATGCCGATGACGGTCATGAGGCCGATTATATTTATGAGGCTGCAGCTAAAATACCTGTATTTTTATTGGATGCATATCTTGAAGGAAAGAATATATATAGTTTTATATGCGGCAATTATGAGGCGGTTTATGATGTGACTTCCGCTTTTATACGCAGAGGCAGAAAGCGTATACTGTTTTTGGGAGATTTTGATATTGCTTCGACAAAGGAGAAGCTGCGTGGTTATGAAATGGCTTTGAGTGATGCCGGATATCCGGTTTTGGGTGAGTTAAAGCTTAATGTCAAAAAGGATATCCACTATGTTAAAAATCTGCTGCTCGGTTATAAAGATTTGAGTTTTGATGCAGTTGTTGCCGCGGAGGATGTGATGGCTGTCGGTGCTGTAAAGTATGCAAAAGCGCGTGGACTTTATATTCCGGAGGATGTGAGTATATGCGGCTGCGGCAATTCTGTGTTTGCGGTAAGCTGTGAGCCGGAGATTACATCTGTGAATTATCATCTCAAAAAAATGTGTGTCGATGCTGTAGATTTGTTGATCAGAGTGTTTTCGGGAGAGGAAGATCTTCCGCAGGAAGTAAAAGTGCCATATACAGTTGAGAGACGCTGTACAACAGATTTTTAAAGAAAGGCACTGTATAGTGTTGGAGTGCTTTGACAGGATAAGAAAAACGAAATATTGAAAAAGAGGTTTGTTTTTGTGATTGATACATGGGCAGACCTCTTTTTATTTTACTATAAATTGTAAGTGCTTACATAATGTGAAGCATATCGGATATAGAAAATAAGCGGATGTTCATATAAAAAATAGCTAAAAAAGACAAAAAATACTGTTAAAAATTGTAAAAAACAACTTGACAAGTGAAAAAATGCATTATATACTTAGGTCATTAAGAAAGGAGTGTAAGCGCTTACATATGTCAAGGGATGCAAAACAGCTGACAATCTATGATATTTCTCAAAAAGCGGGTGTTTCAATTGCAACAGTATCAAGAGTGCTTAACGGAAATTCAAAAGTCAGTGAAAAAACAAAGGAAAAGGTATTAAAAATTATTGAATCTCTGGGATATGAACCCAATGCAGTTGCCAGAGGTCTTGGCAGCGGATCGATGAAAACGATTGGTATTTTATGTGCCGATGTTGCAGATATTTATTTGGCTAATGCAGTATCATTTTTGGAGAGGGAACTTAGAAAGAAGGGCTTTGATTTTATTTTGAATTGTACAGGACACAGTTACGAGATGAAATGTCAGTGTATGCGGATGATGGAAAGTCGTAAGGTCGATGCTGTTATTTTGGTAGGCTCTCATTATATTGAAAAGGACACTAGGAAAAATGATTATATTTATGCAACAGCAAAGCGTATTCCTGTAATGTTGGTGAATGGTTTTCTGAATGGTGAAAATATTTACTGTAATTTATCGGATGATTATGAAGCTTTTTATGAGGCTGCACTCAGGCTGATTCAAGAAGGCCGGCGTAAGATTTTGTTTTTATACAGAGAGATGACCTACAGCAGAAATAGAAAGTATGCAGGTTATTGCGATGCACTTAAAAATGCGGAAATTGCATATGATCCGGAGTTGGTGCTCAGAAGTAACAGTAAGATACAGGATACATGTGCAGCATTAAAAGCGTATTACAATAATCACAGAAATGATTTTGATGCTGTGCTGTCATGTGATGATGAGCTGGCTGTCGGGGCGCTGAAGTTTGCTCAGGAGATGAAGCTTGAGGTGCCGCGTAAATTATCAATTATCGGGTGCAATAATTCAGTTTTATCTATTTGCTGTGAACCGGAAATTTCTTCAGTTGATAATAAGTGTGAACTGCTTTGTGTCAATACTGGCAATATGCTTATGAGGGTTTTAAATGATGAGGAGGTATCGCAGAAGGTTATTGTATCAACAGAATATATTAAACGGGAAACAACAAAAAATTAATTGGTAAGGGGGTATCTAAATTGTGAGAAGTTTTATGGACAAAAATTTTATGCTTGAATCGGAAACAGCCGTGCGGTTGTACGAAAAGTATGCAAAGGATATGCCTGTGATAGATTATCATTGTCATATCAGTCCGAAGGAAATTTATGAAAATCGGCGATTTAAAAATATTACAGAGCTTTGGCTTGAGGGGGATCATTATAAATGGCGGCTTATGCGTTTTGCGGGTGTTGATGAATATTATATTACCGGTGCTGCGACAGCTTATGAAAAATTTTGTAAGTACGCTGAGGTTTTGCCGGAGGCTATTGGAAATCCGTTGTATCATTGGAGCCATATGGAGCTGAAAAAGTATTTTGGTTACAATGGGCTTTTAAATCGGGAGACAGCGAATGAGGTGTGGACGTTATGCAACCATATATTGACAGAAAAAGAACTTTCAGTCAGAGAAATTATTCGTCGATCCAATGTAGAAATTATCTGTACGACGGATGATCCGGCAGATGATTTAATGTGGCATCGCAAATTAAAGGAAACTGATATTGAAACAAAAGTGTATCCGGCATGGCGTCCGGATAAGCTGTTGAATATTGAACTTTCAGATTTTACTGATTATGTAAAGCGGTTTGGGGATGTGGCCGGCGAAAAGATTTGCTGTTGGGATTCTTTAAAAAATGCAATTTTAAAGAGGATGGATTATTTTGATGCAAATGATTGTGTTGTCAGCGACCACGGGCTTTTATATGTGCCTTATGAGGAATGCAGTGATAAGGAAGCCGATGCTATTTTAAAAAAGGCACTTAGAAAAGAACATTTAACATTGTCTGAGACTGAAAAATATAGGACAAAGCTTATGTTGTTCTTGGGCGCAGAGTACAGTAAGCGCCAGTGGGTAATGCAGCTGCATTATAGTTGTGAGAGGAATATAAATTCAGAACAATATGGCAAGCTGGGGGCAGATACAGGTTATGATTGTATTAGTAATTATGCACCATCCTATAAGCTGACGGCATTGCTTGATGCGTTGGCAGTGAAAGACAGACTTCCAAAAACAATTTTGTATTCTTTAAATCCATCAGATAATGCGGTTATTGATTCAATTATAGGCGGTTTTCAAAATGGGATGACTGCAGGGAAGATTCAGCATGGAAGCGCTTGGTGGTTTAATGATAATAAATCAGGTATGGAGATGCAGCTGATATCACTGGCGCAGCTTGGCGTGCTTGGAACATTTGTAGGGATGCTGACGGATTCCAGAAGCTTTTTATCATATACACGCCATGATTATTTCAGAAGAATATTATGCAATCTTTTGGGACGCTGGGTTGAAGCCGGAGAGTATCCGCAGGATGAAACGGCACTTGAGCGGGTTATCAGGGGGATTTCCCATGATAATGCCCAAAGCTACTTTAACTTTAAGTGATGAGGAGGAATGTTTCTAAATGGGAAGTAAAAGTGAAGCCGAGACGATTTTGCAGGTCAAAGGTCTAAAGAAACGCTACGGCAGCAATGAAGTATTAAAGGGTGTTGATATTGAAATTAAAAAAGGTGAGGTTATTGCAATTATCGGACCTTCCGGCTGCGGAAAAAGTACTTTTATACGCTGCCTGAATTTTTTAGAGCAGGCGGAAGATGGAGAGATTATTTATCACGGTCAGGATTTAAGAAAGCTGGATAAAAAGAAAAGGAATGAGGCGCTTAAAGCTGTCGGCATGGTTTTTCAGCAGTTTAATCTTTTTCCGCATAAGACAGTGATTGATAATATTACGATGGCGCCGCAGCTTGTGCAAAAGGTTTCAAAAGAGGAGAGCAGAAAAAAGGCAATGAAGTATTTAAGCCTTGTAAGGCTTGCTGAGAAGGCGGATAAGTATCCGTCAAATTTATCGGGCGGCCAACAGCAGCGTGTTTCGATTGCAAGAACATTATGTATGGAACCGGAATTAATTCTTTTTGATGAGCCGACATCTGCTTTGGATCCGGAAATGGTCGGAGAAGTTTTAGATGTTATGAAAACGCTGGCTGATGAAGGTATGACGATGGTTGTTGTTACCCATGAAATGGGGTTTGCAAGAGAGGTTGCCGATAGAGTTGTATTTATTAATGAAGGTGTTATTCAGGAAAATACAACGCCGAAGGAGTTTTTTGAGAATCCTAAAAACGAACGGCTAAAAGAATTTTTGAGCAAGATGCTGTAAAGCAAATTTATAAAACTAAAGCTAGGAGGAGAACAATGAGTTTAGTAAAGGTTGCAAAACGAAAGGAAGTTGTCTTTGATTATGTGGATGGTTATGCAAGGACAGAAGTATTAAAGGGGGAATCAGAGCAGGCAAAATTCTTTAGATGCGCGCTTAAACCGGGTGTTTCAGTAAAACCGGAATTGTATACGACAAAAGAGCATACACAGGTATTTATATTTTTAAAGGGAAAAGGCTATGTTGTGACACCGAATAAAGGCTTTAATATTGAAAAAGAGGCAGCTGTATTTGTGCCGGATTATGATACCGAGGCTTTTGAAATTGTATGTGCGTCTGATGCGAAAGAACCTTTGGAATATATCCATATTATTACAGAACTTAATGATTATGACAAACACTGTCTGTATGCTTCTAAAATGCGTCTTCCAAGATTTAGAAACATTTCTGATGGATGGAATTATTATGAAGACTTTAAAGATGAAGGCATTCAGTCAAAAATGCTTTTAGAGCATCGTAATCTCGGACGTGTATCATGTGGGGCGGTGCTTGGAGACGGCCCTTCTAAAGTAGGACAGCACATACACGATGCGCTCAGTCAGTGGTATATTATGCTTCCGGGTTCGAAGATGACCTATACAGCCGGAGATGAATCTGTTGTATTAGAGGGCGGTGATATAAGTTATACGCCGACAGGCTATTATCACGGAACAACAGTTGCTGAGGGGGATAAGCTTGATTATTTATGGTTTGAAATGGTTTTGGAAGCTTATCCGGGTGAAATTGAATAATTGCTGAATGGAGGAAATAAAAAATGTCATTTGTTAAAGTGTCAAGAGGTGCAGATATTGTTTATAACTATGATGAAAATGGGGTTGCAAGAGTTCCGATACTTATCGGTGAATGCAAAGACTGTGAGCTTGAACGTATTTCTATAAAACCGGGATGTTCGTGGACACCTGAGGTTTATAAACTTGAAGAACATAACCAGGTTTTTTTGTTTGTTGATGGTGAGGGTTATGTAAGGACACCGAGAAAAATCTATAATATTAAAGAGGTTTCTGTATTTGTTCCGGAATTTGACAAGGAAAGATTTTCGATTCATTGTGCCGAGAAATCTAAAAAACCTCTATATATTGTTCACGCAGTATCTGAAATTGCAGAATATGATATTCAGTGTCTGAAGCATGCAAGAATGTCGCTCCCAAGATTCAGAGGTTTGTCAGAGGCATGGCTTTATAAGGAATTTAATACAGCGGAAAATGTTCAGCAGATTACATTGTTAGAGCATCGTAATTTAGGGCGTCTTTCTATGGGAGCAACAATTGATGACGGCCCTACAGAGGTAGGAACGCATATTCACAATGAACTTGAACAGTGGTATATCACACTTCCGGGTGCCGAGTTTACATATTTCGCAGAGCATGACGGCGAAAAGGAAGAAATTCATGTGACATCAGGTGATATTACGTTTACACCGCACGGTTCCCATCATGGCAGCGTATGCAAGGAGGGTGAGGCATTCAGATATGTCTGGTTTGAACTTTGTACAGACGGATATCCGGGAGATTTGGCATAGACAATGAAAAATTTTGAGCTTTTGGGAAGTAATGCGCCATATATCCGATATCCGCTTGAACATTTCTTTGATGTACAGAAGAAGCTTGGAGTAAAGAATATAGATTTTGTTCTTCAGGCACCGCATATTTATATTGACAGTAGCAAAACGATTGGTACAGAGAAGGTAAAGCGGCTTATGTCTGAAAATAAGATAAAGATTTTGGCAGTAACTGTATGTCCGTACCGGTACACGGTTTGTGCCGGTCAACATTCGATACAGGCAGAAAAATCCAAAGCTTATTTCAAACAATGTATTTTAACGGCAGAGGCGTTAGAAGCGAATTATGTATGTATAACGGCAGAAGGCGGCTGCTTTGATAAAAATAAAAGCGAGATGCTTGCATATGCAGTCGAAAACCTAAATGAGCTTGCAGTATTTGCGAAAACGCATTATATGACATTGTTGTTGGGAACTGCATTTGGTCCGGATTGCCCTGAAAATGCCGCATCTCCTGCACTGTATTCGATAGAAGATGTTCGATATATAATGGACAGAGTTGATAGAAATGTGTTGAAACTTTATGTGGATACGGAAGTAATTAGTACTGCTGGAGAGACAATCAGCGACTGGCTCACCGAGTTTGGAGATGATATAAAACTGATTCGCATGACAGATGGAAATTATCATGGCTACAGAGTGTGGGGAGATGGTTGTCTGCCTTGTTCCAAATATGTAGGAGAAATAAAAAAATCCGGTTGGAATGGGCTTATTTCACTGCAGATGCCAGGAGAAGCTTATTTGGAAAATGCGGAAACTGCAGATCAAAAAAATCGCAGCTATATTAAGAAAGTGACAGGGTGGTAATGAATGGCATCAATTAAAAGAGAACAACTTGTTGCGATGAATCAACATTACAGGCGCTTTTCTTTAGATTATTTTCTGGATTGTCAGGAAAGAATCGGATTTAAAAATATTGAACTTTGGTGCGGTGCCTCTCATTTTTATGTGGATGCTGACGGTTATGAAGCTTGTGGACCGCTGAAGAAAAAATTGAGAGCACATAGACTTAAAGTCGTATCGGTGACAATACCGAGCTGTGCATACCAATATCAGTATTCCTCTCAGGAAAAGGAAATTTTTGAGCAGAGTTTTAAGTATTTTTCAAATGGCATTGAAATTGCCTCAGAGCTTGGTGCCGACAGGATTGTTGTGAATTCTGGTTGGGGATATGTTGGTGAAGATAAATCAGAAATGTGGAAACGTTCTGTACATCAACTTCGACGGATGGCCGAAAAGGCGCAGCAGTATGATGTCGTATGTGTTATGGAATCTATGAAGCGCGATGAGACAAATATTGTCAATAGCCTTGAATCAGCTCAAAGAATGTATGAAGCGGTTAATCACCCGAATTTAAAGATGATGATTGATTCGATTGCGACAGGTGCAGCGGGGGAAACATTGGAGGACTGGTTTAATGTGTTTGGTGAGCATATTATCCATATGCATTTTTTGGACGGTAATCCGTATGTGCATCAAATATGGGGTGATGGAAGTACACCGTTGGAAAAGCAGCTTCGCATATTGAATGAAAGAAATTTTAAAGGGTATTTGGTGCAGGAAATTGCCGATGAAAAATATTTTGTAAATCCTTATGCGGCGGATATAAGAAATATGAGGGTATTAGAAAGATTTATTGAGGAGGATTAAGCAATGAAAAAAATAGCTAAAAGATCTATAGTAGCATGTGTGGCAGCAATGATGGCATTTGCCTTGACGGCATGTTCGGGAAGTCCGGAAACAAAAGAAACACAAAAACCGCAGACGGAAGGTCAGTCAGAGCAAAAAACAGATGCTTCGGGCGCTGATGATTCTTTGCAGAAAGTTTTAGATGCAGGGAAGCTTGTTGTAGGCGCAGAGGGCAATTGGGAGCCGTATGTTTTCCATAATGAGAACGGTGAATTAGATGGCTTTGAAGTTGCGATGGCCGGTGAAATTGCAAAGAAGCTTGGTGTTGAGCTTGATATGGCCAATAATATTGCAGATTCTTGGGATGGCGTTTTGGCAGGACTTGATGCAGAAAGATATGATGTGGTTATATGCGGCTGTGCCCCGACACCGGAGAGAAAGGAGATTTATACGGTTTCAGAGCCGTATGGCGAACAGCTGATAGGGCTTGTTGTTAAAAAGGATAATGAGGCAATTAAAGGGTTTGAAGATTTAAAGGGGAAGACATCAGCGAATTCATTGTCATCCAGTGCAGGAAATATTGCAAGAAGCTATGGCGCAGAGCTTGTCGAAGCTTCACTTGAACAGGGAATGCTTTTAATTCAACAGGGACGTGCAGATTGTACGATTAATGATGCTGCATCAATTAACGCGTATTTAAAGGCAAATCCGGATTCTGATGTAAAAATTGCTGCTTATTACGAACCTGAAAATGCTTATGAAACTCAGTCTGCAGTGTTAATGCGTAAGGGAAGCGACGAACTGTGTAAAGCAATTAATAAAGCCATTGAAGAAATTATTGCCGAGGGAACAGCAAAAGAACTTGCTGTAAAATATTTTGGTGAAGATTTTGCAGATAATGTGACTTTATATAAATAAGAGTCTAGTGGACAGGGAAGAAATGTAAATTGATAAAATGAGGCAGACGGCAGGCAATGCCTGCCGTCTGTCTGACAGGAGGTAAAGACATTTATGGGAGAAACACTACAGTTAGTTGCGGAATCATTTATGCCGATGGTGATTGCAGGTTTTAAATATTCGATTCCGATGATGCTTATTTCTTTTTTTCTTGGACTTCTTTTAGCCTTGCTTGTTGCTCTTGGCAGAATGTCAAGATTTAAACTGCTTTCGGCTCTTTGTGCGTTTTATGTATGGATTATTAGAGGAACGCCGCTGTTGGTTCAGTTATTCATTATTTTTTATGGACTTCCAAGTGTCGGTATTGTGTTTTCGCCGTTTGTATCGGCAATTATTGGACTGACAATTAGTCAGGGTGCCTATAATTCAGAGGTTATCAGAGGCGCGCTAACCGGTATTCCCAAAGGACAGCATGAGGCACCGTATGCCCTTGGAATGACAAAATTTCAGACATTGATTCATGTGATTATTCCTCAGGCTGCATTAACAGCTGTTCCGGCTTTAGGTAATTCTTTTATAAGTTTATTAAAGGACACATCTTTGACTTCGGTGCTCACTGTTCAGGAAATTTTTATGGTAGCAAAGCAGATTTCGGCAATTCAGTATAAGCCGTTGATTTTATATATTGAAGCAGCCTTTGTATATTTAGTATTCAGTACATTTTTAACATGGGTACAGACAAAGCTTGAAAAGAGATTAGGAAAACATCTTGTAGCGGAGGTGGAGTGATAAGTTATGCAGATGACATTAAGATGGTACGGCAGCTCGTATGACACTGTGACTTTAGAACAAATTCGTCAGATACCGGGCGTGAAAGGTGTAATTACAACACTTTATGATACGGCACCGGGAGATGTGTGGCCTCAGGAGAAAATTCATCAGCTTAAGATGGAAGTCGAGGCGGCAGGACTTAAAATCGCAGGCATTGAAAGTGTGAATGTCCATGAGGCGATTAAGGCGGGACTTCCTGAACGGGAACAATATATTCAAAATTATATTGAGACATTGGAAAATTTGGGGAAAGAAGATATTCATCTCGTCTGCTATAATTTCATGCCGGTTTTTGACTGGACGAGAACAGAGCTCGCAAGGGTGCGTGCTGACGGTTCGACAGTACTTGCGTATACGCAGGCTGCTGTAGATGCATTAAAGCCTGAGCGCATGTTTGATACAATTGTGGGAGATATGAACGGTGCTGTAATGCCGGGCTGGGAACCTGAACGGATGGCGCATGTCAGGGAAGCGTTTGAATTATATAAGTCCGTTGATAGTGAGAAGCTTTTTGAAAATCTTGTATATTTCCTTGAAAGGATTATGCCTGTATGTAATAAATATGATATCCACATGGCAATTCATCCGGATGATCCGGCATGGCCTGTTTTCGGACTTCCGAGGATTATTATAAATAAAGAAAATATCTTACGTCTTATGAAGGCTGTAGATAATCCGCATAATGGTGTGACCTTTTGTTCCGGTTCATATGGGACAAATCTTGAAAATAACCTGCCGGAGATGATTCGGGCGCTCAAGGGCAGAATCCACTTTGCCCATGTGAGAAATCTGAAATTTAATTCATCAGATGATTTTGAAGAAGCGGCACATTTATCTTCGGATGGGACATTTGATATGTATGAAATTATGAAGGCACTTTATGATATTGGATTTGATGGACCGATACGACCAGATCATGGACGTATGATTTGGGGCGAAAAGGCGATGCCCGGTTATGGATTATATGACAGAGCACTTGGTGCAGCTTATTTAAACGGACTTTGGGAAGCAATTGAAAAAGGGGAGAGGGTAAGTGAGATTAAATCATGAAGATATTGTCAGCTGTCGGCAGCAGTGGCTTTTAAAGGGTTACAGCCTGCCGGAGTATTCACGGGAAGCAATGATTGAAAAAACAAAGGCAGCGCCGGTATGGATTCATTTTGGCAATGGTAATATTTTCAGAGCTTTTCAGGCAAATATTGTTCAGAAGCTTTTAAATGAAAATATTATGGAAACAGGGTTGATTGCCGCAGAAGGATACGATGAAGAAATTATAGAAAACGTAAGCAGACCTCATGATGATTATAGTATTCTGGTGACATTAAAGGCTGATGGGAACGTTGAAAAAACAGTGATTGGCAGTGTGGCAGAAACTTTGATATTAGACTGCAGTAAAGAAAATGAGTTTGTACGGCTTAAAGAGATTTTTAGTGCAGATACACTTCAACTGGCATCTTTTACAATTACAGAAAAGGGCTATAAGCTTACAGATGCCAACGGCAATATTGCTGATATTGTCAGTGCTGATTTTAAAACCGGTCCAAAGCGGCCGAAAAGTTATATTGGAAAGGTAACGGCTCTATTGTATGCGCGGTTTAAAGCTGGTGGGAAACCGATTGCTATGGTAAGTATGGATAATTGTTCTCATAATGGTGATAAGCTTTTTGAAGCTGTTTTGCAGTTTGTAAGGGCATGGACATCAGCGGGATTTTGCGAACCGGCTTTTGAAGCTTATGTCAGCAGCCCCGATAAGGTTTCTTTTCCGTGGACAATGATTGATAAAATTACGCCTCGTCCGGATAATGCTGTGATGGAAATGCTTCAGTGTGATGGTGTTGAAGAAATATCGCCGGAGGTAACATCTAAGAATACATATATCGCACCGTTTGTAAATGCGGAAAAGCCGCAGTATCTTGTCATTGAAGATAATTTTCCCAATGGCCGTCCGCCACTTGAAAAAGCCGGGGTTATATTTGCAGACAGACAAGCAGTCGAAAAAACAGAAAAGATGAAAGTATGTACTTGTCTTAATCCACTGCATACAGCGTTGGCCGTTTTTGGATGTTTGTTAGGCTATAAAAAAATATCGGATGAGATGGATGATGCTTGTCTTAAAAAACTTGTATTTAAAATCGGCTATGAGGAAGGCCTGCCGGTTGTTGTTCATCCGGGGATTATAGAACCGAAAGCTTTTATCGATGAGGTTATTAACGAAAGAATACCAAATCCTTTTATGCCGGATACGCCTCAGAGAATAGCAACAGATACTTCGCAAAAAATGGGCGTTCGTTTCGGGGAAACGATTAAAGCGTATATGGCTAAGGAAGATAAAAATATGAAAAATCTTCAGATGATACCGCTTGTGATTGCGGGGTGGCTGAGATATTTGATGGGCATTGACGATGAAGGCAAAGACTTTGAAGTCAGTCCGGATCCTTTGTATGGAACATTAAAGACATATGTTTCAGATATAAAGCTTGGAAATAATGAGCTTTTTGATTTAAAGGAAGCAATTATACCTGTGTTGACAAATACACATATTTTCGGAGTGAATCTTTATGAAGCGGGACTTGGAGAAAAAATCACAGCATATTTTTCAGAATTGACAGCAGGTAAAGGTGCGGTGAGAAGAACGCTTGAAAAGTATGTGGGAGAAATGTGAGAATATGGAAAATAAAGTAATATTTAAAGACTTAGAAAATGCAGGCGTTGTTCCGGTTGTTGTTTTGGAAGATGTCTCTTGTGCCCTGCCGTTGGCCAAGGCTTTAAAAGATGGTGGCATTTATTGTGTGGAGATTACTTTCAGAACAAATGCGGCTGCAGCATCAATCAGGGCAATTGCCAATGCTTATCCGGAGATGCTTGTTGGTGCAGGAACAGTGCTGACAGCAGCTCAGGCAGCTGAGGCAATTAAAGCCGGTGCAAAATTTATTGTGACACCTGGATATAGTCGGGAGGTCGTGGATTATTGCATTAAACAAAATTTTCCGGTGATTCCGGGCTGCATGGATACTTATACAATACAGCTTGCGCTTGCAGCGGGTATTAAGGTCATCAAGTTTTTTCCGGCAGAGGCAGCTGGTGGCATAAAAATGCTGAAGGCGCTTTCTGCACCATATAAAATGATTAAATTTATGCCAACCGGAGGAATTAATGAAAATAATATCCGGGATTACTTAAGTCTAGACAATGTGATTGCCTGTGGTGGAAGTTGGATAGCAGAATCAGAATTAATTGCGCGTAAAGCGTATGATGAAATTACACTGCGTGTAAAAAATGCAGTAATATACGCGGATTCATTGCCTGTTCTTCCCTTGCCAGAATAAGTTCTTCTTCAAAGC
>OLRK01002131.1_pt1 | contig 13406 bp, 12 predicted proteins | sample 1672911 | NCBI WGS metagenome assembly OLRK01 (sample SAMEA3136736, study PRJEB25190) | human gut metagenome | biome: human gut; feature: human-associated habitat; material: faeces | place: Austria | collected 2013 | reverse complement strand
ATTTACGGTTGATAAAGTGGGTATGCAGCGTCTTCATGAATTATTTGCAAGGGAACTAGTGAAAGCAGGATTTGCTTGTGTGAGATTTGATTTCTATGGCTTAGGAGAGAGCGAAGGCGATTTCTCGGAAATGACTTTAGGACATGAGATAGAAGAAGCAGAAGCAATTTATAACTGGAGCTTGGAACAGGATTTCTGCGATCCAGATAATTTGTACATATCAGGTCATAGTCAAGGCGGTTTGATATGTACCTGTATTGCACCGAAAATTAATCCTAAGGCTATGGTTCTCTGGGCTCCGGCTTTGAATCAATATTATGGTGCATCTTTGCGTGCCAGAACTATGATGGGGCCAACAGAAAAAGGATGGGATATTGAAGGATTGGAGCTGTCTAGGGATTTTATAGAAGAAATAAGAAAAATGGATTTGCGGTCAATGGCCAGAGGTTATGAAAAGCCAACCTTGTTGATCCATGGAACAGAAGATGAACTGGTTCCGGTAGACGTGGCCTATGTTTATCAGGATATTTATGGAGAACATATGAGGCTGGAGCTGATTGAGGGAGCCAACCATCAATTTCGCTCTTTGAAATGGAAACAGCAGGTTTATGATGGCTCAGTCAAGTTTTTGTTAGAACAGAATTCATAAGAGAAATATAAAGAAGCCTCCTGCACCGGGAGCGGTATCCCGGGCTGCAGGAGGCTTCTTTTGGTTTTAAGAAACAGTTAGCCGGGCAGACCCGGCCAGTGAGCCTGCCGATTTCGCAGCTTAGTTTGAAATTACCATAACCCTCAGCCCTTCTGTTGGGGTGGGGGCATTGAAAATATAGAGGGTGTAGGAGGCGTTTGCCTGGAGATTGGCGGCTGCGGTGGCAATGGCGTTTGCGGGGAAGGAGCCGGAGCGGGAAACGTAAATCTGATACCGTCCGGGAGAAAAGCTGGTGTAAGGCGTCACTTCCTGATAGCGCACATTGGTAAAGGCAGTGAAGGAGCTGTTCTGGTTCCCCATGGATACGTCAAAGGGCCCAAGGTTTGGCGAAAGGTTGGCAGTGCGAAGGCAGGTGCTTCCAACAGGGGCATTGCAGGAAAGGTCGGATATTTCCTGTAAATCCAGGCCGCTGGGTGTGTTGATAATGGCTACTGTCATGGAGGAGCCGGGACGTACCCGTATCTGCTTTTGGATATAGACGTAGCCGTTGGCTCCGGATACGGTTACTGTCTGGGCGCCGGTAGCAGCCTGGACGTAGCTGGTAATGTCACCATTTCCAAGCTGGCTGGCAATGAGCCAGTTTCCAAGATACACATTAAATGGCTGATAGCCGGTGGATGCATTTAAAATACGGACGCGGCCTAAATTGGCGGCGGTACAGTTAAAACATGGGAAGGTAATGCCGGGAATCACAACAGCGCCGCCAATTCCCGGAAATACAGGCCTGAAAATAGGAGGCAGGGAAGGCGTGGAGGGCAGGGAGGGAGTGGGGCGGGAAGGCCGGATAGGGGCCACAGGGCCGCCTTCACCGGGATTTGGGAGAGGAATTACCGGCTGGTTTCCTTCCTGGCTGCCTCCGTTTTCCACAGGGCCCCCCTCGCCTGGATTGGGCAGAGGGATAACTGGGGTCTGCTCCGGATTCGTTTCCATTGCGCTGACAATGGTATCCGGGAATTGACAATCATTGTCCGGATAGTAGGATGTCTGCTTCATAAAAACCTCGCTTAACAAATTGATTTCATTATAGTTTATTCGGGCGGCATCATAAACGTGCTTACAAAGCGGCCTGGCAAGCCTTCACCGCTTTTTCTCGTTTAAATCTTCGCATGGATGGACTGATACGATAATTATGCTCTGGGAGGATGCATATATATAAAAGAGCCCCCTTTGAAGACGGAAGGGAAAATGATTGCAAGGAGGGAACGCTGTGTCTATGGAACCTGCCAGAAAGGCTGTTGCTGCCCTTGGTCTTCCCAGTGATGTGATTTTGGGGGATGTGATGGTATATGCTGTTAGCTGCCATAAAATACGGGTGGAAAATTACCGCAGCCTTCTTCTTTACACAGATACGCTGATACGGATCCAGACAAGGAATTGCAGGCTGATACTGCGGGGGAAGGGGCTGTGTATTGAATGCTATACTGTGGAAGAGATGACGGTCACAGGCCGGATTTCTGCCATTGAATTTGAAGTCTGAAGGGAAGGGAGGGAGGGCAATGCTGGAATGGCTTGTGCACAGCTTGGAGGGGGATGTTGAGATCGTGCTTTATGGATGCCTGCCGGAACGTTTTTTAAACCTTTGCAGCCTTCAGGGGCTGGGGCTTTGGAAGCTTCGCTGCAGGGAGGATGGGGCTTACTGCTTCTTTATGACGGTCAGGGATTTTCGGAGGGTAAGGCCGCTGGTGAGAAAATCCCGTGTAAGGCTGCGGATCATGAAACGCAGGGGCCTTCCTTTTTTGATTGACAGAAACAAAAAGAGAGGTGCCTATGCTGCCGGGCTTGCCGCCTTTTTTCTGATCTTATTTACCATGTCCCTGTTTGTATGGGATATCCAGATGGAGGGAAACCATTATTATACCCAGGACACCCTGGTGCGTTATTTAAACAGCCGGGAGATCCGGTATGGAATGAGAAGATCAGAGGTGGATTGTGATGAGCTGGAAGCGTGGCTGCGAACAGATTTTCCGGAGATCATATGGGTTTCTGCCCAGCTGTCCGGCACAAGGCTCCTGCTTCGCATAAAAGAAAATGAGGTGCTTTCGCAGGTTCAGGAGGGCGGGGAAGGCCCTTCGGATCTGGTTGCCCAAAAGAGCGGGCGTATTACCTTAGTGGCAGTGCGCCGGGGCATTGCCCAGGTAAAGGCAGGGGAGGAGGTGGAAAAGGGGCAGCTTCTTGTCAGTGGACGTATTCCCATAACCGGAGAGGACGAGGAGGAGATAAAGGCCTATTTTGTGGAGGCGCAGGGGGATGTGTATGCCACAACGCACCGCAGCTATGATTACAGAGTTCCGGCTGCAAGGACAGTGCGTGTGGATACAGGAAAAAGGCGAAGAGGGCTGTATCTTAAGGCGGGCTCATGGACATTTAGGCTGATGATGCCGGATATGGGAAAAAACAGTTGGGATTTTTTCATGGAGGAGCATCAGCTGCGCCTTTTTTCTGATTTTTACCTTCCTGTTTATGTGGGGAATATAGAGGCCAGGGAAATGGTATCCTATGAGAAGGGATACACGAAGGCAGAGCTTTTGGAGCTGTCTTCAAGGCTAAACAGGCAGTTCGTGAAAAAATTAGAAGAAAAGGGGGTACAAATTCTTGAAAATAATGATAGAATAGAAAGAAGTGTATCCGGATACCGGATAAAAGGGGAGTTTGTGACGGAGGAATCCATTGTGCACAGACGGCCCCTGACAGAAAACGCTGCGGAGGAGAGAATGACAGCCCAATGAGTGTGATTGAAACAATGATTGATATTCCCGCAGAGCATGAACGGAATGTTTGCGGGCAGTTTGATGCATATTTAAAAAAGATAGAGCGTACCCTTCACGTTACCATGATTGCCAGGGACGGGGAGATTAAGCTGATCGGCCCGGAAAAGACTATCCAGCAGGCCAAAAGCGTATTTAATAATCTGATCGAGCTTTCCAGGCGGGGAAATACCATTACAGAGCAGAATGTGGACTATGCCCTTTCCCTTTCCTTTACGGAAAATGACGGACAGCTTTTAGAGATTGACAAGGATATTATCTGCCGCACGATTACAGGGAAACCGGTAAAGCCAAAGACCCTGGGACAAAAAAACTATGTGGATGCGATCCGCAAAAAGATGATCGTCTTCGGTATCGGGCCTGCAGGAACGGGAAAAACCTATCTTGCAATGGCAATGGCTATTCAGGCATTTAAAAACGGGGAGGTAGGGCGGATCATTTTAACCCGTCCGGCCATTGAGGCAGGAGAGAAGCTGGGCTTCCTTCCCGGCGATCTGCAGAGCAAGATCGACCCCTACCTGCGTCCCCTTTATGATGCGCTGTATCAGATCATGGGAGCGGAAAGCTACCTGCATAATTCGGAGAAGGGCCTCATTGAGGTAGCGCCTCTGGCCTATATGAGAGGGCGCACTCTGGATAATGCATACATTATACTGGATGAAGCTCAGAATACGACTCCGGCCCAGATGAAGATGTTCCTTACGCGGATCGGCTTTGGCTCCAAGGTGATCATTACCGGGGACCAGACCCAGAAAGATCTGCCGTCAGGCGCTGTTTCCGGCCTGGATACAGCCTTAAAGGTATTAAAGCGGATTGATGATATTGGCTTCTGTTATCTTACAAGCTCTGACGTAGTGCGCCATCCTCTTGTACAGAAAATCGTACAGGCCTATGATGATTACGAGAGAAAAGGCGCCACAAATAAAAACATAAGAAAATGAGGAAATCCCTATGACAGTAACAGTGGAATATGAGGCAGAGAAAAAGCTTGACCTGCCCTGGGAAGCGATCATAAAAGAGATTGTGGAGGCATCCCTGGATTATGAGAAATGTCCTTATGAGGCAGAGGTAAGCGTAATCCTTACAGACAATGAGACAATCCAGGAGATCAACAGGGAACAGAGGGGCATTGATTCCCCTACGGATGTTCTGTCCTTCCCTCTGGTGGATTATGAAAGGCCCTCTGATTTTGACCATGTGGAGGATGCTGTGGAGGATTACTTTAATCCGGAAACAGGGGAGCTGATGCTGGGAGATATTGTAATTTCTGTAGACAAGGTGGAGGAGCAGGCCCAAAAGTATGGCCATTCCCAAAAGCGGGAGCTGGCTTTCCTGGTGGCTCACAGCATGCTGCACCTGTGCGGCTATGACCATATGGAGGATGAGGAACGCCTTGAAATGGAACAGCGGCAGAGGGAGATCCTTGAAACCCGGGGTTATACCCGGTAAACCTAAAAAGGACGGAGCGCAGCAGATCATTATGAGCAGGACAAAAACAAAAAAACAGGGCAGCAGAGCTGCTAATTTTGTGATCCAGGGAAGTATCCTGGCAGCAGCCGGTATCCTGGTACGAATAATAGGCATGCTTTACCGCATGCCCTTAAATGATATTATCGGGAAGCAGGGAAACGGATATTATACATCTGCTTATAATGTATACAATATTCTGTTAATCCTGTCTTCCTACAGTATGCCGGTGGCTATTTCAAAGATGATCTCCTCCCGGCTTGCCAGGGGGGAATATAAAAACTGCCGCCGGATCCTTTATGCCGGGCTTATGTATGCAACTATCACAGGCGCCCTGGCAGCAGCAGTTTTGTGGTTTGGGGCAGATTTATTTGCAGGCCTTATCAAGACCCCTTTTTCCAGCTATGCTTTAAAGACACTGGCACCTACAATCTGGATCATGGCTTATCTGGGAGTGCTGCGGGGATATTTCCAGGGAACCGGTACTATGGTTCCAACTGCGGTTTCCCAGATTTTGGAGCAGATCGTAAATGCGGTTGTCAGTGTTGTAGCAGCAGGCCTTCTTTTTAATGTGGGACTGGGACTAAATGCAGCTCATCAGGCGGAGGAATATTCCTATGCGCTGGGAGCAGCAGGCGGTACCATTGGAACAGGTGCGGGGGCCCTTACAGCCCTTATTTTCTTTTTGCTGCTTACGCTGACAAAAGGAAAGCAGGCAGTGTCAGAGAATGGAGAGGAAAAGCAGGAAAGCACCTACACGGAAAGCTATGGCCGTCTTACCTACATCCTTATTATTACGGTCCTTCCCATTGTCATAAGCAGTGCGGTTTACAACTGCTCCAACGTGGTGGACAACTATCTTTTCGGCCAGGGAATGGACAGCCTGGGTTATACAGCCAGTCAAATCGCGATTTTCTGGGGGGCTCTGGGACAGTATCAGCTTCTGTTTAATATCCCGGTCGCTGTGTCAAATGCCCTGTCCTCCTCCCTGATCCCGTCCCTGACCCGTTCCGTTGCAAGCGGAAACCGTCAGCAGATGCTGGAGCGCATTTCTGTTTCAATCCGCTTTTCCATGCTGATCGCCATCCCGGCAGCAGTGGGAATCGCTGTTCTTGCAGAGCCTGTATGCAACCTGCTGTTTATCAGTGAGGACAACAGCCTTTTGATCCGCCTGTCCATGGCTGGGGCCATTGCGGTTGTATTTTTCTCCCTGTCAACAGTGACCAATGCCATCCTTCAGGGCTTAAACAGGATGGAGGTTCCTGTGCGCCATGCGGTTGCCTCCCTTGCAGTCCATGTGGCAGTGCTGGAGGTGCTGCTTTTGGTATTTGGCCTGGGTATTTACAGCGTTGTATTTGCAAATATTGTATTTGCCTTTACCATGTGCCTTTTAAACGGCCGGGTGATCGCAAAGCATGCAGGCTACAGGCAGGAGTATAAAAAAACCTTTCTGCTTCCTGCAGTTTGTGCGGCAGTTATGGGAGGCGCTGCCTGGATTGTTTACAAAGGGATCGAGATGCTTCTGCCAGCTTCCCTTCTTAGGGGGCGGGCAGGTATGTGCCTTGTAGTCCTTCCGTCAGTGGCAGCGGCAGTGGCAGTTTATGCAGTGCTTTTGGTGAAGCTTCATGCCATTGATGAGGAGGAGCTAAAAAGCATGCCGGGAGGACGCAGGCTTACAGGGCTTTTAAAGCGGGTTCATGTTTTATAATGATTCCCCCTCTTCTGATGCCGGGTTGCTGCGCACAGTGTGTTTCCGCAATCCTCATCATCATAGTATAAAATGGAAAAAATGGCGGATACTAGGGTTATCATCTTTATATTGGGAAAGCTTCCGGTATGGGATGAAAAAACAGGCTGAAAAAGGCCTGGCCCGGAGGTAGAAGCGTGAAACGAGTTTTGTACTGCATCCTTCTTTTTGCAGTCACATCTATCGTATGTCTGTTTGCAGTTTATGGGATTACGCGCTACAGCATACAAAAAGAGCAGGCTGTCCCAAATACATTGATTGAAACGGAGACAGTCAACGATATAAATGAGCAGGCAGCCATAAACCAGCATCAGGTAAAGCCGGTGGCAGAGAGCACTTCTGCTTCGGAGCAGTATTATCTGGTGTCGGAGGCCGGTTTCCTGCTGGTGTTTTGCAGTGACAGAGCAACCATCTGCCTTTATACCCATATTCCCATAACGGATTTTCCGGAACAGGAGCGGGGCAGGCTTATGGAGGGGATCTGGTTTCCTTCCATGATGGATGTGTACCATTATTTAGAATCCTATACCAGTTAGGAGAAAGTGAATGAAATATAACGTAGGAATCATAGGGGCAGGTGCCTCCGGACTGACTGCTGCAATTTTTGCAGCCAGGCAGGGGGCCAGGGTGCTTCTCATTGAACATATGGATAGGGTGGGAAAGAAAATCCTTTCTACCGGAAATGGCCGCTGTAATCTTACAAACCTGAAAATGAAGGCGGAATGCTACCGCAGCAATGAGCCGGGCTTTCCCATGAAGGTAATAGGCGGTTTTCCCGTAGAAGATACCCTGTCTTTTTTTGAAGAGCTGGGTATTGTGTTTAAGGACAGGAACGGCTACATTTACCCCAATTCTGACCAGGCTGCGTCAGTGCTGGATGTACTGCGGGAGGAGGTCGGCCGGCTGCCTGTTGATATACGCCTTTCCTGCACTGCGGAAGAGATCGTTTTAAAAAAGGATATCTTTTGTATCCGGACAGATCAGGGGGAGTTTCAGACAGAACGGCTGATCCTCTCTGCCGGTTCCAAGGCAGCCCCTTCTACCGGCTCAGACGGAAGCGGCTATGAGCTTGCGAAAAAACTGGGCCATCATGTGATCAAGCCTCTGCCAGCCCTTGTACAGCTGCGATGCCAGGGAAATCTTTATAAGCAGCTGGCAGGTATACGGACAGAGGCCAGGGTAGAGCTGCGGGCCAATGACAGAGTGCTGGCTTCTGATCAGGGGGAGCTGCAGCTGACTGATTACGGCCTGTCAGGGATTCCGATTTTTCAGATCAGCCGCTATGGAGCAAGGGCGCTGGATGAGGGAAAACGGGTGACGGTCTTGATCGACTTTATGCCCTCCTGGCCTCAGGAGGAGTGCTTTGGACTCCTGCGCAGACGGGCCAGGTTCTTAAAGGAAAAGCAGGCTGGGGAGTTTTTTACAGGAATGCTTAACCGGAAGCTGGGCCAGGTGTTTTTAAAACGGGCAGGGATCCCGGCAGAAATGAAGGCTGCGGAGCTTACGGGAAAGCAGCTGGAGCGGCTTATGATTCAGTTAAAGCAGTATGAGGCCCTGGTAATGTCAGTCAATCCCTTTGCAAATGCCCAGGTTTGCTGCGGAGGTGTGGATACCCGGGAGATCGACAGCGCCACTATGGAATCGCGCTTAAGGAAGGGGCTGTATTTTACAGGGGAGATTTTGGATGTAGACGGGATCTGCGGTGGATATAATCTTCAGTTTGCATGGTCCAGCGGCGCGATCGCCGGAAGGGCAGCAGCTGGAAGGAGGAAAACATGATTCGCATTAACCAGCTGAAGCTGCCTCTTGGGCACAGCAGGGAGCAGCTTTATGAGAAAGCAGCCAAAACACTGGGAATACATAGGGAAGATATGGATACGTTATCCATTGTAAAGCAGTCTGTTGATGCAAGGAAGAAGCCGGAGCTTATTTATAGCTATGTGGTGGATATAAAGCTGAAAAAGGTCGGAAAAAAGCGTGAGGAAGCCCTGGTAAGGCGACTGAAAAACAGGAATGTTTTATGCCAGGAGGAGAGGGAATACCATCTTCCTAAGACAGGGGAAAAGCCGCTTCCTCATCCGCCGGTGATCGTGGGAACAGGGCCTGCAGGTCTGTTTTGCGGCCTTGCGCTGGCAAGAAAGGGTTATTGCCCGGTTTTGCTGGAGCGGGGGGAGGATGTGGATTCCCGGAGCCTTCGCGTAAAAGGTTTTTGGAAGGATGGCATTTTGGACCCGGACTCGAATGTACAGTTTGGGGAGGGGGGCGCAGGAACCTTTTCCGACGGAAAGCTGAATACCCTGGTAAAGGATCCCTTTGGGCGAAACCGGGAGGTATTAAGGATCCTGACGGAATTTGGAGCGGATCCGTCGATCTTGTATGTGAGCAAGCCCCATATCGGTACGGATGTTTTAAGCCGGATCGTAAAAGCCATCCGCCAGGAGATCATCCGCCTGGGAGGCCAGGTGCGTTTCCTCAGCAAAATGACGGATGTGGAGATCGAAGAGGGTCAGATACAGGCAGTGGTTGTAAATGGAGAGGAGCGCATTGAGACAGAGACCCTGGTGCTTGCGATCGGACACAGCGCAAGGGATACCTTTGAGCAGCTGCTTTTGCGCAGGATTCCTATGGAGGCAAAGGACTTTGCAGTAGGGTTCCGGATACAGCATCCCCAGAGCCAGATCAATGAAAGCCAGTATGGCCTTAAGCAGTGCCCGGAGCTTGGGCCTGCCAGCTACAAGCTGACTGCAAAAACGAAAAATGGGAGAGGGGTTTACTCCTTTTGCATGTGCCCGGGGGGCTATGTGGTAAATGCTTCCTCTGAGCCCGGGCGGCTGGCAGTCAATGGCATGAGTTACCATGACAGGGCAGGGGAGAACGCAAACAGCGCATTGATCGTTACTGTAACCCGTGAGGATTTTAAATCTCATGATATCTGTCATCCACTGGCAGGAATGGCTTTTCAGCGGAAGCTGGAAGAAAAGGCCTGGGAGCTTGGCAGAGGGAAGATACCGGTGCAGCTTTACGGTGATTTCTGTGAAAACAGGGAGAGCAGGGAATTTGGACAGGTGGAGCCTGCCTTTTGTGGGGAATATGTCTTTGCAAACCTGAGGAAGCTGCTTCCGGAAGCGTTAACAGCGTCGCTTATGGAGGCAATGGAAAGCTTTGGCTGCACCATCAGGGGGTTTGACCGGGCAGATGCGATTTTGGCAGGCATTGAGAGCCGTACCTCTTCACCGGTGCGTATTCCAAGGGATTCTTCTCTGGAAAGTGAAATTAAGGGGTTTTTTCCCTGTGGGGAAGGAGCCGGCTATGCAGGAGGTATTACTTCGGCAGCGATGGACGGGTTAAAGGTAGCAGAGGAACTTATGAGGAGATACAGGCCCTTTAAGGGATAGGAGGAAACCATGGGGGAATGGAGAAAAAGCATAGATGAAGGCAGAGTGTGGCTGAGGGAGCACAGGGAAGCAGCGGTATCCATGTTTTTATTTACGCTTCTTATGTTCGGCCAGAAGATTCTCTACCATGATATCGGCATTGACAGTGAAACCATGTTCGGCTATATGGATTACAATTCTATATGGTGCAGCACAGGCCGATATGGCCTGGTGCTGTCAAAAAAGCTTTTTGGCTTTACAAATGGGGTGCCCTTTGCAGCTTATAGCCTGATGGTGGTTTTTTTATGGGCCTTTGTGACTTATTTTGGCTTTCTGGTATGGAAGTGGAGCAGGGGGAACCTTTCTTCAGCCCTGTTTTATGTGACAGCCGGAGCTGTGTTTTTAAGCTCTCCTATTCTTACGGAACAGATGTATTTCACTCTTCAGGCTCCGGAAATTGCATGGGCTCTGCTTTGCTGTCTGGTATCGGCAGATTTGGCATCCAGGCTGGCATTTTCCCCTGTTTACGGCTGGAGGCAGAGGCCTGCCCTTTTTATCCGGCGTCTGTGTCTTTTTGGAATACCCTCTGTGCTTTTCCTTATATGGGCCTTTGGGACTTATCAGGCATTTGCAGTTGTGGCGCTGATGCTGTTTCTCATCTCCTATCTGCTTCATTTTTTGTGGAGTGAGGGAAAAAAGAGGATTGGAAGCTGGTTTTTAGGGGGCGCCTGCCTGGCTGCCCTTTATGTGGCTGCGTTTGCTGGCTGGTGGCTGATACATAAAATACTGTGCCGTTTCTTTTTTGAGGAGATGACTTATACTGCCAATATGATTTTGTGGAAGGTGAATCCTTCTGCCTGCCTTAATACTCTAAAGCAGGAATTTTTGCAGATGTTTTGGGGTTCTACCTTTTTTTATCAGAAGCTGTTCGTACCGGCACTGGTGTTGATGGCAGGCCTTATGGTTTATGTGGCATGGAAGAAACGAAGAGATCAGCTTCCCTGTTTTTTCTTTGGGCTTTTCCTCTTCCTTTTGTCTCCGATGCTTCTTACCCTGGTGACAGGAGGCGGATTTCCCATGCGCTCCCGCATTTATTATCCTCTGGCAGCGGGCTCTGCCTTTGCGTTTCTGGTTTCGTTCCTTGCAAAGGCGGTGCAGCATGAAAGCAGGCACGGACATGGTCTTTCCAGAGCCCAGAGGCCTGGAGACAGGGAGAGGGTAACTGTGGTTAGGAAGCTTCTTCTCTTTACGGCAGTATGCGCCTCTGTTTTTGGAGTGTGGAAACAGGCAGGGCGAAGCCTGAGACTTCAGGAAACGGCCCATCTGGCTTTTGTGGGGGACTGCAGCCTTATGAACCGGATCGGGGCGCGGATGGAAGAGGTGGCCGGTGAGGAGCTGGATCAGGTTCCGGCTGTGTTTGTAGGAAAGCTGGCGCCGGATCTGCCGGAGGATATTTTAAGAGGGGAGGTAACGGGCCATTCCTTTTTTGACTGGGATGCAGGCTGGTACGCAACGGGAAATCACCGGATTCGCGGCCTTGCAGCTTTAACAGGTATAGAGCTTTCCATGGGGGATGATGAACAGAAAAAGGCGGCAGTGGAGTATTCTGAGAAAATGCCGCCATGGCCGGCCAAAGGCAGTGTACAGAAAAAGGACGGCGTACTGATCGTAAAGCTGTCCTCTCCGGAAAAGACCTCAAACCGCTGGTGGTACAGCGGAGGGTGGCATTATTGGATGAATGATTTTACCTACAGCTTAAGCTCTGACTGGAAGGAAATTGACGGAAGCTGGTATTACTTTGATGAAAACAGCCGCATGGTAACGGGAAGCAGGGAGATTGACGGGAAAACCTATGAGTTTGACTGGGATGGGAAATGGATGGAAGAGTAAATGAAAAGCAGATAGAAAAGGCAAAATGGCGGGCAGCAAATCAGATACTGCCCGCCATTTTCATGGTGTGAAGGGTTACGATTTTATTTTGTATCTTCTTTTTTGAATTTTTCTGGTATGAAGAAGATGAAAATAAGGGAGCTGATAAGGAGCATATAAGGGTAATACAGATTCGGTATTACATCAAAGGCAGACATTTCAACCCCAAGCTCTGCAGCTGCGGAAATTGCAACCAGCATTTGTGCACCATAAGGGATGATTCCCTGGAAAATACAGGAGAAAGTGTCCAGGATGGAGGCGGCATTTTTAGGGGAAATATGGTATTCCTGGGATATTTCCTTTGCAATGGGGTTTGCCATAACAATCGCTACTGTATTGTTGGCAGTGGCAATATCCATGAGGCCGACTAAGAGTCCCATTCCAAGACGCCCGCTTTTTCGGCTTTTAAATACCCGGCGGATAAAACCAAGAAGGGCCTCAAAACCGCCGTATTCCTGTATCAGGGCGCAGATGGCAGAAACAAGGATAGCGACCATGGTTGTTTCATACATGCCTGCAGCGCCGGAGCCCATGCTGGAAAGAAGGGCGGAGCCGGAGGTTGCGCCGGTGGCAACCATAATAATGGAACCGGAAAGGATTCCGATCAGAAGGACCACAAATACATTGATTCCAATAATGCCTCCTGCTAAAACCAGCACATAGGGAATGACCTGGATCAGGCTGTAATCAGGAAGCTGCTCTAAGGCTGCCTCATGGCCGGCAGTGCGGAAAAAGATGATCAGCAGGGTAACGAGGGCAGCCGGAAAAGCAATGCCGAAGTTTGCCCGGAATTTATCCTTCATGGCACAGCCCTGTCCATTGCAGGCTGCAATGGTGGTATCTGAAATAAAGGAAAGGTTATCGCCGAACATGGCCCCGCCCATAACAGCGCCTACGCATAAGGGCGCGTTAAAACCGGACCCCTGGGCTACTGCAATCGCAATCGGTGTAATAAGGGTGATCGTACCTACGGAGGTTCCCATAGCTATCGATACGAAGCAGCTGACAATAAACAGCACTAAAACCGCATACCGGGCCGGAATCAGGGAGAGCAGGAAATAAGCGACGCTTTCTGCGCTGCTGCGCCCTACAACGCCTACAAAAACACCGGCAGCCATGAAAATTAAAATCATGGTAATGATGTTCTTATCTCCTACGCCCCGGGCCATAATGGAAAGCTTTTTGTCAAAATCCAGGGAAGGATTCTGCAGGCAGGCTACAAGAAGGGCCGCAAGGAAGGAAACAACAATAGGGACATTGTAAAACCCCATGGGAATCTTTAGACCATATTCAAATAAAATCCCCAGTCCCAGATACATTACTAAAAATACGCCAATAGGCAGGAGTGCCCGCCAGTTTTCTTTTTTTGTGTTCATTTTTTAATACCCCCAATCCCCTTTTGTGCTTCTCGTCCG
>OLRK01002127.1_pt1 | contig 13425 bp, 9 predicted proteins | sample 1672911 | NCBI WGS metagenome assembly OLRK01 (sample SAMEA3136736, study PRJEB25190) | human gut metagenome | biome: human gut; feature: human-associated habitat; material: faeces | place: Austria | collected 2013 | reverse complement strand
CAATACTTCCCGGCACATAGGTCACAATACTGTAGGCTGTATTGCTGCCTGTCGATGTACACACAAAGCCTTCATTTGAAATTTCCGGTGTCTCTGCACGCATCTGCTCATGAATCCACGAAAGCTTTTTCTCCGTCATTGCATATTCCGACGGATTATACATATCACACAGCTGTCCTGATGAATCGTATAGCAGCTGCACGCAATCGTCATCCGTCATATTTTTAAAAATCTGATTCATATAATCCGATGCCAGCCTAAGACACAAAATCCCCGGTTCATTATCATGGCTGACACTGCGGACATAGCGCAGCACAAAAAGGTGTTCCTCGCCGCTTCCGAAAATTTCATCCTTTCCCCAATAAAAACATGTTTTTCCATAGTCCTTGAGTGCCCGAATCATCGGCAGACTGTAAAACTGCGCCGGCTCGATATCTAAGTTTTTCTGTGAAAAAATATTAAACTTATTATCAACATACAAATAATAATCAATGCTTTTCCCCTGAAACACAGACATCGACGCTTCCACATCCGCCTCCGCCTGCGTATCAAGCGGCTCATTTAAAAGACTGTTCTGCACCGTACCGCTTAATATCCATCCGTCTGTCATACTGTCAATTTCATTGTACTGATTGGCAAACCGTGTATACGCATTCTCATTAACATAGCGGTACTGCTTTTCCATAGAGCCATAAATATTCATTTTGCCAAGATACATGACAATACAAAACACACTGCCCCCGACAAGCGCAAACAGGCCGACAAATGCCAGAAATATCTTTTTTTGAAATCTATTCTTCATAAGCACCATTCCTTTTATAGTCACTTGGAAGCTGACCGGTGCACTGTTTAAACAGTTTTGTAAAATAGGACGGATTCGGTATGCCGACCTTATCACAGATGACAGCAATACTTAAGGCATCATCCATAATCATTTCCTTTGCCCGTTCAATACGCGCATTGAGCACATACCGCTTAAAGGAAACGCCGAATGTACTTTTAAAAACTCTGCCGAAATAGACCGGATTCAAAAAAATCTGCCCGGCGACCTCAGTAATCGAAAGATTTTCATCCGGCAAATGCGCCTCGATATAATCAACAGCCACCTGCATATAATCTGCAAAGAAATTGCCGGCCGATGTATCAACCGTCTGCGCCCTCTGCTCCGTAATATAATTCAAAAGCTTAAAGGCCGCATCCACAAGGCGCAGCGGCGGATATTTTGATAAAATATCGTAAAAGCTTAAAAATTCAGAAGCAAAATCATCCCTGTCATCGCAGCTTTCCCGAAGCCAGAACTCAATCCGCACGATAAGGCGGTGAATATGAATTTTTGCCGCAGACTCATCGCCGGGAAGCTGATAAACAAACTTCACAAAGCTCTCCCGAAGCTGGTTCTCGTCACATTTTCGCATTGCCGAAATAATCTGATTTTCAATATCCGCCGAATACTGGGCCTGATTTGCAAAGGATAACTTTTTGGGCATACGCAGCATGCCTGCGCCGGAAGCCATGGCAAGCTCATAAAGCTTCAGCCCCTGCACATATGCCTCACGCATACCGTCAATGCCGCAAAACCGGTTTGAAATCGCCGAAATAATTCCGTCGCCAAACGTTGTTTTAAGCTGAGACAAAATACGGCGCAGCGGCTGTAAGCTGTCCGTCTTTTCAAGATGCAGAATGAATACCGGGCTTTCCTCCGGCGTCTGATATGTATCGACCGTATATTCCTCCCGCAAAAGCTTTTCAAGCTCGCTTGAAAGAACATAGCGTTTCGCATCATAGTCACTATGCCCTTCAACCTTTGTCGCAATATCCATATCCGCACAGACAACCGCATAATCCTCGTCCGGCACCCCGGTTCCTTTAAGCATCTTATAAATATGTATATATTCTTCTTTTGAAATACCATTATTCAAATAACGTCCGCGCATCATATGAAGATAGCTGTCCCCATCCTCCACAAGCAGCCGGTGCCAATGCTCATACACTTCCCGCTGATGAATTGTCTTTTGGCACTTTGAGGCAACCTCCGACATTGTTTTATAAAGCTCAGCATCGTCAATCGGCTTTACAAGATAAGCAAGGGCACCCCGGTTGCAGGCAATTTTTGCATATTCAAAATCCTTATAGGCGCTAATCACAACAAAATTAACTTCCGGAAGTGTCTCGGCAACCTTTGCCATCAATGTAAGACCGTCCATTCGTTTCATGCGGATATCTGTCAGCACAACATCCGGCTTAATCTCATTAATCTTTGCCACAGCCTCATCGCCGTCCCTTGCCGTGCCGGCAATCTCAAACCCCATCTTCGCCCAGTCGTATGTCATGGACAATCCTTTTAAAATAATCGCTTCGTCATCCACAAGAAATAATTTCAGCAAATCCATCAAAGTTCCCCCTTTTTCTACCCATAAGTATACCGTAACTTTCCACAATCATCAAGAAGGCTGCACCAGATGCCGTCCTGCCGCTCCATGCAGCGAAAGGCCGCCGGAATCTCTCCGACAGCCTGTCTTTTAAAGCTTCCATATATCTTTGTTGTATTCCTCAATTGTTCTGTCTGATGAAAAGAAACCTGCATTGGCAATATTTATTAAAGCTTTCTTTGCCCATGCCTTCTTATCCTCATAATCTGACAGCATCTTTTCCTTAACCTCGATATATTCCTTCACGTCAAGCAATGTCATAAACCAGTCCTTCACAATCAGTTCATTGTGAAGACGCTCAAGATTTTCACTGTCTCCAATGGCTTTCAGCTCATCACTGACAATGAAATCCACAAGGTCTTTGATGCACGCATCATTTTCATAAATCTCACGCGCACTATATGTTCCCTCATCATAAAGCTTAATCACTTCGTCTGATGATTTTCCGAAAATGTAAATATTCTCATCACCGACAAATTCATGGATTTCCACGTTTGCGCCATCCTCTGTGCCAAGTGTCACCGCACCATTTAACATAAACTTCATATTGCCTGTGCCGGATGCCTCTTTGGATGCAAGAGAAATCTGCTCTGAAATATCGCAGGCCGGAATCAATTTTGACGCCTTTGTCACGTTATAATTTTCAACCATCACAACCTTAAGATATTTCTTGACTTCCTCATCTTTTTCAATGAGCTCCTGCATACACAAAATCAGATGGATAATATCCTGGGCAATGACATATGCCGGCGCCGCTTTCGCGCCGAAAATCATCGTCACCGGCGTTTTCGGCAATCTGCCCGCCTTAATCTCTTTATATTTATAAATGGCATAGAGCATATTCATCTGCTGGCGCTTGTACTCATGAAGACGCTTAATCTGAATATCATAAACCGAATGATCATCAATTTCAATATTCTGCGTATGCTTAAAATAATCTTTAAGCATCGTCTTTTGATGCTGCTTCACCTCCATCAGACGGCAAAGCACCTCATCATCATCCACATATTTCATAAGTCCTGAAAGCTTGGACGCATCTTTTTTATAATCATCGCCGATAAGCTCTGTAATAAGTTCTGCCAGTTCATGATTGCACGATAAAAGCCAGCGGCGGAATGTAATACCGTTTGTCTTATTATTAAACTTCTCAGGATAGATTTCATAAAAAGGCTTTAGCTCCGACTGCTTTAAAATATCTGTATGCAGCGCCGCCACACCATTGATACTAAAGCCGTAATGAATATCCATATGTGCCATATGTACTCTATTTGTATCATCAATAATATATACGCGGCTGTCATCATATTTTTCGCGGACACGCTTATCCAATTCCTTAATAATCGGCACAAGCTGAGGCACAACCTTTTCAAGATAATGAATCGGCCATTTTTCCAGTGCTTCTGCCAGAATCGTATGATTTGTATAAGCACAGGTTTTTGAAACAACCTCGATAGCCTCGTCCATCGTAAAGCCCTCATTCCCGACCAAAAGGCGGATAAGCTCAGGAATCACCATGGAAGGATGTGTGTCGTTAATCTGGACAACAACGTGCTTGTCAAGGTCGTGAACGCTGTACCCTCTTTCCTTTGTCTCATGAAGAATAAGCTGCGCCGCATTGGACACCATAAAATACTGCTGATAAATACGAAGCAGATTTCCAGCCTCATCACTGTCATCAGGATATAAGAACAGCGTCAGATTATGGATAATATCTTTTTTATTAAAGCTGATGCCGTTCTCCACAATCGTCTCATCAAGACAGTCCACATCAAAAAGTCTTAACCGGTTAATCCCCTTATCAATGCCCGGAACGGCAATATCATACAGTGCAGACTGGATGGAAAAGCCGTAAAACGGCACTGTAAATGTAATGGCTGAGCGCTTAAGCCAGCTCTTTTCTTCAATCCACGGATTCGGAGCCGCCGTCTGCTTATGGTTCTCGAAAATCTGTCTGAACAGACCGAAATGGTAGTTTAAACCGACACCGTCACCGCACAGTCCGAGATTGGCAATAGAGTCAAGAAAACATGCAGCCAGTCTTCCAAGACCGCCGTTACCTAAGGACGGCTCGCTCTCAAGTTCCTCAATATCGCCCATATCCTTGCCGTGGGCCTTTAAAATTTCACAAATATCATCATAAAGTCCAAGATTGATCAAGTTATTGGACAATAGCTTTCCGATTAGAAATTCCGCTGAAATATAGTAAAGCTTACGTTCGCCCTCAATGACCGGTGCCTTCTCCAATAAATCTTTGCACATCACAAGCAGCGCATCATAGATTTCATTGTCACTGGCACAATCGATGCCCTTGTTTAAGTAAGTTTCCAGATTTTTCTCAATGATTTCTCTTTTCAACCTAAATTCCTCCTATAATTCACAAAGCCGTGCGCCTCTTTCACAGACACACAAAGCCTCTCGCCATTTTCGCTTGTGATTATAGCACGTCCTTTTTTAAGGCATATACAAATATTTAAACTTTGTAATGGTATAAACTATAGGAATTGCGGTATTTTGCAGTGCAGGAAGTTTGAAATAAATATGCAACAGAAAATGCAACACGAAAAACAAAAAAAGCCCGTAAACACGGGCTCTTAAGAGAGGCGCAGACCGGATTTGAACCGGTGGATAACGGTGTTGCAGACCGGTGCCTTACCACTTGGCTACTGCGCCATACATTATATTATTATAGCGAATTTTTCTTCATCCGTCAATAGGATTTTTTATTTCGCTGATGACTCCAAGGGGATTTGAACCCCTGTTACCGCCGTGAAAGGGCGGTGTCTTAACCGCTTGACCATGGAGCCGCATTTTAAAGTGCCGACAATAACCTCTATGTTTTATTGCCGAACAGCCTCAACAGGTGATATAATATCATATATAGATTACTTTTGCAAGAGGTAATTTTATATTTTTTTAAATTTTTTTTGCTCTATCTCCATTTTTTTAGCTAATGAATGAAAATGTTAAATTTCACCGGCATGTAACATTTAATCCTGTAAAAATACTTTCTCGGACTGCTGAAATAAAAACAATAACTAAGGACTGTCACACCTATGATATGCAGTGTCACAGTCCTTAATGTCATTGTTTTTAATAATTGTATATAGCGCTGTATGCGATATGATTTTCGTATTTATCATTAGGGCCATAAGCATAATAGCTGACCTTCAGACGATACTTGCCTTTGCCGCAGCCGGACTTATAGCGTTCCTTTAACCCTCTGTAACTGTTAAACTCATCCTTAGTCCAAGTTAAGTTATGCCAATAATCATCGTAGTATTGCTGTAAATACATATAAATAATAACCTTATTAGTAACACCCTGATAGCCTGTAATCGACGCAGTCATCGTTGCGGTTCCATTACTTATATGCATTCCCTGACTTGTTGTTGATATATAGGACCATCTTTCTGTTGCAGGTGTTCCTGACAAATCTTCCGTCTCCCAACTATAATCATTCGGATCATCACTATCCTGTATATTTTCTGCATAAACATTAAATGACATTCCCAAAACTAATACTACCACTAAAAATAATGCTTTAACTTTTCGCATTTTCACTCCCTCTTTCTAACTGTATAGAATTAATAATATCTATTAGTGTGTCCTTACTTAAATTTCCCTCCATAATAAATATATATTTCTCATAATCCCAAACTACCTTACAATAATTATTTTTTTCTGTATAATAACCTTTTCCAAACATAGTGTCACATTCTCTATATTCTATATTTTCTGTATCTATATGATTACCCACATCTTTTGTCTGCTGCGTATACATATATTGCAGTCCTTCTTGATTTTCGTAGATTATCACATTTTCTTTACTTACTTCCTCTCTTACAACTTCCTCATACCCTTCCGCCACTTTTGTTGGTATGTATTTTTTCTCGATGGTTTTAGGGTAGGTGATGTTTGTTTCATCGACTTCGTCGTATGCCTCGATTTGAGAGTATTCTTCGTATGCGCGGATAATAAATTCTATATTTTCCCACCATGAAGCCTTTGCTTCATTTTTGCCAAAGATACCGGCAACGACTACAACAATCAATATTGCCGCAGCCATTTGGACTAATCCGGAAAATGGAAAATGGGATATCTTTTCTTTCAGAGACTGTCCGGACAAATTTTTACATGATTTTAAGGAAAACGGACTGTGATGCTTTGGAGCTTTTGCACCTGCGCTTTCCCTCGTTTCATTGCGTTTTTTTAAAATTGCTTCTGCCTTTTCTTCCCCGAAATGCCCTTTGAGGCTGCGCGCCAGACGCGCCTCATATTCCTCGGAAAACTCATGCGGCTTCACAGATTCAGAAGTATGCAGCATCTCCTCTATATCTTCGTCCATTCTCTGGCTTAATTTTTCAATGTCCTCTTGTGAATAATGCCTGTCTTGCTTATTGTCTGACTGCTTCATGGCTCCACCCCTTTCCCGCAGTAATGATTATTACATCAAGCGAACATATCTTCTAAGTTCCAAAGTCAAAACAGCTGAATGCAAATCTGCATCGGATTTCTGAACTTTTGCCCTTAGTATATAATACAAATAAAACCGGTCTTTCATCTGACCTATAAGCCGTATACGTCAGACAAACCATGACTGCCAAAGCTGTCATGGTTTTGTATTATAAATTCATTATAAAAGTCCGCCTGTGTACCGTCAACTTATTTTATTCGTCATCTTCCGTCAAAAAACGCGCTATTTCGACTTTCCTTTCCAAATAAATTTTCATACTGAAGAAGACTATACTGATGAATCAATTCATCAAACTGTGTTTCCTCCAAATGACTGTAGGCATTGCCCTCACTGTCAAAATAACCTGCAAAAGTAAGTACCGGTACTTTTTCTGAAACTGTATTTAAAAATTCACCATAAGATGTCTGCTCAATGCCCGCATATTGCAGCGTTGTCTGTCCGAGGAAGTTGAGACTTGTACGCTCGATTGTATCATCCGGCAGCTCATAATTCGCCCAGATTACAAACGGCACTTTAAACTTGCCCATATACTGCTCCATCGTCATTTCATCCTGTGTGACGCCGTAAGCTTTATCTAAAAATTCCTGCTCTACCGACGGCTGATGATCGCCAAACATAACAATAATTGTCGGCTCATCCTGTTTTTCAAAATAATCAACAAGCAGCTTAAAGGCTTCATCTGTCTTATTTGCCAGTGTCAGATACTGCTCTGCCATCGGATATTTACCCGGCATATCTGCCAGCTGAACTGTCGCGGGATAATCTTCAACCGTATAACTTCCGTGATTTTGTATGGTCACATTAAACACAAACAGTTTTTCATCTGGTGCCTTATGTTCAAACTCATAAATAATCTGATTAAAAGATGACGCATCGCTGACATAACCATGTTCATCTGTCAATGTCACATCCATATCTTCGGCACATTTAAACGTGTCAAAGCCAAGACGCGGATACGCCTGATTTCTCTGCCATGATGTCCGCTCACCCGGATGAATGGCAACCGTGCGGTAGCCGTTATCTTTAAGCAAAGACGCCATTGACGGAAACGGTCCCAAAATATACTGCTGATAAGGAATGCTTCCCGACGGCAAAAAGGCCATCGAATTTCCTGTCAGAAATTCAAATTCACTTGTACTTGTGCCTGCGCCGAAAACAGACGCATAGGCTGATCCGTGAATTGCATCAAGCGAACCGATGTAATCCAATACGCTTTCTGTCAGTTCAATATTGCCAAAAGCTTCAAAATCTGCCCATGATTCATTCATAATCGCAATAATGTTGGGCTGCTTTGCATCCTCTGAAGTCACCTTGCTTGTCTCTTTTTCACTGATAGACGCCATCAGATTGCTGACATTTTCATTTGAATAATCATCAGGTTCTTCAACCTCCATAAATTTAATATTCATTAAAAATGAAGCAACTGCGCCCTCCTGCCTGTAGCTTGCTGTCTGATCCCATACATCCGGCTTAATGTCAAGCGCTTCAAGCGCCGCAAAATGATAAAGTCCGAAAAACATTGCCGCACATGCCAGAAGCGCACCCGCACGAAATTTTATGTTCTGTCTGTTCAAACGGATATTGCCTTTCAGACACATTTTTTTACACAATACCGCCAGCCCGATTACAATGACCAGTGCTGCAATCATTTGCCATGTCGGCACAAATTTATAATTATCGGCGACAGCCAGCGCCGTATTCAATGCTGTAAAATCCCACGGAAGTACCGGCGTTCCTCTGAAAACAGAGATAAAAGCATTGGCGCAGCCCCATATGACACAAAGCACATTCACAATAATTGAACATACGACAATGTGATTTGTCAGCGCGCATAATAAAAAATAAACAGCGCCGATACATATGTAATTTGCAAGCACAACACCTGCTCCATATTCCCAAAACCAGCCGCCAAGCACAAACTGCATCAGATAAAATGCCGTCAGCGGTGTCAGTACAAACACTGCCGCTGTCCATATATTTTTAGCAGATACTTTTCTCATTTAAAGTTCCTTTCTCAAAACAATGACCTGCAATCATGAAATCATAATTGCAGGCCATAAAGTTACCAGTTATTTTTTTATTTTGACAAAATTACTGCTGTGTCAAAATCTCTCCGTCGTAAAGTGCCTGAATCTGGGCTTTAATCCGCGCCACAGAATCTTCATCCGGCACAACAACCGATGCTGACTGACCAAGTGAATAACAGTAATCCGTTGCGCCTGTACCTTCGGCACTTGCCTTCACCATATTCCAGCCGCTGCCATCCTTAAGCATCAGCTTCACAAGACTTGTAATATCACTTGACGGCATACTTGTCACAAAGCTGTCCTGAAGACTTGCCATAATGCCGGCATAGCTTGTAAGTATTGCCGGAGACATTGCCTTCTGAATCATTGCCTCAAGCACAAGCTGCTGATGACGTCCTCGGTCAAAATCACCATTTGGCAGGCTCTTTCTCTCTCTTGAAAATGAAAGCGCATCCTCGCCGTTGAGATGATTGATTCCCTGTACAAAGCTCTTGCCGTCAAATGTATTAAATGCATAATCCGCATTGACATCAATACCGCCCAAAGCATCAACCATCTTAATCAGAGATGTAAAATTAACACGGGCATAATAATCAATTTCCTGTCCGTAAATACTTTCCATCGTATCCATCGAACACTGGATGCCATGAATACCGGAATGTGTCAGCTTATCTTTCACGCCATCCGTCACATTCGGAAATTCCACATAGTAATCACGCGGTGTAGTCACCTGTAAAATCTGTTTTGTCTTTGGATTCACATAAATGACAATATTGACATCGCTCCGGCCCTGTACATCGACAGAACCATAGCTGTCATTACCGCTGATATAAACACTGAATGGCTGCTCTGTCACATCTACATCCGTTGTCGCTTCTTCAGTTTCTACCTCTGTTTTAATTTCAATATTATCAAGCTTTCTTGTGTCTGTCTCAAAATTCGGATAAATTTCAGATACACTGTCTTTAAAGTCCTCATTGTAAATAATTGCACCGACATTGCCGTCATAAAGCGCCTGAATCTGTGTCTGAAGACTGTCATAGCTTACTGTATTCAGCTGTCCTCCGGCCTTATCGCCAAAGTTCTGAACTGCTTTATCCAGTTTTTGTGAATTAAAAGTCTTTTGCACGCCAAAAGTATACCCGGCTGCATCCTGAAGCGACTGCGCCGGATCATCCTTAAGCACAAGCACTACAAAATTATCAACCGTATAACCAATATCTGTAATCTGTGAAAGCATATTTTGTGTAATCAGCAAATAATAACTGCCGACAACAAGAATAAGACTGACAATAATGGATTCTATTTTTCCCGGAATATGGCTCATACGCGTAAACTGCGAGAAAAATGAAAATACCCACAAAATAGCAAGCACAACAGCAATTAATATAAGGTATGTTTCCGGAAGTACATTTAATATAAAAAGTACACCGAGCACAAGCAGTGATAAAATTGCCTGTATGATTGCAATAACCTTTCCAAATGTATGTCTGTTCTTTTTCTTCTTTGGATTTCTCTGATAATCGTCATTCTGCACATGCCGCTGCTGACTTTGGCGACGGCCTGTATCATAGTAATCATCATGTCTGTGATTTCCGGAACCGGCACTTTGTGTGCGGCGCACATTGCGCTGATGACTCTGTTGTCCACGGCTGTCGCGGTAATAGTCATCGCCTCTCCCATAACCATCCGGGCGTCTGCCGCCTTGCTGTCCCTGTGTCGGGCGCGGCCGTTTCCTTCGTTCCGGCGTATAATTATTATCGTTCATAATGCACCTCTTTTGTGATTCATCTCATACAATATCTCGGATAATCATTTATCCGACATCCTTAAATTATACGCCCAAAGTCTTAAAAAAGTAAAGGCTTAAATCTTAAAAAACGCTGAAATATCGTTAAAACTAAACGGTTATTCAGTAATTCCTATCATTTTCAGTATTTTATCCGTCGCATGGCCATCACAGGCACTCATAAACTTCTCCTTAAATTGATGGACTCTTGTACTGTCAAAATGCTTCTCATATTGTCTTATATACGAAACAATTTCCTTATTCGTTGTCACAACCGGCCCCGGCGCCAATTCCTCATACTCATAATAAAAGCCTCTCCAGTCAAAATAATTCTCCAGATCATAGGCAAAAAAGAGCATCGGCTTTTCAAAAAGCGCATATTCAAATACGAGCGACGAATAATCGGAAATGCAAATATCACTGACACAAAGCAGTTCGTCAATCTCCATAAGCTTTGTTACATCAAGTGCAAAATCCGCATGTTCCTCAGGAACAACCGGCGGTTTTTTTACAAAAGGATGATGCTTAATCACAAGAACATAATCATCGCCAAGCAGAGCCTTTAAGTAACCAATATCAAGTCTTCTTGGACTTGCTGCTTTTTTTACTCTGCCCCTGAAGGTCGGCGCATATAAAATGACCTTTTTCCCCTCACTCTGAGGAAAAACTTCCTTAAGCTTATCTGCCGCACGGCGCTTAAAGCCATCATCGTAGAAAATATCTGTTCTGCTGACGCCGACAGGACGTACAATGTGATCCTCATGTTTAAAATTCATTGCTTCTTCATAAGCCCACACAACCTCAGGACTGCTGACTGTCACATAATCCAAATTTCTGTAATTCGGATATTTCTCCAGCGTTTCTCTGTCAGCCCCAAAAATCTTTTCCGCCGTACTCATACCGAATTTTTTAAAAGCACCGCAGCCATGCCATACTTGCGTAAGCACAGTCTCTTTACGCATATCAATGCAGCTTGTCACGTCACAGGCATCATTCAAAAAGACATAATGCGCATCAGCGATTTCCGCAAGCATATTCAGACAGCGTTTAATATATGCCTTTCTTCCCGGCACAATATTTCGCAGATAACATACTGAAATTTCATAGCCCATTGCCTCCAGACGTTCATAAATTAATTTAAAATTATCTGTCACCTCATCAAAGCGAACTTCGATAAAAACGACTTTTTTTTCATTCATTGGCTTTTTGGCTCTCTTTTTGTAATATCTCGGATAAATCTTTTTAAATAACAGCGGCTTCATCATCTTATTCACATATTTATTCAAGCCTGTCTTTTTCAAAATCCATCGCAGTAATTTCATCACTTGCCTCCAGTAAATTTTTATTTATCCCACACCATAATTGTCTTTCCGATCAGCTTATGGATATCCGTTTCAAAAGCTGCCGCGATGTCGGCAATGCTGCGCACTCTGATCTGTGAGCCGACAATATTTTCAAGATAATTCGGAATATCGGGATGTTTTTTATAAAGCTCTATAAGTCCTGCAAAGTCCTCCCTGCCGCTTCTGCTACTTCCGAAAATACGCAGTCCTTTCTCAAGCACCATCCGGGTATTAATCGGCGCCAAATCCTCAGACACACCCATAATGGCAATCGTCCCTTCAGGTTTAATGTAATCAATAATCTGATTAATTGCCTTTGGCGCACCGCCGCCGCCGACACATTCAAATGCATGATCAAATGTTAAATCGCCAAAATCCTGCGTCACTAAAAATGTCTGACTGGCAAACGTAAAGTCCGCAAGTTTTTCCTCATTGACGCCAAATACATAAATTTCTGTCTCAGGGCAAAGCTTTGTCAGTAAAAGTGACGTAATATAGCCAAGATTTCCATCACCCCAAACGCCGATGCGATCACGCCGCTCATGGGCCATTCTTAAAAACCGGCATATTGTATGGTAGCTGACGCTGACAAGCTCCGTAAACGCCGCCACATGCATATTGATATCTTCCGGCAGTTTTACAAGTCTGTCAGGCACCGTCAGAATATATTCCTGTAAAAAGCCGTCCGTGCCGCTGCCTCTGAACTTACTTGAACGCAAATAATTTTCTGCGATCACACTGTCTGACTCCTCAGGAAGATTCGGTATCATCACAACCGCATCGCCGATCTCAAAAGTTCCCGTCGGATCATAGACAACCTTGCCGACACCTTCATGGATCAGCGCCATAGGAAGCTTCTTCCGGAGCACATCCTCCGCCCGTGTTCCCTGATAATAACGCTGGTCCGCATTACAGATTGAAAGATAAGTCGGACGCACAAGCACATGATTTTCGTCACAGTCGATATCCTTAAAGCAGACTTCAAACTGTCTCGGCTTTTTTAACTGGTAAACTGTATTCAGCATAACTTATACGCCTCCCAAGATTGATTTTGCCACCCGTATATCATACGGATAAGTAATTTTAATGTTAAAGACTTCGCCATCAACTAAATGCACTTTCTCACCTTTCATTACAAGAATCTTGCAGGCATCTGTCAAAATTTCTTTCTCCTCATCGGTGAGCGCCTCATAAAGTTCTCTCAGCTTCTTTGCGTGAAAGCTCTGCGGCGTCTGTCCCTGATACATGACTGATCTGTCCGGTATATTTGTAATACATCCGCCCTCAAGACTTTCCACAATCGTATCTGTCGCCGGAATAACTGTATCTGTGGCGCCATACTGCTTTGCATATAAAATATTTT
>OLRK01002126.1_pt1 | contig 13438 bp, 14 predicted proteins | sample 1672911 | NCBI WGS metagenome assembly OLRK01 (sample SAMEA3136736, study PRJEB25190) | human gut metagenome | biome: human gut; feature: human-associated habitat; material: faeces | place: Austria | collected 2013 | reverse complement strand
CGGGAAAATCAAAAAGGGGATTCCGGACTCTGCGGAGTCCGGCCAGCCTGCGCGGCTGGACCGCGCCGGGCCTCAGGCCCGGACCCGAGTTGCGCCTGCGGGCGGGAAAGGAGAGACGTTATATGGAAACCAATGCTTTTGGTGCATTTATTGAGATGTGGGCGCGTGCGTTTGATTTTTCCGGTCGGACGCGGAGAGCAACTTACTGGGAAGCGCTGCTAATTACGATTGGCATCAGTCTGCTTCTGGGCAAATTTTTCCCCTATGCCGATCTGATTTTCTCGGTTCTGGCGGCGATTCCCATGCTGTCCATGGCGGTACGTCGTATGCATGACATTGACAAGCGCGGCTGGTGGCTGCTGCTGAGTCTGATTCCCTTGGGCGGCATTGCGGTCTTTGTTCTGCTGCTGATGGACAGTGACGGCGCAAATCGTTTCGGAGACAGCCCGAAATACGGAAAGGTGCCGCTCTGACCGGCAGAATGTGCGCAAAAAAGACAGGAACCGCTGCAAAAAATTTTCCAGACGGCTTGCATCGGGCAAAAAAAGATGGTATACTAACAAAAGTAGTATGTAAGTTTTTCGGAGAGTGGGGCAACCCACTCTTTCTTATTGCTTATGACCATTTTTGAGGAGGTAGGTATGCAGACCAAGGAACTGATCCGCCGCGTGGAGGAAATGGCGCTGCCGCTGTGCGAGCAGGCAGGCGTAACGCTTTGGGACGTGGAATTTGAAAAAGAGGGTGGCCAGTACATGTTGACCATCACGATCGACCGCGACGGCGGTGTGGACATCGACCACTGCGAGCAGATTTCGCGTGCGATCGATCCCATGCTGGACGCGAAGGACTTTGATTCTCTGCCGCCTTATACGCTGTGCGTGTCCTCGGCAGGCCTGGAACGCCGCCTGAAGAAGCCCGAGCACTTCGCAAAGTACATCGGCGAGACCGTTGAGGTCAAGTTCTACCGTGCAATCAACGGCGCAAAGATCGTCGAGGGCAAGCTGATGGGTTATGATAACGGCAACGTGACCGTTGAGGTTGGCGGCCAGACCGTTGTATACGAGGCTGCGGACGTTGCATCCGTTCGCCTGACCGTGCAGTTTTAAGAGAGAAAGAATGTGTTCCGAACGGGGCACCCGCTAAGATATAAGGAGTGAATCACAACCACAATGATCAATAAGGAATTTTTTGCCGCCCTCGAGCAGCTGGAAAAGGAGAAGGGCATTCCGGTTGACTACATGCTCGACCGCGTCGGTCAGGCACTCATCACCGCATATAAGCGTGAAAACGACGGTATGACCGATAATGTATACGTCGTACCCGACCGTCAGGGCAAGGACATCCGTATGTTCGTCCGAAAGACCGTTGTAGACGATGTTTATGAGCCCTACGAGGAGATGACCGTCGAGGAAGCGCGCGAGTACAAGGCTGGCGCAGTGCTGGGCGACGTCATCGACATCGACATCCCGACCAAGTCCTTCGGCCGCATCGCAGCCCAGACCGCAAAGCAGGTTATCATCCAGGGCATCCGTGAGGCAGAGCGCGGCATGGTACTGTCCGAGTTCGAGTCCAAGGAGCACGAAATTCTGACCGCAACCGTTTCCCGTATCGACCCGCGCGGCGGCTACATGCTGGAAATGATTTCCCAGGGTGAAAAGACCGAGGCCATGCTGCCGCTGTCCGAGCAGGTACGCACCGAGCAGTTCAAGGAAGGCGACCGCATCAAGGTTTACGTCATCGAGGTGCGCAAGGGCACCCGCGGCCCGCAGATCCTGATCTCCCGTACCCATCCGGGTCTGGTCAAGCGTCTGTTCGAGCTGGAAGTACCCGAGATTCACGACGGTATCGTAGAGGTCAAGTCCATCGCCCGCGAGGCAGGCAGCCGCACCAAGATTGCAGTTACCTCGAACGACCCGAACGTTGACCCGATCGGTGCATGCGTCGGTACCCGTGGCGCACGTGTCGGCAACATCGTTGACGAGCTGGGCGGCGAGAAGATCGACATCATCAAGTGGAGCGAGGACACCGCAGCATTTGTATCGGCCGCACTGGCTCCGGCAGACGTTATCTCTGCCACCATGCAGCCCGAGACCAAGGCTTGCCGCGTCATCGTGCCCGACGATCAGCTGTCTCTGGCGATCGGTAAGGAAGGCCAGAACGCACGTCTGGCTGCCAAGCTGACCGGCTGCAAGATCGACATCGCGCCGGCATCGCAGGCGTAAATCACGCAAGGAGGACAGCCGTGATGCAGCACAAGAAGATTCCGATGCGGCAATGCCTGGGCTGCCGCACCATGTACGAAAAGCGTGCCCTGATTCGCGCCGTGCGCTCGCCTGAGGGCGAAATCACGCTGGATTTCAGGGGAAAAGCCCCGGGTCGCGGCGCCTATCTGTGTCAAAATCCCGAATGCCTGAAGAAAGCCCGCAAGGCGCGCGCACTTGAGCGTGCCTTCGGCTGCGATATTCCGGCAGAGGTGTATGATGCGCTGGAAAAGCGCATGGAGGAGGCCGGACATGCAGATTGAGCCGCTTTTGGGCCTGATCGGCCTGGCACGCCGCGCGGGCAAGCTGGCAGTCGGTGAAGCGCTGACAGCAGAGCTTGTCGCAGAGGGTCGTGCCCGCGCCATCTTCCTGGCCGAGGACGTGGGCGAGGCCACCCGCCGCAAGGTCATGCGGCACGATGCCCGCGTACCGGTCTTCCGTCTGCCCTGCGCAAAGGCCGAGCTCGGCCGCGCGGTCGGTTTCCCGGACTGCGCTGTGTGCGCCATGCAGGATATCGGCATGGCACAGGCTGCGGCAAAGAAGCTCGCGGACAGCTCGGAGGAGAACCGACTGGCTGCCGCCCGCGTCGTGGAGAAAAAGACGCGCATTGACAGCCGCAAGGGCATCAAAAAGGATAAAAAATCCCGCGGATAATCCGCGTTTGCATATTCCGCCGTGTTCCGAACGGGATTCGGCGGCCTTCCAAAACCACGCGCCGCGTGTGAGCGCGGCCAGGTGGAAATCTTTCTGGAGGTGAACGCCAATGGCATTAGAAAATAAATACCGCGTCCACGAAGTCGCAAAGGACTTTGGCGTGGGCAACAAAGAAGTGACCGATATTTTGGCGAAGTACGCCAAGGCACCCAAGAACCACATGCAGGTTCTGGAGGATAACGAGCTGAGCCTGATTTTTGAGGTCATGACCCGTGACAATCAGGTTGCCGACCTCGAGGGCGTACTCGAGCGCCAGCAGCAGGCGCGCAGCAAGAAGCTGGCAGAGTCGCGCCAGCAGGCAGCTGCACACAAGCAGGAGGCGAGCAAGCAGCAGGCACAGCAGCCGGCAAAGGACAACAAGCCGTCGTCCCAGCAGCAGCCGCAGCAGCACAGCCGCGTTAAGCAGGTACACCGCATTGATACCCGTACCGGCGGCGACGTCAACCTCGACAAGTACGACGAGCGCATTGATTCTCTGGTTTCCGAGAAGGCAGAGCGTATGTCCTCGTCCAGTCAGAAGAAGCAGAAGCTGACCAAGAAGTCCGACCAGCGTGCAAAGCAGCAGGCATCGGGCAAGCGCCGTCAGGAGGAGCAGGAGAAGATGCGCCGCCTGCAGCGTCAGCAGCAGCAGGCTGCTGCCAAGAAGGTACAGCTCAAGGTCTCCATTCCGGACGAGATCAACGTCGGCGAGTTCGCACAGCGCATGAAGCGCACCGCAGCGGACGTCATCAAGGAGCTGATGAAGCTGGGCGTTATGGCTTCGGTCTCCGAGACCATCGACTTTGACACCGCGGCACTGGTTGCCGAGGAGATGGGTGCAAAGGTTGAGAAGGAAGTCCATGTCACCATCGAGGAGCGTCTGTTCGACGAGCACGAGGACAAGGACGAGGATCTGAGGCCCCGCGATCCGGTTGTCGTCGTTATGGGTCACGTTGACCACGGTAAGACCTCTCTGCTGGACGCCATCCGTAAGACCAAGGTCACCGAGGGCGAGGCCGGCGGTATTACCCAGCACATCGGTGCATACCGTGTACAGGTAGACGGCAAGCCCATTACCTTCCTGGATACCCCGGGTCACGCGGCGTTCACATCCATGCGTGCCCGCGGCGCACAGGTTACCGATATCGCAATTCTGGTTGTCGCAGCCGACGACGGCATCATGCCGCAGACCATCGAGGCGATCAACCATGCAAAGGCTGCGAACGTACCGATCATTGTTGCTGTCAACAAGATCGATAAGGAAGGCGCAAACCCCGACCGCGTGCTCCAGCAGCTGACCGAGTACGAGCTGGTACCCGAGGAGTGGGGCGGCGACACCATCGTCTGCAACATCTCGGCAAAGTACGGCCAGGGCATCGAGAACCTGCTCGAGATGGTACTGCTGACCGCCGAGGTTTCCGACCTCAAGGCAAACCCCGACCGTCAGGCAAAGGGTACGGTCATCGAGGCAAAGCTCGACAAGGGCCGCGGCCCGGTTGCAACCGTTCTCGTACAGAACGGTACCCTGCATGCGGGTGACGTTGTCGTTGCCGGTACGGCGGTTGGCCGTGTCCGTGCGATGACCGACGACGACGGCAAGAAGATTCAGTCTGCCGGCCCGTCTGTTCCGGTCGAGATTATCGGTCTGGGCGAAGTTCCGGGTGCTGGTGATATCTTCTACGCAGTCGACGACGAGCGCATGGCGCGTGAGCTGGTCGAGCAGCGTAAGCAGAAGGAGAAGGACGAGCGCAATAAGCAGTTCCACAAGGTAACGCTTGATAACCTGTTCGCTTCCATTCAGGAAGGCGAGATGAAGGAACTGTCCATCATCGTCAAGGCCGACGTACAGGGTTCGGTCGAGGCGCTGCGCGCATCGCTCGAAAAGCTGTCCAACGAGGAAGTACGCGTCCGCGTTATCCACGGTGCAGTTGGTGCGATCAACGAGTCCGACGTTATGCTGGCTGCCGCTTCGGGTGCCATCATCGTTGGCTTTAACGTCCGTCCCGATCGCGTTGCAACCGATTCGGCTGCCGCACAGGGCGTTGACATGCGCATGTACCGCATCATCTACGACTGCATCGAGGAGATGGAGCAGGCGATGAAGGGTATGCTCGCACCCAAGTTCCGCGAGGCTGTTCTGGGTCACGCAGAGGTGCGCACCACCTTCCGCGTATCCGGCGTCGGCACCATCGCAGGCTGCTACGTTCAGGACGGCAAGATCCAGCGTGCAGCACAGGTTCGTATCGTCCGTGACGGTATCGTCATCCATGAGGGCGTTCTGTCTTCGCTCAAGCGCTTCAAGGACGACGTTAAGGAAGTTGCATCCGGTTACGAGTGCGGCTGCGGCTTCGAGAACTTCAACGACATCAAGGAAGGCGACGTATTCGAGGCCTTTGTGATGGAGGAAATCAAGCAGTAATTTTTCGGGATTGGGGCATCCTAGTCCTGTTACACCGATCAGCCACAAGGGGCGGGCACACTGCCCGTCCCTTGTTTTCATTTGCTCCGAAGGAGGGAGACTTATGGCGAACAATCGCATCGACCGCATTTCCGAACTGTACGGCCGCGCATTGGCCGAAGCCATCCGACAGGTCAAAGACCCCCGTGTGTCCGGCGCATTCGTGTCCGTGACCCACTGTGAGGTCACCAACGACCTGCGCTATGCCAAGGCCTATATCTCGGTTCTGGGCGCAGACGACCAGGCCAAGGAAGTCATGAAGGGTCTCAAGTCTGCTGCCGGCTGGCTGCGCCGCGAGGTTGGACACGCTGTCCAGCTGCGCTACGCACCCGAGCTGGTGTTCACGCTCGACCACTCGATCGAGAGCGGCGCACACATCAACGACGTCATCCACCAGCTCGAGCGTGAGGGCAAGATGGGCGCACCGGAAAGCGGGGAAGAGGAATGACCGGTACGGCCTCTGAGGCAGCCCGCACCCTGCTGGCTGCCGACAACATCCTGATTCTGACCCACCGCCGCCCGGACGGTGACACCACCGGCTGCGCGGGAGCGCTGTGCCGCGGCCTGCGCCAGCTGGGCAAGACCGCCTATATTCTGGAAAACGTCGAGCTGACCCGACGCTACGAGCCGCTGATTGCACCGTGCTACGCACCGGCAGACTTTGCACCCGCCTGCGTGGTCACGACCGACATTGCCGATTACGGTCTGCTGACCGACAACGCAGAACCCTACCGCGACCGCCTGGACGTGGTGCTTGACCACCACCGTTCCAACGCCATGGCAGCACCCGTGCGCGTCGTGCGCGAGACCGCCGGCGCGTGCGCCGAGCTGATTGCTGATGTGCTGGACGAGATGGGCGTCAAGCTGACCGCGGACATTGCCGAGTGCCTGTATATCGCACTGTCGACCGACACCGGCTGCTTCCGCTACTCCAACACCACACCCGACACCCTGCGCATCGCAGCGCGCTGCCTGGAAGCGGGCGTGGACGGGGGCGAAATCAACCGCCGTCTGTTCGAGGTCAAGAGCTGGCCGCGCTTCCAGATGGAACGCATCATTTTCGATACCATGGAGTTTTTGATGGACGGCAAGATCGCGCTGGTCATCATCCGCCGCGCGGATATCAACCGCACGGGCGCAGATATGGACGACTTGGACTCCATCGCCTCGCTGACCCGCCAGATCGAGGGCGTACAGGTGGGCATCACCATCACCGAGAACACAGACGGCACGAGCAAGATCTCGGTGCGCACCACCAAGGAAGTGGACGCATCGGCAATCTGTGCCAAGTGCGGCGGCGGCGGACACCTCAGAGCAGGCGGCGCAAGCCTGTCCTGCGGCCCGGACGAGGCGCGCGACCAGATCGTCGACGCAGCCCGTCAGGTGTACGCGGAAAGTGAGCTGGCCTGAATGGAACTGAACGGCATCCTGATTTTCCATAAACCGCAGGATTTCACCTCGCACGACGTGGTGGCCAAGCTGCGCGGCATTCTCAGAACGCGCAAGATCGGTCACGGCGGCACGCTCGATCCGATGGCGACCGGCGTGCTGCCCATCTTCGTCGGCGGCGCGACCAAGGCTGCCGACTACGCCGCCGCGCAGGACAAGACCTACGAGGCCGGGTTCACACTGGGCTTTTCCACCGACACGCAGGACATGACCGGAACGGTCACCGCACAATCGGAAAAGCGCGTGACCGAGGACGAGGTGCGCGCAGCACTTAACACCTTTTTGGGTGCACAGAAGCAGGTGCCGCCCATGTACTCGGCCATCAAAATCGACGGCCAGAAGCTCTACGACCTTGCCCGCAAGGGAAAAGAGGTCGAACGACCGGCGCGTGATATCACCATTTTGGACATTGCGCTTTTAAACTTCGACCCGGACACGCAAAAGGGTGCATTCCGCGTGACCTGCTCCAAGGGCACTTACGTGCGCACCATCGTGCACGATCTGGGCGAAAAACTGGGCACATACGCGGCTATGCACGCACTGACCCGCACCCGCGCAGGCGTGTACGACTTGTTCGAGGCGGTCACCTTTGACCAGATCGAGCGGGCGCGCGATGACGGCACGCTGGAAGGCCTGTTCCGTCCGACCGACAGCCTGTTCGTGGACTACCCGGCGGTCACCTTGAACGCTGAGGGACGCGACCGCGCCGCACGCGGTGCGACCGTGTTCGAGCGTCAGACTGACGGACTCGCGCAGTTCGCACCGGGTACGCTGTGCCGCGTGTACGCGGACGGCAGGTTCCTCATGCTCGGTCGGGTGGATACCCTGGACAAGGGCGGAAACGGCCTCTTTGTCCACAAGAATTTTCGATAAACAGGGGAGAGTCCTCCCCGCTGGAGGTTCCAGATGAAACAGCACAGACCACCGCGTGCCATCGCACTGGGCTACTTCGACGGCGTACACATGGGCCACCGCGCCCTCATGGAACGCGCTGTCCAGCGTGCCCGGGAGATCGGCGGCACATCCGCGGTGTTCACCTTTGACAAACATCCGTCGTCGGTCATGACCGGCCGCCAGGTTCCGCTCCTGACCGCAGGTGCATACCGTCAGGACGAAATCAAACTGCTCGGCGGGGTAGATGAGGTCATTTTTGGGCATTTCGAGGAGCTGCGCACCATGGATTGGCGCGATTTCATCCACGAATTGCTCATCGGACGCTTTGGTGCGCGGTATATCATCTCCGGACATAATAACCGTTTCGGCTATATGGGTCGCGGCACCCCAGAGCGCATGGCGGAAGAGTGCAGGAAGGCCGGTATCGGTTACGACTGCATCCCGGACGTCAAGATCGATGGTATCGTCGTGTCTTCCACCTACATCCGTCAGCTCATTTCGCTCGGTGATATGGAGCGCGTGACCAAGTTTTTGGGTCATCCCTATACCATCACCGGCGTGGTGGCACACGGCAGAAAGGTAGGCCGCACTTACGGCGTGCCGACCGTCAACCTGCCCCTGCCGCCCGAGATGGCATTGCCGCCTTATGGCGTGTACGCCACCCGCGTGCGCGTGGACGATCAAGTGTACCTCGCCGCAACCAATATCGGCGTCAAACCGACGTTTGTGGACGGCGGCGCACCGACCATCGAACCGCATCTGCTGGATTTTTCAGGCGATCTGTACGGCAAACTCATTCATGTTGAGCTGCATCAGTTTTTAAGACCGGAAAAAGCTTTTGATTCGGTGGAGGAATTGCACGCGGCGATTGAGGAAAACGTCCGCCAGACCAGAGCGTTTTTTGCGAAAGGGTAAGGAATAGCACCGCACCCCTATTGAAGCTTTCGCTCAAGCCTTTCTCGAAAGGCTTGCGGAGACTTGAGGCAGAGCCTCAAGTCGCGTCCCGCAGGACGCGAAACCCCCTTTTGATTCCCGGTGTCCGACCCGGGAATCAACAAACTTTCGTAAAAAGCGCCGCCCGCAGGCGGTAAGACTCTCTTGCGGCTAAAAGCCGCTCATGAAAACCGTTCCAGTGGGAACGGTTTTCTTTTTTTGTTTGTTTTAGTTGATTTTTTTCTCGCGGGAGATCGAAAAAATCAGAAAGGAGATTTCACTCGTCGCACTCATTTTATCCGCGCACAACGCGGGAACAAGGATGGTAGTGGTCTACAGGTTGTGTTTTTTGCAAGCAGGACAAGATTCTGTTTGTCTGGTCGATATGCATAAGAATATGAAGATATTTTAAGAAAAAAGACAATAGTAATATCGCAAAACTTTGATATAATTTGAAACAAAGAGGGAATTACACTTATGGCATACGGTGAGCATCAGATGAGAAAAAATATATGGATTTACTGCGTATTTATCGTGATTGCGGTTATTGGTTGTGTTGTTGTGGCGCAGCACACGATCAAAGAACACACGTCCACTGTGTTTTCGTTTCAGGAACAGGAAATTACAGAGATTCAAGTTACAAATGGATACGGAGAATCTGTAAGAATACGAGAGCCAGATCAGATTCAGGAAATTGTTGATAACTTAAACCAGTTTCGCGCAGTTAGAAGCGATGAAATACAGTCAGAGGGATGGGATATCGGGATTACCCCATATAATGGGGAAAAAACGACGGGAATCATTACATTAACTCAGAACAGCGTAACAGTTGATGGAAAAGTATATTATTCTGCGTTAGGTGAAGGGTTCTCACAAGACTGCCTTGAGCAGTTAAAGGCACAAATACAGTAAATGAATGTTGCTCAAAATATCCGTCGGCGGTATCCGCTGGCGGATATTTTTTGTAAAAGACCCAAAATCGCTTGAAAAAATTTGATTTTTCACATAAAATAGGGAAAGTAATAAGAGTAGAGAGGCGTTTTATGTTTCATATTGTATTGGTCGAGCCTGAGATCCCGCAGAATACCGGCAACATTGCGCGTACGTGCGCGGTGACCGGAGCTGTTCTGCATCTGGTCGAGCCGCTCGGTTTTTCCATTGATGACAAGCAGCTCAAGCGCGCCGGTCTGGATTACTGGCATTTTCTGGACATCCGGCGCTACAAGAATGTAGAAGAATTTTTTGAAAAGAACCCGAATGGACGGTATTTCTACCTGACCACCAAGGCAAAGCATGCATATACCGACATTTCCTTTGCGGACGGCGATTATTTCCTGTTCGGTAAGGAGACACGCGGACTGCCCGAGGAAATGCTGGTGGAACACCCCGAGCGCTGTATCCGCATTCCCATGCGTGAGGGTGCACGCAGCATGAACCTGTCCAACTCGGTTGCCGTGACCGTCTTCGAGGCGCTGCGCCAGACCGGTTTTGCCGGACTCGAGCGGGCAGGACGGTTCCCGGGCGAGATGGGCCCGGCACTCTGACGCACAGAAAGGAGAGAAATCCGATGGAAAAGATTTATATTTTCTGCGACTCGGCGGGCGACATTCCGCGTGAGGAAGTCGAGCGATATGGAATCGATATCGTACCCGAGCACATTACACATGCCGGACACTCGTTCCGGGAATACTACGACATGACCCCGGAGAAGTACTGGGATCTGCTGGAATCGTCCGACGAGATCCCGACCACCGCGCAGGTCACCCCGGCGCTGGCAATGGAGTGCTATGAGCGTGCACGTGCAGCCGGATGCACCCACGTGGTCGGTGTGATGATCAACGCAGCCGGTTCGGGCGGCTATCAGTCGTGCGGCATTGCGCGCGCGATGTTTTATGAAAAGTATGGCGAGGACATGCGCATCGAGCTGATCGATTCCGAGAGCTATACGTATATTTATGGCCGCGTGGTCGTGGACATGTGCCATATGCGTGACGCAGGCGATGCGTTTGACGACATTGTGCGCATAGCGCGTTCCCGCCTGACACGCAGCGAGGCTATTTTGGGTGTATACACGCTCAAACACCTCAAAAAGTCCGGTCGTATCTCGGGCGGTGCGGCATTTATGGGCGAGGCACTGGGACTCAAGCCGGTCAGCCTGGTGTGTGCGGGCAAGGTTGACGTCATCGACAAGGCACGCGGCGAAAAGAACCTGATTCCAAAGGTGCTGTCTCATGTGGCAAAGCGCGTCGTCCAGCCCGAAAAGCAGACCGCAATCCTGCTTTACGGCAAAATTGCGCCCGAAAAGCTCGATCAGATCGAGCGGGCGCTGCTGGAGGATCTGCACTTTGCAGCTGTCCATCGCACCCCGATTGGCATTTCGGTTACAACCAATACCGGCCCGCAGGCCTTCGCTGTAGCCTATCACGGCGAGCAGCGTCCGGTTTCGTAACTTCCCAAAAGCGGGTAATGTTGGGGAAATCCTTGCACGATTGAGGTAAATTTACGGTTCTGGCCGCGTCAGGGCGCGAAAATATTGAAAAAAACACAGATTTTTCAGATTTTCTATTGAAACCTGATAAAAAACCAAGTATAATTTTGTCTTAGTGGTGGGAACCTGGAAAAGGCGGTGCTTTTGGCCAGGAATCCCCGGTATTTTCCGTTCATCCGTCTATAATTTTCATCTGATATAAAGGAGATGCTATTTATGGATTACAACAAGAAGAGCGTAGAGGATATTGACGTTTCTGGCAAGAAGGTTATCGTTCGCTGCGATTTCAATGTCCCGCAGGACGAGACCGGCCGCATCACCGACGACAAGCGTATCGTCGCTGCACTGCCGACCATCAAGTATCTGCTCGAGCATAACGCTGCTGTTATTCTGTGCTCGCATCTGGGCCGCCCGAAGGGTGAGTTCAAGATGAAGTACTCTCTGGCACCGGTTGCAGAGCGCCTGTCCGAGCTGCTCGGCAAGGAAGTAAAGCTGGCTAAGGACGTCATTGGTGAGGACGCGAAGAAGCTGGCTTCCGAGCTCAAGTGCGGCGAGGCGATGCTGCTCGAGAACGTTCGTTTCCACAAGGAAGAGGAGAAGAACGATCCCGCTTTCGCGAAGGAACTGGCTTCCATGGCTGAGATCTATGTTAACGATGCATTCGGCACTGCACACCGTGCACATGCTTCCACCGCTGGTATTGCTGACTACCTGCCCGCAGTTTGCGGTTTCCTGATCAACAAGGAAATCTCCATCATGGGCAAGGCTCTGGCAAACCCGGTTCGTCCGTTCGTTGCAATTCTGGGCGGCGCGAAGGTTTCCGATAAGATCGGCGTTATCAACAACCTGATCGAGAAGTGCGACACCATCATCATCGGCGGCGGTATGTCCTACACCTTCATGAAGGCTATGGGCAAGGAGATCGGCACCTCGCTGTGCGAGGACGACAAGCTGGATCTGGCTAAGGATCTGATGGCAAAGGCTGAGGCAAAGGGCGTTAAGCTCCTGCTGCCCATCGACACCGTTTGCGCAGATCACTTCGCAGCAGACGCTACCCCGGTTGTCTACGAAGCAGGCGCTCTGCCGGCTGACATGATGGGTCTGGACATCGGCCCCAAGACCGTAGAGCTGTTCTCTGAGGCTGTTAAGGACGCTGGCACCGTTGTTTGGAACGGACCCATGGGCGTATTCGAGTTCGACGCATTCGCAGTCGGCACCAAGGCTGTTGCTAAGGCAATCGCAGAGTCCAATGCTGTTTCCATCATCGGCGGCGGCGACTCGGCTGCAGCAGTTGAGAAGCTGGGCTTTGCAGACAAGATGAGCCACATCTCCACCGGCGGCGGCGCTTCCCTGGAGTTCCTCGAGGGTCTGGTTCTGCCGGGTATCGCTTGCCTGGAAGACAAGTAATTTCTTTTCGGTAATCCCGGGGCGGTGCTTTTCCGCCGCCCCGTGTTTTACATATAAATCCTAAGTTTAAATTGTAATCCATCCGCACACAAGCAAAATTTACCATCGTGCGGGTGTTGAAAGGGGTATTTGAACAATGAATCGCAGATATCGCAAGACGATCATCGCCGGTAACTGGAAGATGAACAAGACGCCGAGCGAGGCGAAGGCTCTGATCGAGGAGATGAAGCCGCTGCTGAGCAAGACCAAGTGGTGCGAGATGGTACTGTGCGTACCGTTCACCGACATCCAGGCTGCTGTTAAGGCTGCAAAGGGCTCCAAGATCGCAATCGGCGCTGAGAACATGCACTTCGAGAAGTCCGGCGCATTCACCGGTGAGATCTCGGCAGATATGCTCAAGGAGCTGGGCGTTAAGTACGTTATCGTCGGCCATTCCGAGCGCCGTCAGTACTTCAACGAGACCGACGAGACCTGCAACAAGAAGGTAAAGGCTGCAATCGAGAACGGTCTGCGCCCGATCCTGTGCGTTGGCGAGTCTCTGGCAGAGCGTGAGCAGGACGTTACCATGGAAGTCATCCGCAAGCAGGTCAAGATTGCCCTGCAGGGTGTTGCGGCTGAGGACATCAAGAAGGTCGTCATCGCTTACGAGCCCATCTGGGCAATCGGCACCGGCAAGACCGCTACCTCCGAGCAGGCTGGCGAGGTCTGCGCAAAGATCCGCGACTGCCTGCGTGAGCTGTACGGCGCACGCGCAGCTCGTGCAATCACCATTCAGTACGGCGGCTCTATGAACGCGAAGAACGCGGCAGAGCTGCTGGCACAGCCCGACGTTGACGGCGGCCTGATCGGCGGCGC
>OLRK01002121.1_pt1 | contig 13508 bp, 12 predicted proteins | sample 1672911 | NCBI WGS metagenome assembly OLRK01 (sample SAMEA3136736, study PRJEB25190) | human gut metagenome | biome: human gut; feature: human-associated habitat; material: faeces | place: Austria | collected 2013 | reverse complement strand
ACCATCTGGATATGAGCTCGCCGCCGTACTTACTCCAATGGCTTCTATATTTACATCTGCTATCATTTCATTGATAATATCGGACATTTTTCTTACAACATGAAAACCACCCTTTTTAGCTTCTGTTTCAAATTCTTTAAATCCTCTCATTCGCCCGTCAATGTATAGCGCCGCTTTTATCGCTGTTCCGCCTACATCAAGCACCGCCGCTTTCATTTTATCTCACTTCTTTCCCTCTGACTTTTGTATCACCTTAACAAAACGTTTCGTAATTTCATATGGTCTTGTTATTGCTGTGCCGACAACAGCAGCAATAACTCCAAGCTGCATAACTTTTTCCAATTGCTGAGGTGTCCATATTCCTCCTTCCGCAATGACTGGTTTTCCACATTTTTGAACCAATTTTTCAATCAAATTATAATCGGGAATTTGTACATCTTTCGTATATTCTGTATATCCCCGCATCGTCGTCCCTATAATATCAAATCCTATTTCTGCTGCATGCATTCCTTCTTCAAAATCTGAGCAATCTGCCATGAACATTTGGTCAGGATATTTTGTTCGGACTTCACCAAAAAACTCATCGAGTGTTCTTTTGTCCGGACGCCTTCTTTTTGTACTGTCCATCGCAATAATTTCTACACCTGCCTGAACCAGTTTATCGACTTCCTGTATTGTCGGAGTAATGTAAACATCACAATCCGTATATTCTTTTTTTATAATGCCTATAACAGGAAGCTTAACACTCTCTTTAATTTTGACAATATCTTCTATTGTATTTGCCCGGATTCCTACTGCACCTCCCTGCATTGCAGCAACAGCCATTCGCTGCATAATGTAAGAGCTATGCAAAGGTTCATTTTCTAAGGCCTGGCAAGATACAATAAGTCCACCCTTTATTTTAGATAAAATATCATTACTCATATAACCTCTCCTTAAAATCATAAATCTCTTAAAAATTGAAATGTTCGATCCGAAAAATCAGCAATAGGTTCATGCACATAATCCGGATAAATAATCATATTCTTTTCAGAAATTATCTTGTTATATACCGCAAATTGAGAAGATGGCGGACAAGTTGTATCCATTAATGCTGTTCCCATCATCACCTTGCCTCGAATTCTTTTTGCAAAATTCTGAATATCAATATATCCAAGCTTTTCAAAAATTTCCTGTTCCTGTTCATGGCATGGATCAAACATTCTAAAATAATATGTAATATCCTCATAGGCTGTTTTTGCCAAGTCAATTTCCCACACTCTTTTATAGTCTGATAAAAACGGATATAGAGTTGCGATTTTTTTAATTTCTGGAACTAATGCGCCACAGACAATTGCTAATGCACCACCCTGAGATCTTCCAAATGCCCCCATTCTTTTTTCATCAACCTCCGGCATATCCATCGCAATATAGGCAAGTTCAACAACATCCATAAATATTTGCCGGAACAATAAATTTTGGGGATTATCCTGCAAGCCTCTTACAATATGTCCCATAAACGTAACCCCATGAACACCTCCAATGTCCTGAGATAAACCTCCCTGTCCCCGACAATCTAAGGCAAATACAGAATAGCCATTTGCCACATACGCTAATTTTTCATTCCATGTTCCTGAACAGCCTGTGTATCCATGAAAAAACAACACAGCCGGATGCAGTTCAATACACTTTAAAGGTTTTAAATATTTTGAGTGTATTTTAGCGCCACCTATACCTGTAAAATACAAATCATAGCACTCGGCATAATCTGTTTGAAAAGCACTTTTTACCAATTCAATATGATGTTTTATATTTTTCACTTCTTGAACAGACTCATTCCAAAATTCATCGAAATCTTTCGGACATGGTGTTGATCCCATATATTTTTTTAATTCCTCTAACGGTAAATCAAAAACCCCCATAATTTTTACCTCAAATTCTCTGCAAACATTTTCTTAATCGTCTGATATCTTTTATATCTGTATTTTTTACTAAATATTCAACTAGCATGTCTATTTTTCCCATATCAAAATTTATGTCTCTCAATGTTAGCGGCATCTTAAAGTGCTTCATAAAATTGACCAACTGAGAAATTTCTTCTGCTGCCGAGCCATTATAGTACATCTGCATAATCAATCCCACACCAACAATTTCTCCATGCATTACACTTTTTGATTCTTTCGGAAATTCCCTTCTCACAAAATCATAAAGACCATGAGCCAGAGCCAACTGCCCGCTTCCCGAAGAAAATCCACTGACAATTGACGTATGAATCAGATTGGTTACAATCATATCCTCGACTCTGTCTGATGTATCAAGATTATCCGCAATTTCTATACCATTTCCAAGAATAAAATCCCATATTGCCTTACCATTCACATAGCAAATGTACTTATTCAAATCACAATCCCTATATGACTTTATGTCTAAATTATGTATAACTTCCGGAAGTTTAGCCAATGAATCTACCATGCCCGCTGCCCATAGTCTTTTTGGTGCACAACGTATAATTTCACTATCAGCAATAACAACATCTACCTCTCTGTTCATAGCTACAGAACCGTCAGCACGTCCTTCATCTGTATACATAATGCATACCGCAGAGCTTGCTACACAGGTTGCTACAGAAGTCGGAACAGTAATAATAGGACAATCAGCATACGTTGCTACACATTTTGCCAGATCAATACATTTTCCGCCGCCAACACCTATAACTAATTCGCACTGCTCTTTTTTCAATAAATCTGAATATTGTTTTGCCCAATTTTTTGAACACGCTCCGATATGTTCTTTTATAATGCCTAATTTTGCTAAATCTATACACCGTCTAACTTTTTCAATAGAAGTTTTTCCTCCAATAATCAATGCCTTTTTACCAAAATACTGCATTTCAGTTTCTAATTTATTTATTACATTTTTCCCTGCAATAAACCTTCCAACACCCACTTTAAGCTCCTGCATATACTTATCCTCCTATTTTACAGAACCTGCTGTTAAACCTGCTACAAGATATTTTTGAGCACACACATAAATAATAATTGCCGGAATAATCGCTAACAGCGTTCCCGTCATAACCATTTCCCACGGTGTCTGATTATCAATTAATCTTGAAATTCCAACTGTTAATGGCGTTTTTGATGCATCTCTCGTCAAAATCATAGGATATAAATATTGTCCCCAGCCCGTGAAAAATGATAGTGCAAATGTTGTTGCAATTCCCGGTGTTGCCAAAGGAACAATAATTTTAAATAATATTCCCATTCTTGAACATCCGTCAATAGCTGCCGCTTCCTCCAACGCAACAGGAATACCGTCAAAAAAGCTTCTCAAAAGCAATATTGGAAATGCCATCGATGTTGCCAAAACAGCAATAATAACCCCAATGTAACTATCATATAAACCAATCTTATTTAAAGTCATAAAAATAGGTATCGCTATAACAACCTGAGGGACAACTTGTGTTATAAATATAATAAAAGAATAAAACATCTTCCCTTTAAATTTATATCTTGACAAGGCATAAGCTGCAAACGTAGCCAGCAAAACATTAATCAATGATGTACCAACCGCATAAATAATTGTTGCTTTAAAATATCCCAGCATATCTACTCTTGTCCAAATATCAATATAATTTTGAAAATACATATCCGTAGGCCACAGAAAATTTTTGCCAAGATTTTCATACTTTGTCAATGAAGCAACAAATGCAGTATAAATTGGAATCAATGTAAATAGGCTCCAAATAATTGCAAATGACATTCTCAAAATCAAAATAAGTCTTTTCTTTATTTTCATACTCATATGTCATCAACCATCCTTTCATTTCGGAATTTAAAGAAGCCTATTACTCCAACGATAAACAAAACAACAATTGCAATGGCACATGAAGTACCTAAATCATAGTCAAGAAATGCCTTATTATAAATTTCCAGCGCAACTAGCTGAGTCTGCCGTGCCGGTCCTCCTCCAGTCATAATATACACTGTGTCAAAAATCTGAATCGTCCATGCTGTTACAATAAGTGTCGTCGTTGTCAAAACAGGTTTTAAATATGGAAGTGTAATATACCTGAATTTCTGAAGTGCCGATGCCCCATCAAGTTTTGCCGCTTCCTCTATATCTGACGGAATCATTTGAAGTGCCGCCATTAAAGAAATAATCATAAATGGCGTTCCCTGCCAAATACGAACCATGATTACTGTCGGCAAAGCCATTCCATCCGACAAAAAACTAAGAGGCTCCGTAATCAAATTTAGTTTCATCAGCAATTGATTAATAAATCCAAATTGTGAATTAAGAACCCAACTCCACATTGATGCTGCAAATGCATGCGGAACAACCCATGGAATAATGACAATACATCTAAATAACCCACGCAGCGGCATCGGCTTATTTAAGGTCAGGGAAACTAATGTACCAAAAATAACAATTCCCAAAACACCAAAAATAACATATATTGCTGTTACACCTAATGATTTTAAAAACTTTGTGGTTGTCAAATACTCAAAATTTTCAAATGAATTCCATGCCTTAAACCCTTCTATAATATTTGAATCCCCCAACGAAAATTTAAATACATTAAACAGTGGCACTGCCAATACCAAAACAAATAAAAGTACCGTCGGCAAAATAAACATATATGGTTCAATTTTATGTATCCCTTTACGTTTCATTTCTGACCTTCTTTCTCCTATAAGTCTTTGCCCATTTACAGACTAAACTTACCTTTAATTTAAGAACAGTGCCCTTGCCCCCCTGCAACGGCACTGTTCCCTTTTTCTATTCTTCGTAAATTTCCTTATGTCCCTCTATAATATTATTCAGTGTTGTTTCCGCATCCTGTTTATCCATCATTAGTAATTGTAACTGTTCTCCAGTAACAAGCCACAAAGCATTTGTTTTAGGAGTTATTCCCTCAGGAACACTTTCATCAACTGATTTTATAATTGTATTCCAGTAAGGATCTTCCGTTCCATATGATGCCGCCTCTGATTTTAAAATAGGAATTGAGCCATAAGTACTATGTGCCTTTTGATTTTCAGTATTCATAAGATAGCGCAAGAATGTCCATGCTTCTTCTTTATGCTCACTATTTGTCGGTATAAAAAATCCTCCAATATTTACTGCTGACATTGATTTTCCACTTGAACCTGCCGGAAGCTGTGCAACTTTAAACTTGCCGCTATCCAATCCCTCCTGAATTTGATTGGCCATATTCACTGCATCTAATGCCATTCCTACATGTCCATCTCTTAACATCGTTCTAATATCAAAGCGCCCCGTTTCCTCTACACTGCCTTGGGAATATTTCGTAAGCTCCTTAATAAAGTTCAGCGTATTGATTGCCGCCTCCTTATTTTCAGGTTTCTCATATGTATAAGATGTTCCATCCCATGTGGCACCGCCAATTTCACTTGCAAATAAAGATTCAAAAACAAAAGATGTTTCACCGCCGCTTGGTTTTCCATACATTGCGAATCCGGCAGCATCCGTTTTTTCATCAATCACTTTTGCCGCTTCTAAAAAATCCTTCCATGTTGCAGGCGGATTATCCGGATCAAGTCCAGCCTGTTCAAATAATTCTGTATTATACCAATATAACAGTGTTGTTCCTCCACACGGTATTAAATATTGCTTTCCATTATATTTACCAGCTTCAAGCAAAGACGGATACATGTCATTTTTAAGTTCTTCATCCATATAAGGTGATAAATCTTCAATAAGACCTTTATCAGCCATGTCGAATATTGTTGCCGGTAAATGATACATCACATCAGGCAAAGTTTTTGATGATGCCATAACCTGTAAAGTTTTCTCAGCATCAGACCATCCTAAATCCTGCATATCAATTTTAATATTAGGATATTCTTTTTCAAAATCAGCAATAATCGAATCAAAAATGCCATGCAAAACTTCCGGTGTTCCTGTTCTCATAAATGTTAAAGTAACCTGTTCCCCAGATTCTTTATCGCCCGATGTTTCTTTTGATGTGTCTTGTTGTCCGCATCCTGTGACCACTCCTGCAGATAATCCCGCCACTAATAAACATCCTATTATTTTTTTCCACAAAATCTGCTTCATAAAGTAAACCTCCCTGTTTCACATTAAATAATTCCTATTTGTCTCGCCACATCTTTTGCCTCTGCTTTTTCGTTTTCTGTTAATGGTACTACCGGAATCCTTGAATATCCGCCGCATGAACCTGCAAGATCCGCCATATATTTAAGCAACGCAATAACTTTATATTCACCGCCCATTCCCGAATATTTAACTGCTAAATCCATATACGGAATCATAGTATCTCTAATCTTTTTTGCCTCTGCATAATTACCTGATGACCGTGCATTCCAAATTGCCACGCTTCGGTCCGGTACAATGTTGGACATACTTGAAATAAATCCGGCTGTCCCGGCCATACCTGCATATGGTTCCAAAAATTCTCCATGACCATTAACCACTGATATCTTATCTCCAATTTCCTGAACCACCCTTGTCATCTTATAGAATGCAGGTGTACATTCTTTCATTCCAACAATATTAGGAATTTTCTTCAATTTCTTTAATACAGAAATTGGGCAATCAACATTCATTACCTCAAAGTTGTTGTATAATAAAATACCTAAATCCGTATTTCCCGCCAGCTTTTCATAGAAAGAATAAATACAGTTTTCATCTTTTGGTGGATAATAATATGGAGAAAGTGCCATAACACCTGCTGCGCCATGATCTTGTGCATGCTGAGCCAATTCAATAGATTCATTCACATTTGTGCTGTTACATCCCTGAATAATCGGCATCGCATCCCCAATAGTATCTCTTACCATCTCAAGGATCATCTTTCTCTCATCCGTTGCCATTGCACCACATTCGCCTGTACTGCCGCAAATAACAATAACGGAATTATCTTTGTTCAACCCACCATCAATCAAAAATTTTAAATTTTTTTCATACCCCTTCGCATCGAAATCTCCATTTTCTTTAAATGGCGTAATACTAATTACAGTAATTCCTTTCAAATGTTCTCTGAGTTCCTCTGGTTTCATCATTGTAAATACCCTCCTTGTTATGGAAAAATTTTCTTTTATTTTCCATATTTACTTTTTCTTTTTATTTCATTTTCATTATACCACCCTGCATTCATTTGTCAATCCCTTATTTTAAAAGCTTTTTCTTTTTTGTTTTATTTTTCTATAAAAAAAATTTTTTCTTTTATAATTATTTTTTTCTTATATAAATACCATTTTTTTACATTAAACACCGATTTAAGATTGAAACTTATATTAAAATATGCTATGGTAAATATAATTTATTGAACATATCACAGGAGGGTTTTATGGCAACGACCAATTTAATGAATGAAATAGCCTCAGCTTATTCAAAAATGACAAAAGCCGAAAAAAAGGTCGCTGATATCGTGCTCTCAAATCCGCAAGACATTCTCAACGCAACCATCAATGACCTTGCTAAAATTTGTAACGTTGGTGAAACTAGTGTTTTTCGTTTTTGCAGAACACTATCCCTAAACGGCTATCAAGACTTTAAACTTTCTTTAGCTTTGAGTACTTCTGCAACAGATAGCGCTCAACCTAAAGATAACATTACAATTATGGATTCTTCCTGCTGCGAGGAAACTGCCAAAAGAATTTTGAAAATTTATCAGACATCTTTGGACACAGCAATAAATACTTTCAATTTTAACGCTATATCCAAAACAGCCGAATTAATCCTCACATCACAGAGCATTCACTTTTTTGGATTTGGCGGTTCAGGAACAAGTGCAAACGAGGCCAAAAATAAATTTCTCAAAATATTGCCAAATATTATTTACAACAGTGATAGTCATATTCAGTTAATGCAGGCAGCTTTACTTGGAAAAAATGATTTGGCTATTATTTTTTCTAACTCAGGAGTTACAAAAGACTGTATTAAAATTTCTAAAATCTGCCATACTAATGGCGCCAAAGTTGTCTTTGCTACAATGTTTGCAAAAACACCGGCTGCAGCTTATTGCGATGTTCTTTTACCATGCGGTGCTAAAGAAGGCCCTATGGAAGGTGGTTCAATTTCGAACAAACTTTCCCAACTTCTTTTAATAGATATTCTCTATGCCGAGGTTTACAGGCAACTTGGCGAAAGAGCTTTAGAAAACAAAAAGAAAACTTCCCAAGTCATCACTGATAAAATGATGTAAACGTAAGTACTTAAAACATAAAAATAGCCATGTTAATCACCAACCGGTGCCATCATGGCTATTTTTACGGGCCTTTTTAAACCCTTCCTTTTTAATTTTATTTATGCTTCTTCCGCCGCAATATATTTTTCAAAATTCTCAGAATACCGGACGCTTCCGTCATGAAGCACCCATATCGCCTCCACGTCTTCAAGGCTGTTTACAAAGGCAAGTCCCTCCTCAAAGGGCATGTTATAAACCGAGGTTGAGAGAGCATCGCCCATGCCGGAGTCCGCCGTCACAATAGACACCGATGCAAAGTAGTCTGCGGGCATAAGTGTGTCCGGATCTATAATGTGACAGTATCGGACGCCGTCCACCGTATAGTAGCGCTGATAATCTCCGCTTGTCACAACGCACTCATCTTTTAAATCTACTTTTTCAGTATAGATTTCTTCGCTGTCTAAATCCGGATTTTGGATTCCGAGCCGCCATTTTGAACCGTCTGTTTTTTCTCCGATTGCACAGATATTGCCGCCGACACTCAGAAGCATATTTTCCATGCCGATTTCTTTCGCATATTCGGCGCACTGCTGCACGGCGTAGCCTTTTCCGACACTGCCCACATCGATAGACATTTTGGGATCGGCCAAATAAACCGTGCCCTGCGTCTCATCAATAATGATATCGTTAATGTCTGTATGTTCTGCCGCTGCCCTCAAAGCCTCCATCGGAGGCAGGGCGGCATTTTCGGGATCAGCACTGCCTCTGTCACGGTAATCATGCCATATTGAGAGGACGCTGCCCATCGCAATATTTGTCTGCCCATCGGTTTTTTCATACATCTCCTTGCCGAATTTCAGAAGGCTGATAATTTTCGGCGAGGCCTCAACCGGAGATTTCCCCGCATGATCGTTAATTGTCTTTAAGTTATTGATCCCCTCATATTCATGATAAATATCATATAATTGATGATAATAAATAAGCTTTTCTTTAATCTGTTCTGCCTGCGCCGCAAATGCTTCCTTAGTCCCTGCGTAGCCCACAATTTCTGTTTTCGTATCAAACACGTCTAAAAATGTTGCCGTATAGCGCGTCTGTTCTTTTTCCGGCCAAAATTTCACGGCCGCCGCGCAAAGAAGCAGAAGCGCTGCTGCCGCAATTCCTGCTTTTTTAATTCGTTTCATTTTGTTTAACCCTCGAAAAAGGGAGTGCTCAGACATCACACTCCCCTAAAAAACATTCTCTTTTTGCTGCTATTTTACGCCTTCGACAGCCTTTGTAAGCACTGCGTTAAAATCTGCAATGTGAATTGTTACAGATGCCGCAAGGTCTGCGTCTGAAGGAACACCTTCTGTCACAGCCGTGCCGTTGACCTCGTCCACCGTTTTTCCGACAGCATACTGCGCGTAGGCTTCTGCCTGTTCATTCCACTCTTTGCCGATTGATGAAGCTGCCTTCATGCCGTAGTTATCACCAATCTCATTTTTAGACTGAACCGCTGCTGTAATATCTGTTGTAATTTTTCCGGCTGCATCAAACTTTACCGCCGCCTGAACGGCATCAATGACGGCACTTGTAATAATACCATCTGCATTGACTGTTGTCACCGCAATTGTTGTAGCCGCTTCTGCCACACCGTCTTCTTCTGCCGCATCTTTAGAATTTCCTATTGTTGTCACTGCGCCTAAGCCAAGCTTGTCACCGGCTTGTGCACCGCAGTCTTTAGCATTTTCGACAGCCTTGACAACAACAGACTGGAAATCGCCAATATGCACTGTACAGGCTGCTGCAAGGTCTGCGTCGGCTGCCTTGCCGTCTTCTGTCACAGCCATGCCTGTCACTTCATCGGCTGTTTTGCCGATACAGTAGTCTGCAAATGCCGCCGCCTGCTCATTCCACTCTGCAGAAGCGCCGCCGTAAGCAACCATGCCGTAATCTTCGCCCAATTCATTCTTTGTCTTAAATTCTGTTTCAAGCTCTGTTTTCACCTTGCCGTCAGTGCCAAAGTTAATGACTGTCTGCGCGCCGTCAATGACACAATCAACAATTTTTCCATCGCCATCTACAGTCACTGCTGCCATCACAATGTCCGTCTGTGCAATTCCATCGGCGTCCTTTGCGGCATCCGCAGAACTTCCGACACTGTTGATTGTTGCAAGACCTGTTTTTAAACTGCCCTCAGCCAAAACCTCTGTCTCTGTATTCTTTTCTGTTTCTGTCGCAGCACCGGCAGTTTCTGTCTGCCCACTCTCCTTTTTTTCAGGGTATTTGCGGTTGCTGCAGCCTGATAGAGCAGCCGCCGAAATCAATGCCATTCCCAATAATAAAGCAATTCTCTTTTTCATAATCTTTTCCTCATCACTATTTTCTTAATCCGTAATAAGACTTGTCCAGCAATTCCTTTAAAATATCCGCCTTTTGTCCCGAAAGCCCAAGATCGTTCAGCGCCTTTTTTGCTTTCTCATAATAGCGCCCCGCAATCTGATGTGTAAAAACAACACCGCCGCTTTTTTTTACTGCGGCAAGCAGCTCTCCTGTCGAAAGCTTTCCGAGCTTTGCGCGGCTGCAAAGTGCCGGTTCATTCTGAAATGTATAAATAACCGGCAGCGTAATAACCCCCTGCTCATAATCCGACTGCACACTTTTTAACGCTGTTTTTTCATCCGTCTCATAGTCAATACAGTCATCGGTCAGCTGGAATATCATGCCTGTGTATTTTCCGAGTTTGCGGTAAAGCCGCAGCCTTTTCTCGTCATTTTCACAGACAAGCGCTCCGGCAAAATAGGAGGCTTCAAATAAAGCCGCTGTCTTGCCGTTAATAATACTCAGATACCGCAGCATTGACAGACTGTAGTTTCGGTTATTCACACTCTGGCGAAGCTCACCCATGCAAATCTGTTCTACATAAGCGAAAGTGTTCATCTCCCTATATTTGTCGGGATTGCCTGCTTCCTGAAGTTTCCTTAAGGCCGCTGCCAGCAAATAATCTCCGCATATGACAGCCTTCCTTTTGCCAAACTTCTTTTGCAGTGTTTCCACACCTCTGCGTAAATCGGCATCATCCATGATATCATCATGCACCAGCGTCGCCAAATGAAGCATCTCTATGGCAGCCGCAAAAATGATCGCATCTGTGTGAATATAGCCTTCTTCAGCCATCGCACACGCTAAAACGGCTCTGGCTCTCGCAAATTTTCCATGAGAAAGTGTCAAATGTGACGTATACTGACGGATCAGAAGCGGCGCCGACAAAAGTATACCGTCCACTTCCTGCTTAACTTTTTCAAACGCTGTATCAAATTTCATGGATAAATCAGTCATTGTAGAAATACCGCCTCTTTACCCATTTTACATTTTTCCAGTGTTTCTTTAAAAATGGTCCGACATAATAATCAAAGCCAAATGTATAGCCTGCGCCAATCAGCAAGGCAATACTTGCAAATATCATCCACATGCCATTTAAGTATAAGCCTGTTGTTGTTAAAAACATGCACTGAAGGATAATTGACATTGCTGATGCCGGGAATGTAAATAAACCGCCCATCAGCGCAAGACCTACGCCAAGTTCTAATAATACAATGACAATCTGCATAAAAATCTGCATTTCATCACTTGCAAGAATTGTATTGTTAAGCATCTGATTCAGGAACGGAATATCAAGCTTAAACGCGAAATCTGCAAGCGTAGAATGTGCAAGATCTTTTCCGCTGACAAAAATTGTTGTAAACAAACCAAAATTCCAGTCGATTAAAATTGTTCCGGCACTTGCCGCCGCATCTGCGACTGCTCCTGAAGCGCTTGCCACAGCATCGACAACAGCACTTGTGGCACCTGCCGCCGCATCAACGATTGATACAGGGCCGCCGACTGCGTCTGCAGCGTCCGGCGCAACGCCTAATACAGAATTATACCATGAATTTGCACCGCCAAAGAAATCTGTCAGCATCGGATTCGTAAACCAGTCCTCGACAATCTTCATCACTGCCTCGAATACCCAGACAGCACCGATCCACAGGCGGAGCGGAACAAGCAGAAAGCTTGGCGTCTTATTTGAAAAATGTCCGCCCACAAAGCTTCTGTTGTTGCGAATCGTAAATATCTCATGCTTCAGGTAGCTGAATACCTTTGTCCAGCCCATCACCTGTATAAAATAAATAATATTAATAAAATGCTTTGCAAACATTGCAAAGAATGACGGGAAATTCATCTGGTGCTTTGCCATACCGCCTCTTGCAGTACCCCAGCGTCCGCCGACACAAACCATAATACCGTGGAACTTCGGCTTATATTCTTCCATCTCTTTTTTCTTTGTAATTGCCGCAACGATATTGTTTGCCGCCGTATCTGCACTGTGCTCTGCGTTCTCAACCATCTGAGGCACCGGACGTTCCTCTCCCGGCACAGTATAACACATATTGTCACCGATGACATACACATTTTCATAATCGACACTTCTAAGATAAGCATCGACCTCGATTCTTCCTCTGCCTGCACTCTTAATTTCAGCGGCAGCGTCAGTCGTAATATCCGCACTCTCAATACCTGCTGTCCAAATAACTGTACCGGCAGTGTGCTCTGTCACTTCATCGCCCTGTTTTAACTTAATGAAATTTTCACCGACGCCGACAACGCTTGCGCTCATCACAACGTCAACACCCATTTTTACAAGACGTTTTTCAACCTTGCGCGATAATTTTTCCGGCAGCACCGGTACAGGTCTTGGCAGACCGTCGACATCAACAAGCTTTACATCTTCACGCCTGATATTAAATCTCTTACAGAGAATCGGAACATATTCCGCAAGCTCACCGATCATTTCTACGCCGGTAAAACCTGCACCGACAACATAAAATATCAGCAGCTCCCGTCTCTTTTGTACATCAGGTTCATCTGCCGCCAAACGGAAACAATCATGGATTCTGTCTCTTAATTTCACGGCATCATCATAGGACCAAAGTGTATAACTGTACTCTTTTGCGCCCTCCACACCGAAATAGGTTGGTTTTGAACCGGCAGCAAGCACAAGGTAATCATAGTCATATTCTCCATTTTTACCTGTAATCTTCTGCTCATTAAAATGAATCTTTGTCACTGTATCTAAAACCACATTGACTTTGCGTCCCGCAAAAATCTGGTCCAGATTCATTTTTACGCTTTCCTCTCCAACGCGGCACGCTGCAACCTCATGCAGCTCCGTCAGCATTGTATGATAGGGGTGCTTATCAATAATTGTAATCTGAGTTTCTCCCGCAAATCCTTTTTTGCGGAGTCTTTTCTCAAGTTTTTTTGTTGCAAGTACTCCTGCGTGTTATCAAGCACACTATAACAAACTTATTTTTCATCTTTAAGGCATAAT
>OLRK01002118.1_pt1 | contig 13526 bp, 9 predicted proteins | sample 1672911 | NCBI WGS metagenome assembly OLRK01 (sample SAMEA3136736, study PRJEB25190) | human gut metagenome | biome: human gut; feature: human-associated habitat; material: faeces | place: Austria | collected 2013 | reverse complement strand
ATAAAAAAGGTATGGGCTCCACCAAGAACGGCCGTGATTCCGAGTCCAAGCGCCTTGGCCCCAAGCGCGCTGATGGTCAGTTCGTTCTGGCCGGCAACATCCTGGTCCGCCAGCGCGGCACCCACATCCACGCCGGCACCAACGTCGGTATCGGCAGCGATGACACGCTGTTTGCCAAGGCCGACGGTGTTGTCCGCTTCGAGCGTCTGGGCAAGGATCGTAAGCAGGTTTCTGTTTACCCCGCCGAGTAAAAGAACCATATGAAAAGCACCGCCTGCGGGCGGTGCTTTTTTGTATCAAAATATGTGCGGCGGTCAGTCCTGCTCCTGAAATGCCCGGATATACGCCTCCAGGGCTTCGGCGGTTTTCTCCACCCCCAGGACGCTGGTGTTCACCGTCAGGTCATAGCAGGAGCTGTGGCCCCAGAACTTGCCGGTGTGGTGGTGGTAGTAGACCCGGCGGTGCCGGTCGGTTTTGGCCACCAGCAGCGCGGCCTTTTCCGGGGAAAGATTGTGCCGCTGCCGGATGCGCTTGATCCGATGGGTCAGGTCCGCCCGGCAGAAGATCCGCAGCAGGCCCGGCCGCCCGGCCAGGGCATAGTCGGCACAGCGGCCCACGAAGATGGCGGATTCGCCGCTGTCGGCGAACTGGCGGATCATGTCGAACTGCCGCTGGGCCACGTTGTGGGGGATGGAGTTGTCAAATTCGTTGATCTTGCGGCTGAGAATGCGGTTCACCGGCCGCTCGTCGTACTCCTGGGCCAGCCGCTGCATTTCCGGGTCATTTTTCCAGAGCTCGTCAATAAGCTCCCGGTCCAGCATCCGGATGCCCAGCCGCTGGCTCAGCAGGACCGCCAGGTCATGCCCGCCGCTGCCGTATTCGCGGCCAATGGTGATAAGAATCTGCTTTTTCATGCGAAAACATCCTTTCTGCACCCCGTCAATGGTGATGATTTGTCTATATTATACTGCCTTTGTCCGGATTTGTCACCTGATTTTTACGGATTCTGTACAGGAAAATGAAAATGTATAGATGAGGCCTCCGGATGGGGCGGAAAACTTTTTCATGGACAAAAGGGCCGGGCCGTGGTAGAATAACCTGAATGCATATGTCGAGCCGGGGGAGGAAACATAGGATGAGCGGAAAACTGATCGTATTCGAGGGCACCGACGGCTCCGGAAAGGCCACTCAGACGGCGCTTCTGTGCCGGGAGCTGGAGAGCCGGGGCGTGCCCTTCCGCAAGCTGGAGTTTCCCCGGTACAAGGAGGAGTCCTCGGCGCTGCTGCGGCTGTATCTCAGCGGGGCCTTCGGCACCGACCCGGCGGACGTCAATGCCTATGCCGCCGCCACGTTCTTCTCCGTGGACCGCTATGCCTCCTTCAAGCAGGACTGGGGCGGCTGGTACCGGCAGGGGGGGCTGGTCATCGCCGACCGGTACACCACCAGCAACGCCGTGCACCAGACCTCCAAGCTGCCGCCTCAGGAGCGGCAGACGTTTCTGGATTGGCTGTTTGACTTTGAATACCGGAAGCTGGGGCTGCCGGAGCCGGACCGGGTGCTGTATCTGGACGTGCCCACGGAGCTGTCGGAGCAGATGATGCGCCGCCGGGAACAGCTGACCCACACCGCCGCCGACATCCACGAGCGGGACGAGGCATACCTGCGGTCCTGCCGGGAGAGCGCCGCCATGGTGGTGGACTACGGCGGGTGGACCCGCATTGACTGCGCCCGGGACGGACAGGTCCGCTCCGTGGACGACATCCACCGGGAGGTCATGGAGCGGCTCCGTGACCTGCTGGAGGGCATAAAATAAGGAGGGAACGCCTGCGCGTCCCCTCCGGGCGAGGGTATGTACGGCCCTCAGCAGGAGCAGCAGCCGTCGCCTCCATTGCCGCAGCCGCAGCGGGATCCGGTTCCGCTGCCGCAGCAGCAGAACACCAGCAGTAAGATCACGATCAGCCAGATGCAGGAGCAATTGTTGTTGTCAAAGCACATGCGATTCACCTCACTTGTTTCCTGTATGGGCTATTCTATGCCGGAGATGGCTCCGGCGTATCTTGTCCGGGTGTGCCCGGCGGAAAAAATAGAGAAAGGAACCGATCATATGTCCGATTATCAGAACTCCGATACGGCCAAATGGGATGCCCAGGAGGTCCGTAAGCAGACGAGCTCCGGCCAGGGGCCGAAGCCCAAGAAAAAGCGTCGCCTGGGGTGGCTGGGCTATCTGGCGGGGGTCATCGTGGCCTCGTTCCTGCTGGCCGGTATCGGCTGGCTGGCCGTCAACGATGTGTGCGCCCTGAATAAGGCCCCCCTGACCGCCACCATCGAGGTGGAAAGCGGCGACTCCGTGGGGACGGTGGCCACCAAGCTGAAGAAGGCGGGGCTCATCAACTCCAAGCTGCTGTTCATGATCACCAGCCCCGTGTTCCACGCCAGCCGCTATATTCAGCCCGGCGTGTATGAGCTGAACACCGACATGGACTTCAACTGTCTCATCAAGTCCATGCAGCCCACCGGCGGCGTGGCGGCCACCGTTACCGTCACCATCCCCGAGGGCTACACCGTGGAGCAGATCATCCAGCTGCTGGCGGAGAACGACGTGTCCGACGCCGCCGCCCTGGAGGAGGCCGCCAAGAACCATGTGTTCGACAAGTTCGACTTCGTGGACAACGAGAATCTGGGCAGCATCAGCCGCCTGGAGGGCTATCTGTTCCCGGATACCTACGAATTCTATGTGAAGGAAAACGCCGACTCGGCCCTGAGCCGCCTGCTGGCCAACTTCCAGGACCGTATTGTGGACGATCCGGACCTGGCGCCGCTGATTGCCAACTCCTCCTACAGCCTGAAGGAGATCGTCATCATGGCCTCCCTGATTGAGAAGGAGACCGACGGCACCGACCGCACGCTGATCTCCTCCGTGATCCACAACCGCCTGGAGAACGTGGGCGAGACGGCCCACCTGCTGCAGATCGACGCCTCCCTGGTGTATGCCGCCGGGCGGGAGATCACCGAGGACGACTATCAGACCCTGGACAGCCCCTATAACCTGTATACCCACCAGGGCCTGCCCCCCACGGCCATCGCCAACGCCGGTAAGGCCTCCATCCAGGCCGCCCTGCAGCCGGACGATACCAACTACTATTTCTATGTGCTCAATCCCGATACCCAGCGGCATGTGTTCAGCCGCACCCTGTCTGAGCACAACGCCAATCTGCGGAAGTTCGGATGACGGCGGAGCGAAAAAAACCGGAGCTGCTGGCTCCGGCAGGGGACTGGGAAAAGCTGCAGATGGCCGTGCTGTACGGGGCGGACGCCGTGTATCTGGCGGGGACGTCCTTCGGCATGCGGTCCTTTGCGGGAAATTTCAGTGATGAGGAGCTGCCCCGGGCGGTGGACTTTGCCCACCGGCACGGGGTGAAGGTCCACGCCACCGTGAACACCATGCCCCGCAGCGGCGAGGTGGACCGACTGCCGGAGCACCTGGAAAAGCTCAACGACGCCGGGGTGGACGCCCTGATTCTGGCGGACCTGGGGGCCTTTACCCTGGCCGGGAAATATGCCCCCCGGTGCCAGCGGCACATCAGCACCCAGCAGTCCATCGCCAACTATGCCTGCGCCCAGGCGTGGTTTGACCTGGGGGCCCAGCGAGTGGTGCTGGCCCGGGAGCTGGGGATGGACGAGATACGGGAGATCCGCCGCCGGGTGGACCCGGCCCTGGAGCTGGAGACCTTCTGCCACGGGGCCATGTGCGTGTCCTATTCCGGGCGGTGCTTGCTGTCCAACTATATGACCGGGCGGGACTCCAACCGGGGAGCCTGCGCCCAGCCCTGCCGCTATCAGTACGCACTGATGGAGGAGAAACGGCCCGGGGAGTATTTCCCGGTGTTCGAGGACGAGAAGGGCACCTACATCATGAACTCCCGGGATATGTGCATGATCGACCACCTGGACGACCTGATGGACGCCGGGGTGGACTGCCTGAAGATCGAGGGGCGGGCCAAGTCCGCCTATTACGCCGCCATTGTCACCGGGGCCTATCGCCATGTGCTGGACGACGTGGCCGCCGGGCGGCCGGTGGACCCGGTGTGGCGGGACGAGGTGGAGCATGTCAGCCACCGGCACTATTCCACCGGATTTTTTTATGGCCAGCCGGGGCAGTTCTATGAGGACGCCCGGTACATCCGGGACTGGCAGATCTGCGCCGTGGTGACGGACTGCACGCCGGAGGGCCTGGCCACCCTGAGCCTGCGCAACAAGTTTGCCTGCGGGGATCAGGTGGAGGTGGTGGGGCCGGACACCAAGCCCTTTACCATGACAGCCCCCATGATGACCGACAGCCAGGGGCTGCCGCTGACGGAGCCGAAAACGCCGCAGATGGTGTTTACCATGCAGCTGCCCCATCCGGTGCCGCCTATGAGCTTTGTCCGCCACGCGGTGGACCTGGGCGGAAGATAAATGTGTTGAAGCGGGAATCCGACTTGCCGGATTCCCGCTTTTGATATAAATTCCCGAGCCTGGATTGCCGTGATGGTTCGGCCATAGCCCGATCACGCAAAAAGGATGGCCATCAAAGCTCGGAATGGAAACCTGGCCGACTTTTTCCCTTCTTGGTTCAGTTTATCACAACAGCATCCTGGTTGATATACACGGTGTAACCTTCAGAGAATTCGGGAATGTAGGCAAAAAAGCAATACATTCGAGCCACCCCATTTTCAATTTCGTAGGAGTAAAATGTAGAAAATGCGGAGTCTGACACGGATGGGAGCGGATCCTGATCTGTCGACATGTAAGTAAGGTGAATATAGTGGTCTCCATAGTCCGGAACGAAGCACTCTGTTATGTGGCACAAGTTGTCCTCTATTTGTGCCACTTTATCGGTGTAACGCACAGGAACGGGAGCGACCTGTCCATTGTCGAGGGCCTGAAAAACATTCCATTCGTAATTGCCGTTTGGTGCATCGTACCAATACAGCATGGCAGTTTCCGTTCCATCTACCCGCAGGATGACATCCTTTTTTGATAAATCAACGAATGAAGGCCAAACGGTAACTGAAGACATGCAGGCCGTCAGCATACAAAGCAAGGAACACACGCAGAACGCGATGGCGAAGTGTCGGAACGGTTTCATATGTTTTCTCTCTTTCCTCTTATATGGCGGTGGGAAGCTCTCACCCCTACTATATACAACACCGTTGCAGCCGTTTTGCAACGGACTTTTTGTATTTTTGGAAAGATTGTGGTATATGCCAAAAAGCACACGTGTTTTTTGGCCGTTATGCCCGGGGAACGGAGCCTCTGTCGGGATAAATGCCGCAAAAGAGAACGGCGCGACCGAAGCCGTGCCGCTCTCTGAAAACGAAAGGTTCTTATCGCTTTTTAATTATCCGGCGTTGTGATTATCTGGCTGCATTGTGCCCGGCCTTATTGATCCTCGGCCCGGCGCTTATAGGACTCGTATTTGGCCTTGGCGGCGTCCTCCGCCTCGGCGAACAGGACCTTGGCGTTCTCCGGGAAACTCAGCTCCAGGGAGGAGTAGCGCACCTCGCCCTTCATGAAGTCGTACAGGGCCATGCTGGGCTCTTTGCTGTCCAGGGTGAACTTGTGGGTCTCGGGACTGTAGCGGTACAGGTTCCAGTAGCCGGAGGCCACGGCGTCCTTCATCTCCTGCTGGACGCAGCCCATGCCCTTCTTGATGCCGTGGTTGATGCAGGGCGCGTAGCAGATGACGATGGAGGGACCCTTGTGGGCCTCGGCCTCCCGGATGGCCTTGATGAGCTGGGCCGGGTCCGCGCCCATGGAGCACTGGGCCACATAGACGTTGTCGTAGGTCATCATCAGCATGCCCAGGTCCTTCTTCTTGGTCTTCTTGCCGCTGGCCTGGAACTGGGCCACGGCGCCCACGGGAGTGGCCTTGGAGGACTGTCCGCCGGTGTTGGAATACACCTCGGTGTCCACCAGCAGGACGTTGACGTCCTCGCCCATGGCGAACACATGGTCCAGACCGCCGTAGCCGATGTCGTAGGCCCAGCCGTCGCCGCCGTACATCCACATGGTCTTCTTGGACATATCCTTGCGGCGCTTGAGGATCTCGTCCACCACGGCCTGCTCCTGAGCGGAGAAGCTCTCGCTCTCCAGCAGGTGCAGCAGCTCCCGGGTGGCGGGGGTGGAGGCATCCAAATCGTCATAGGTCTCCAGCCACTTGGCGATGGCGGCCTTGACGGCGGCGTTTTCGGTCATGTCGTCCAGCTGATGGACGTAGTCCGTGACGGCGGCGCGCAGCTGCTTCACCGCCAGGCACATACCATAGGAGAACTCGGCGTTGTTTTCAAACAGGGAGTTGGACCAGGCGGGACCCTTGCCCTCCTTATTCTTGCAGTAGGGCACGCAGGGCATGGCCGCGCCCCAGGCCTGGGTGCAGCCGGTGGCGTTGGCCAGGAACATCTTGTCGCCGAACAGCTGGGTCAGCAGCTTCACATACGGCGTCTCGCCGCAGCCGGCGCAGGCGCCGTTGAACTCCACCAGGGGCTGGCGGAACTGGCTGCCCTTCAGGGTGAACTTGTCGAAGCGGTCGTTCTTCTCGGGGATGGTCTGCAGGTAGTTCCAGTTGGTCTGGTCCAGGGATACCTCGTGGGCCGGGACCATGCGCAGGGCCTTGCCGCTCTTGGGGCAGGAGGCCACGCAGCTGCCGCAGCTGGTGCAGTCCAGGGTGGACACGCCCATGGTGTACCGCAGGCCGGCCAGTTGGGGACCCTTGGCGTCGGTGAGCTCCAGACCGGCGGGGGCGTTCTTCACCTCGTCCTCGTTCAGCAGATACGGACGGATCACCGCGTGGGGACACACGAAGGAGCAGCGGTTGCACTGGATGCACTCGCTCTTGTCCCACACCGGCAGATGGGTGGCGATGCCGCGCTTTTCATACTGGGAGGTGCCCAGAGGCATGGTGCCGTCCTCCATGCCCCGGAAGGCGGAAACCGGCAGATCATCGCCCTTCTGGGCGTTGATGGGCACCAGGATATTTTTGATGACGTCGGGCACATCGGCGCGGGGCGGCTGGATGGCGGCGCCGGACAGGTTCTTCCACTCGGGCTTCACCTGCACCTGCACCAGGGCGTTGATGCCGGCGTCTACGGCGGCGATGTTCATGTTGACCACTTTTTCGCCCTTGAGGCCGTAGGTCTTTTTCACGGCGGCCTTCATGTGCTCCACGGCGTCCTCCACGGGGATGACATTAGCCAGCTTGAAGAACGCCGCCTGCAGCACCATGTTGGACCGGTTGCCCAGACCCAGGGCCTGGGATTCCTTATTGGCGTCGATGATGTAGAAATGAATGTCGTTTTCCGCGATATAGCGCAGGATGTCGCCGGGGATGTGCTGCTCCAGCTGGTCCTCGGTCCACTCGCAGTTCAGTAGGAAGCTGCCGTGGGGCTTCAGCTCGGAGATGATGTCGTACTTGGTCAGATAGGTCTGGTTGTGGCAGGCCACAAAGTCGGCACGGCTGACATAGTAGGTGGAGCTGATGGGGTGCTTGCCGAAGCGCAGGTGGCTCTTGGTGATGCCGAAGGACTTCTTGGTGTCGTACTCAAAGTACGCCTGACAGTACATATCCGTGGTTTCGCCGATGATCTTGATGGAGTTCTTGTTGGCGCCCACGGTGCCGTCGGAGCCCAGGCCCCAGAACTTGCAGCTGATGGTGCCCTCGGGCTCGGTGAGCAGGGGGGCGCCCACGGGCAGGGACAGGTGGGTCACGTCGTCCTCGATGCCGATGGTGAAGTGGTTCTTGGGCTCCTCCAGCAGCAGATTGTCGAACACGGCCTTCAGCTGGGCGGGGGTAGTGTCCTTGCTGGACAGGCCATAGCGTCCGGCGAAGATCAGGGGGCGGTCCGCCTCGTTGATATAGGCGGCGCAGATGTCCTCATACAGGGGCTCGCCGATGGAACCGGCTTCCTTCACACGGTCCAGCACGGCGATGCGCTTCACGGTCTTGGGCATGGCGGCCATCAGGTGCTTGCGGGAGAAGGGACGGAACAGGTGCACCTGCAGGAAGCCCACCTTCTCACCCTTGGCGTTCAGATAGTTGACGACCTCCTGGGCGCAGCCGGACACGCTGCCCATGGCCACGATGACGCGCTCTGCGTCAGGCGCGCCGTAATAGTTGAACAGGTGATATTCCCGGCCCGTCAGGCGGCTGATCTGAGCCATGTAGTCCTCCACCACGTCGGGGAGGTTGGCATAGTCGGTGTTGTTGGACTCCCGCAGCTGGAAGTAGATATCGGGGTTATCCACCAGGGAGCGCATCCGGGGATCCTCGGGGTTCAGGGCGTTGGCGCGGAAGCGGGCCAGGGCCTCGTAATCCACCAGCTTGGCGTATTCGTCATAGCTCAGCACGTCGATTTTCTGAATCTCATGGCTGGTGCGGAAGCCGTCGAAGAAGTGCAGGAAGGGAATCCGGGCCCGGATGGCGGACAGATGGGCCACGGCGGCCAGGTCTGCGGCCTGCTGGACGCTGCCACTGGACAGCATGGCAAAGCCCGTCTGGCGGCAGTTCATCACATCGCTGTGGTCGCCGAAGATGGAGAAGGCGTGGGTGCCCACGGTGCGGGACGCCACATGCAGCACGCCGGGCAGACGCTCACCGGAGATGCGGTGCATGGTGGGGATCATCAGCATCAGGCCCTGGGAGGCGGTGAAGCTGGTGGCCAGAGCACCGGCCTCCAGTGCGCCGTGACACGCGCCGCAGGCGCCGGCCTCGGACTGCATCTCCACCAGGCGGACGGTCTGGCCGAAGATGTTCTTTCTTCCGTTGGCGGCCCATTCGTCGGTTTTCTCCGCCATGGGGGACGACGGGGTGATGGGATAGATGCCCGCTACCTCGGAAAAGGCATAGGCAACATAGGCGGCGGCTTCGTTGCCGTCACAGATTTTCAGGAGCTTGCTCATATAGGTTCCTCCTCACACATTTTTGCGGCGGCCCCACACAGACCGCCGTCCGACCTATACATACATTTTTCATTTTAGCACTTTGAATTGAGATGTCAATGATTTAACAAATGATTTCATTGAATTTTTCCGTAAAATCTAATCGGGAGTCGTGGAAAGAAACAAAAAGTCATGGAGCCGGTAACTGGCTCCATGACTTTTGCATAAAAATTATTATATTGGTGAGAATTATTTATTTCAGCAGCTCCAGGAACTCCTCCTCCGTCAGGACGGGGATGTTCAGCTCCTGGGCGCGGCGCAGCTTGGACCCCGCGCCGGGCCCGGCCACCACATAGCTGGTCTTTTTGGACACCGAGGAGGCGGACTTTCCGCCCCGCTGCTCGATCATCTGACCGGCTTCCTCCCGGGTGAAGCGCTCCAGGCTTCCGGTGAGGACGAAGGTCATTCCGGCAAAACGATTGTCAACCAATTCCTCTTTACAGCTCATATTGACCCCGGCGTCCTCCAGACGCCGCAGCAGGTCCCGGGATTGGGGGCTTTCCATCCACTGGCGGATATAGGCGGCGGTGATGGGGCCCACATCGTCGATGGAGGTCAGTTCCTCCTCCGTGGCCTGGGACAGGGCCTGCATGGTGCCGAAACGGCGGGCCAGGACCTTGGCGGCCTTTTCACCCACCTGCCGGATGCCCAGGGCGAAGATCAGACGCCACAGGTCGTTGTCCCGGCTTTTATAGATGGCGGCCACGGCGTTGGCGGCGGACTTCTCGCCCATGCGCTCCAGGGGGGCGATGTCGGCGGCGGTCAGGTCGTACAGGTCGGCGGCGGTTTTTACCAGACCGCTTTCGATGAGCTGATTCAGCACCGCCGGGCCCAGACCGTCGATGTCCATGGCGTTCCGGCTGGCGAAATGGGTGAGATTCCGCAGGCGCTGGGCCGGGCATTCCGCGCCGGTGCAGCGCAGGGCCGCGCCGTCCGGGTCCCGCTCCACCGGTGCGCCGCACACGGGACAGGTCTGAGGGAGGTAGTAGGGGACCGCTCCGGCGGGGCGGTGCTCCGGCGCCACCTCCACGATCTCGGGAATGATCTCTCCCGCCTTCTGTACCACCACGGTGTCGCCGATGCGGATGTCCTTCTGGGTGATATAGTCCTGGTTGTGGAGGGTGGCAAAGGTGACGGTGGTCCCGGCCAGGCGCACCGGCTCCAGTTGAGCCTTGGGCGTCAGCACCCCGGTGCGGCCCACCTGGACCACGATGTCCAGAATGCGGGAGGTCTTGCGCTCCGGGGGATATTTATAGGCGATGGCCCAGCGGGGAAACTTGGCGGTGCTGCCCAGGGTCTCCCGGTCCGCCAGGTCGTTGAGCTTCACCACCGCGCCGTCCATGTCGAAGGGACGCTCCATCCGGGTGTCGTTGAGGCGGTCGATTTCCGCCATGATATCGGCATGAGTACGCAGCAGGCGATAGGGGATGACCTTGAAGTGCTGGGAGCGGAGATAGTCCAGGGTCTCCGTGTGGGTGGTGAAGCTGCGGCCTTGGGCCAGCTGGAGGTTGAACACGGCGATGTCCAGCTGCCGCTGGGCGGCGATCTTGGGGTCCAGCTGCCGCAGAGAGCCTGCCGCCGCGTTGCGGGGATTGGCCAACAGGGGCTTGCCCTCGATCTCCCGGCGGGCGTTGAGCTTTTCAAACACACTGCGGGACATATACACCTCACCCCGGACGATGAGACGGGGCAGCTTCTCCGGCAGGGTCATGGGGATGGAGCGGATGGTGCGCAGATTTTCCGTCACGTCCTCGCCCACCTGGCCGTCGCCCCGGGTGGCCCCCCGGACGAACACGCCGTCCTGGTATTCCAGGGCCACGGACAGGCCGTCCACCTTGGGCTCCACGCTGTATTCCGCCTGGGGCATGGTCTCCGCCACCCGCAGCAGGAAATCCCGGACCTCCTCGCCGTCAAAGACGTCCTGAAGGCTCTCCAGAGGTACGTCGTGGCGGACCTGTTCAAATTGGGACAGGGCCGGGCCGCCTACCCGCTGGGTGGGGGAGTCCGGGGTCACCTCCTCCGGGTACTCCCGCTCCAGGTCCTCCAGGCGGCGGAGCATATGGTCGTACTCATAGTCGCTGATGGTGGGGGCGTCCAGCACATAATAGCGGTAGCCGTGGGCGTTGAGGGTGTCCCGCAGCTCCCTCATTTCGGTTTTATAGTCCATGTTTCACTTATCCTTTGTTCATGATGTTGTCCCGGGCGGTATCCTCCAGCTCATCGGGCGTGGTGCTGAAATAGGTGTACGTCTCCGGCACGGAGCCGACGATGACGGTCTCTGCCACGGCGATCTCGTTGCTGACCTTGGTGGAGGCGGTGAAGCCCGGCAGGAGAATGCTGGTGTACACGTCCACGCTCAGCAGAATCTGGTGCCGGGTCTGGTTGATACCGGCGGCGGAAAAGGCGTTGCGCAGGCTGGCGTCGGTGGAGCCCACCGCCTGCATCCGCACCCGGATGCAGGGTCCCCGGCCCGCCAGCAGGGTGGAGCCGGTGAGGGTTCCCACGGGGATGGACAGCTCACTGGTGGATACCTCCGACAGCCGCCGGAGAATCTCGTCGGCGATCTGGGACCGCAGACGGTTAAAGGCCGCCATGTTGCTCTCCAGAGCCGCCACCCGGCCGGTTTCGTCCTTTTCCAGGTGAATCAGCACGTTATAGTCCACCTGGCCGCTGTCGATGGCGTCCCGGACGGCGTCCACCACGATGCGGTTGACGGCGTTGGACACCCGCGCGGTGGCCAGGCTGACGATGATGGGCCGCATATGCAGCACCGCCGCGCAGCCCAGGCCCGCCGTCAGCAGGACCGCCAGCACCAGCCAGGTCAGCCTCCGCTGCCGCCCGGTGAGACGCAGATAACGCATTCTTCTCACGGCACACACCCCCTATGGGTCAATATATGCCGCAGGGGGAGCGGCCGTTACTCCTGCCAGGAGTTGACGATGGCCTTGAAGGTCTTGCCCCGCTCCATGAAATTCTTGAACTGGTCAAAAGCGGCGCAGGCAGGGGAGAGGGTCACCACGTCCCCGGGGACGGCCCGGTCCCGGGCGGTCTCCACGGCCCGCTGGAACGGCGTCACATCCAGTATTTCCGGATGGCCCGGCCGGTAGCCGGGGGCCTGCTCCACAGCGGCACGGATCTTGTCTGCCGTGGCGCCGCACAGAATCAGCAGCTTCACATGCTCCACCACCTCGGGACCCAGCACATCGAAGGGAATGTGCTTGTCATAGCCCCCGGCGATGAGGATCACCTTCTCCTTGAAGGAGCGCAGGCCCGCGATGGTGCGGGAGGGGCTGGAGGCGATGGAGTCGTTGTAAAACCGGACGCCGCGCCAGGTGCGCACCAGCTCGATGCGGTGCTCCACGCCGTTGAAGGTCCGGGCAAAGGTGCGGATCACGTCGTCCGGCACCAGACCGTCCACCGCCGCAATGGCGGCCATGTAGTTCTCCACGTTGTGGACGCCGGGCAGGCGGATGTCTTCGGTGGTCATGATCTGGCGTTCATGACCGTCCCGGCGGGAGATCACGGCGTCACCCCGCAGGAATACGCCGTTTTCCGGCTCTGCCTGGCGGCTGAAATACAGGGCGCGGCCCGGGGCATGGGCGGACAGCTCCCGGGTGATGGCGTTGTCCAGGTTGAAGATGGCGGTGTCCCCGGGCTGCTGGTGACGGAAAATGTTCTCCTTGGCCCAGACATATTCCTCCATGCTCTTGTGAACGTCCAGGTGGTTGGGGGCCAGATTGGTCACCACGGCGATGTGAGGGCTGTGGGTCATGGTCATCAGCTGGAAGCTGGACAGCTCCAGCACGGCCCAGTCCGTGGGCCGGATGGTATCGGCCTCCGCCAGCAGGGGATGGCCGATGTTGCCGCCCACATGGACGGTGTGTCCCGCCGCCCGCAGAAGCTCGGCAATAATGGTGGTGGTAGTGGTCTTGCCGTCGGAGCCGGTGACGGCGATGATGGGGCAGGGGCAGACCTGGAAAAAGACCTCCATCTCGGAGGTGATGACGCTGCCCCCGGCCCGGGCGGCCTCCAGCTCTGGCACGTCGGGCCGCAGGCCCGGGGTGCGGAAGATCACGTCCTGGGAAAGATTCTGAAGATACCCGTCGCCCAGCCGCAGCACGGCCCCGGCGGCCTCCAGCTCCTCCGCCAGAGCGCCCAGCTTCGCCCGGTCGCTGCGGTCGCAGGCGGTGACGGCGATGCCCTCCCGCAGCAGCAGGCGCAGCAGCGGCGTGTTGCTGACGCCGATGCCGATAACGGCCACGGTCCTGCCTCGCAGAGAGGCGATATATTCCTGCAAAGTCATAGGATGAACCTCCTTATCGTATCTGACCCGGTTATTATACCGCATTCCGGGACGGGGTTCAATCAATTTCCGCGAAAATCGGTTGACTTTCCGAAGCGGGTCGGGTACAATATTTGTGCGAGTAAGCCAGACAGTCGCGGGGACAAGGCGAAAGCCTGTTCATGAGGAAAGTCCGGGCTCCACAGGGCAAGGATAACGGGTAACGCCCGCCGAAGGCGACTTCAGGAAAAGTGCAACAGAGATATAC
>OLRK01002117.1_pt1 | contig 13527 bp, 7 predicted proteins | sample 1672911 | NCBI WGS metagenome assembly OLRK01 (sample SAMEA3136736, study PRJEB25190) | human gut metagenome | biome: human gut; feature: human-associated habitat; material: faeces | place: Austria | collected 2013 | reverse complement strand
GGAGATTCTTATTTTAAGATTGGGAAACTAAAAAATGGTATTTACCGATAGCCCCCTTTTTGTCTCTAAAGCTCAATGGCCTCCTGAAGCCGCAGGGAATAAATAAGCTTCTGCTTTACTGGCTTGCCTGTAAGCTGGCAAAGGGCCTTTTCATAATAGGAAAGCTGCAAGCCATAGCGCTTCTTTAATATATTTTTTGCAAGCTCCCTGTTTTCCTCCGTCACCCGGTCATTTTTGTAATCGATCAGCACCAGCCCATCCGGCTCCTCAATATATGCGTCAATGATTCCCTGGATCAGCACCAGCTCCTTTGATTCCCCCTTACCCATATCGCAGGCAGGGATTCCCATCATAAACTGCTGCTCCCTGCGGATTCGCCCTTCTGCTTCTGCCTGGGCCATACGCCTTCCAAGCGGGCTTTTTAGAAAGCTCCATATGACGGCGGGATCAATGGACTGGTAGGATGCTTCATCCAGATACCCCTGCTCATAAAGGGATCTTACAGCCAAAGCCGTTTCCTCCAGGCTTTTAAGCGCTCCAAAGGTAAGGCGCTCCAGAGCTCGGTGATAGGCCGTTCCTGTAAAGGCGCCTCCCGGCCTTCCTGGAAACAGCGGTTCTCCCAAAAGCTCCCCGCTGTCTGTGGCAAAGGCCTCCTCTGTCCTTCCTGCCTGGCTCTGCTTCTTTAGCTCCGATACAGCTGTCATTGCATAAAGCCCTGTATCGTACTCGTAAGGATACCGGTAATGCAGGGCCTTCTCAATCTCCTCACCCAGAGCCTTATCATACACCTGATTTAAGTCAAGCTTAAGAAGCTCCTCCTTTGCAGCCTGGCGGTCAATCTGCCTTGCCACCTCCTGGCCCACCAGCTGGCTTACCGGCACCTCACGAAGCTCAAGATGACCGGAGGGGATCGCCGGCTTTGCCATCAAAAGCCAGTCCAAAAAGGAATTGGCCGAAGCAAGGACCGTATAGGGAAGCCGTCCCCCTACCAGCTCTGCATGCTCCCATTTCTTCAGCTTATTCTCCAGGGAGCGGTCTGTTGCCGTCATTATAAGGCATTCCTTTGCCCTGGTCATGGCCACATAAAGCACACGCAGCTCCTCCCCCATAGTATCCAGCTCCTGCTTTCTCTTTAAGGCCTGTTTTTTGATGGTACCTGACTTTACACGCAGCTCCAGATCCATATAGTCCGCAGCTGCCCCGAAGTCAGCATCTAAAAGAAGCTTTCCGTAGGCATCCTGCTTATTAAAGCGTTTTCCAAGACCTGCCAGAAATACCATCGGAAATTCCAGCCCCTTACTTTTGTGGATGCTCATAATGCGCACATCCCCTTTTTCCCCGGGTGGGGCTGCCTCGCCAAAATCCGTATCAAATTTCTTCAGCTTTTCAATATAACGCACAAAGTGGAACAGGCCCTTATAGCTGGTTGCCTCATAGGCTGCCGCCTTTTCCACCAGCATATCCAGATTTGCCCGGCGCACCTCCCCTGCAGGCATGGCAGATACATAATCATAATAGCCGCTTTCATGATAGACCACGTATAAAAGCTCATGGATGGGAAGCTCCCTGGCACGTTTCTTAAGCTGGCTTAAAAGCCTCTCCAGTTTTTCTAATTTTTCCCATATATGGAAAGCCGTCTCCCTTGGGATCCATGCATAGCCTACCTGAAGCTCCTTCTCCCGGCCTGTTTCCTCCGGCTTTTCCTGCTGCCATAATTTCCAGGCGCCGTATACACCCCTGTCCTGTCCCTTTTCCGGCTTTCTCTTATAGGCTGCCATAAACCAGGCCATCTCCTCATCCTTCATGGAGATAATGGGGGAGCGCAGCACAGCAGCCAGAGGGATATCCTGTATGGGATTATCGATCACAGACAGGAGGCTTAAGATCGTTTCCACCTCTACTGTATTAAAATACCCTGTGCGGGTCTGTGCCAGTACAGGAATGCCCTCATTCATCAGCACATTTACAAAGGCCTCGGACCAGCCTGACATGCTGCGAAGCAGGATCACCATATCGCTGTATCGGACCCTGCGGTAGCCTCCAAGCTCCTTGTCCCACACCAAAAGCCCTTCCTCCCGGCTTACCATGCGGCGGATCTCCCCTGCGATCATGCGTGCTTCCAGTTCTTTTGCCGTATAATCAAGAGCATCCTCATCCAGGGCCTTTAAGCTTTCCTTTCCTGTATCTGCCGCAAGAAGCTGTACCGGAATCCCGGCCCTTCCTGCCGGATACTCCCCTTCCTCCACCGGCGCGAACACCGCCCCGGGATACAGGGCTGTTTCCTCTGTATAATCAATACCTCCAAGGCTTTTTGCCATGATCTTGTAAAACACATCATTAATGGCAGTCAGCACTGTATCCCGGCTTCTGAAGTTCTGCTGGAGCTCAATCATCTGGTATGGGCTTTCCTCCCTGGAATAGCTGGCATATTTTTCCATAAAAAGTTCCGGCTTTGCCAGGCGGAACCGGTAAATGCTCTGCTTTACATCCCCCACCATAAATACATTGGGATGGCCGAAGCGCTCCCTGGAAATGCTGGTGATCAGCGCCTCCTGGACATAGTTGCTGTCCTGATACTCATCCACTAAAATTTCCTCCAGCTGGCGGCTCAGCTCATCTGCCACAGCGGAAGGCCGCCTTGCGCTGCCCCTCCAGGGAAAGCTGCTTCCCGGCGTTCCCTCCGGCACCTCCTCCCACAGCACCTCCAGTGCAAGATGCTCCAGATCATTAAAATCAAGGACATTCCGCTGGCGCTTGGCTGCTGTATAGGACTCCTGGAACTGCCAGGCAAGATTTAAAAGCTCCTCCACCGGTTCGCTGGCAGCCCTAAGATACGAAAAAGCCTCTTTGGGGCTTTGGGAGCCATAAAGCTCCCGGTATTTCATAATCTCTTTTTTTACCCTGTCCCGGCAGCCGCTTACATAGGACTTTTTATCCGGGTCAATTTCCTTGCTGCGGATGGAGGCCAGACGTCCAAAGCCGGCTCTGGACAATTCCTCATAAAAATCAGCAAATCCGCCTTCCCTCACTGCCTTTAAAAGCCTAAGAAGCAGCTGCTCATCCTGCATCAGCATGGGCTCGTAGGCCAGGGGGCCGTTTTCCTCCTTGCACACAGCAAGGGCGTCTAAAAGCTGTTCATGAAGCTCGCTGATGCGGCGCCCTGCATCCTCCAGAAGGAAGCCCATCCAGGGGCTTTTTTCTATCTGCTCCTCATCCTCATAAGCTTCTTCCCTACACTGCTCCAGCCACTGCCTGGGCCATGGATGGCTCTGTGAAAACTGCCAGACCTGAAGGATCACCTCCTCAATGCCCTTATCAGAGCGGCCCCGGCCAAAATGCTCCACAAAACGGCTAAACTCCTCCCTGCCCTCCTCATAGCACTGCTCCAGCATCTCCCCCATTACATCCCCCTGGAGCAGGGAAAGCTCCCCTTCATCTCCAATGCGGAATCCCGGGTCAATGTCAAGGCTGTTATAGTGGCTGCGGATCAAATTCAGGCAGAAGCTGTCAATGGTGGTGATCTGAGCCTGGGGGATCAGGGCTGCCTGCAGCCACAGATGCTCATTGTCCGGCTGTTTCGTCAGCTTCTTATCTACGGCTGCCCCGATACGCTCCCGCATTTCCGCCGCTGCCGCATTGGTAAAGGTCATGATCAGGAGCTTGTCAATGTCAAGAGGCTTATCCCCCTCACTGATCATCCGGATAATGCGCTCCACCAGAACTGCCGTTTTTCCGCTTCCTGCTGCCGCAGAAACAAGGAGATTCCGATTCCTGCTGTCAATTACCTGCTGCTGTTTTTTCGTCCACTTTACTTCCATCTCCCTGTTTCTCCTTTCCTTCAATTTCTGCCCATATTTCCTCCGGCTTCATGCTCCGCAGACGGCGGTAGCCATAGCCTGCCGTCTTTGTGTCAAAACCGCAGACTGCATGGTAGGGGCAGTAATCGCAGGCTGTGCGGCTGCCGTCCTTGGTGGGCTTTAAATCAGTCTGGCCTTTTAATATCTGCTGGCCCGACTGCTTCAGCTTTTCATTTACAAACCGGCGCAGCTCCTTAAAACGCGCTGTACTTGCCACTAAAGAGCGGGCCTCCTGCACATAGCCATCCTTTAAGGCCACCGGAATCACATCGGATTCCTTTTGTATCTCCCGGTCGAGATGATGAATGATCGAAAGCTCACTGTTTACCAGGCCGTCCATGCGAAGCTGACGCAAAAGCCTGGCCTCAATCTCATCCCTTGTGTCATCCTCCTGCTGCTCTGCCATAGGGTCATCAATATGATAATAAAAGATACCCGCAGGAACTGCCTCCTTATCAGGAAACCTTCTCTGCTGCAGCTCCAGGGCCGCATCCATATAGACTACCAGCTGCAGCTGCAGGCCGTAGTACAGGGCTGCCAGATTAAAAGAGGTACTTCCCGACTTATAGTCAATGATCTTTACATAGACATATTTTTCATCCTCACACAGATCAAGGCGGTCAATACGGCCCCGAAGCTGCAGCTGTTCATCCTCTGACAGCTGGATGCGCATAGCTTTCAGATCATCAATGGCAGAAAAGGACACCTCAAAACCGGCAGGGACAAAATCCCCCTTTTTAAGCTGTTTTGCAAGGGCCCATATGGTGCGCTCTGTCATCTTTTCCACCCGCCCTGCCAGATATGCATTTCTGGCGGAGCTTGCCATAATGGTATTACCATAATCCCCTGTTACCTGGGAAACACACTCCTTTACCAGCTGCTTTAGCTCCTCCTGGCTCAGGCTGTTCCAGTCCCGGCCCTGCTCCTCCATGGCTGCAAAAAAGCGGTCAATGGACTGGTGGAACAGATTTCCCATATCCACCGCCCGAAGCTCATACTCCTGCCGCTCCATAAGCTCCAGCCCGTATTTCAGGAAATGGGCATAGGCGCAGGAGGCAAACTGCTCCATCCTGGTAACACTTCCTGAAAGGATCTGCCCATACAAAGCCCTTGCCGCTGCCCTGCCAATGCCCCGCTCCTCATAGGAATAAAAGGCTGCCTCCAAAAGAGGCTCCCTTAAGGGGCCGCAGTGGCGCAAAAGCTCCTTTACCGAAGGCTTCAGCCCCTCTTCCACGGTTTCCACCTGACGCTCCTTCTGGAGGATGCGAAGCCCCCTTGTAAGGCGCTCCCTTACATCCCGCTTAGAGCGCACCGGCCATAAAAGCTGCTGCCTGTCAATCTCACAGATCTGCGGAAACAGCTTTTTAAGCTCCCCGATCAGGCTGGATGGCCTCTGGCTTTTTCCCTGGCCGGACATGGCTGCCCAGGTTAAAACAAGGCCTCTGGAGGGCTTTGAAAGCATAAGGTAGAGGTAGAATTTCTGGATACATCCGTCCTCCCTGGCTGTAGGCGCCAGCTCCAGATCCATGGAGCGAAACACCTCCCTGTCGCTGTCTGTCAGGATCCCCCCGGAGGTTTTTCTCTGGGGCACGATGCCCTCGTTCACACCTACAAAAAACAGCACCTTCACATCCTCAAGTCGGCTTCTTGTAATATCTCCCACCATAACCTGATCAACGGTAGCCGGGATGGTTCCCACCCTGATCTCCTCAAAGCCGGCATCCAGTATCTGCATATAATTTTTCATATCTGCCTTCTCATCCCCCAGAAGGCCCTCCAGCCGTTCAAACAGTTCCAGCACCCGATCATAGACCTGGCTGTATTCCCTTGCCCGGTTTTCATCCCCGGGCTCCTGGCGCAGGCGAAACTGCTCCTGCCGATCTTCCAGCTTTTTCCTGAGATTTAGCTCCTCCATAAAGGCCTTCAGGGCGGCTGTCACAGATGACATGGTGGCCCCCTCCTCCTTAAAGGCCTGACGCAGGGTTCCAAGAGGCCTTATAAGCCACTGCCTGTATTCATTTAATTCCTGTAAATTAAGACCATCACTGCCCCGGTACTGGCGCTCCCACTGGCAGTCCCACTGCTTCCAGCCCCGGATCCCAAGGGCTCTTACATAATTTTCCAGCCGGTAGGCCATTTCCTCCTCAAAATCACCGTCCTCCTGGACAAGCCCTGTTTTCAGATACCGGAACACGCTTTCATAGGAAAAATCACGCACTGTCTCCAAAGCTGCACGTATAAGCTCCACCAGAGGGTTTTCCAGGATGCTCCGCTTGTCATCCAGGAAATAGGGAATCCCTACTTCCTTAAACCGGTGGCTCAGCTCCCTTCCGTAGGAGGCCAGGTCCCCGGTAACCACAGCTGCATCACGGTAACGCAGCCCCTGCTCCTGAACCATTTTCTGAATCTGGCTGCACACAAACCCTGCCTCATCCTCCGGGTTCTGCCCCTGATAGATGCACAGATTTTTTGTAGGCTCCTTCCATGTTTTTCCTTTATACCGGTATAGGTTCTGCTCCAGAAAATCAAGCTCACCGCTTTCTGCAAAACGCCATGCAGGCCTTCTGGAGCAGTCTGTATCCTGCCTTACCTCCACATGATGACGGTCTGCAAGGCGGGTAAGCCTGCACACTGTATGGCAGCTCATGTAAAAAAGATGCTGGATGCTGCACTCCCTGTGGAGCTGGATGCCTGCATCGGAGGTAACGCAGCAGAACACATCCCTGGCATACTGAAGGAACAGCTCAATGATCCGGTACTGCACCGGCGTATAGCCTGTATATCCGTCCAGGAAAATAACACAGTCTTTTAAAGGCTTCCAGGCGGGAAGCTGCCTGCACAGAATATCAAGTATCTCCTCAGAGGTAATATAGTGGCTCTCAATATAATCACGAAAGCCTGTATAAATAAGCTCCAGATCCTGAAGCTTCTGTTTTAAAAGGGGATGGTCCGTGGCCTCCCTTACTTTTTTTAATTCCTCCGGCCCCAGGCCGTATTGATAAAGCTCCGATACCTGGGATTTCAGCTGGTTAATAAAGCCTGCCTGATCCAGATGGCGTCCATAAAGCCCCAGCTTTCCCCTGTTATTCCCGGCCACCTTCCGCAGCACCATGGATTTTCCCATATCATCCAGCACAACCGGAAGCTGCACCCCCATATCCTCAAAAACACGGCAGGCCAGGCGCTTAAAGCTGACAATGTCAATGTTTAAAACGCCATGCCTTGGGTGAAGCCGTATGATCTCCTTCTGGGTCTGCATGGTATACTGCTCCGGCACTACCACCAGATAGGTTAAATCCGGATGAGCCAGCGATTCCCTGATTGCATGTTCATAGAGATACCGGGTCTTTCCGGACCCGGCCCCGCCTGTAATAAACTGTAATGCCACGTTCCTTCCTCCATACTGCCAGGCGGCCTTAAATCCGCCCCAAACTTATGTCATCAGATAGCTCTGCCATACATACAATGTAACAAAAACCAGACCTGAGGTTCCAACTATGAGCTCCAAAACAAAAATCGTAGTGCTGCGGATGAAAGAAATCATCTACACTGCCATTTTCGCAGGCCTTGCCATCCTTCTAATCATGCTCTGCTTTATTATGTTCCGTCCGGGAAAAGACACTACCCCGTCTTCTCCCCAGGCTTCCTACATTCCCGGCGTCTATTCCTCCCAGCTGGCCCTTGGAAGTGAGCAGGTAAATGTAGAAGTAACGGTAGATTCTGACCGTATAAGCTCCATTTCCCTTGTGCCATTAAACGAGGTGGTAACTACCATGTACCCCCTGATGCAGCCTGCCTTAGAGCAGCTCTCCCCCCAGATTATAAACACCCAGAGCCTGGATAACCTTACATATCCAAGTACCTCTCATTATACCTCAAACGCCCTTTTAGCTGCGATCCAGAAGGCCGTTGACAAGGCAGCCGTCCAGTAAAACGAAAGCGGGCAGGCCCGCCTCAGCTCCCCAGCCCCTCCTTCCTGAGGGGCTCGCCTGCTTTGCATGCCCGCCCGCTTTTTCTCTGCCTTAGGAAGCTTTCGGCTACCCCTTCTTCCGAAACCGCCTGCTCTTAAATACGTAGGTATGAATCACCAGGGTCACTGCAAAAATCCCTAAAATGACCCACTCCAGAGTCCCGGAAAACCAGTTTAAGCCAATCACAAAGCTGCAGATGCCGTCAATCAAAAACAGCCATTTTTCAACTGCAAATACCTTCTCGGCATCATAGTCATCCTTGTTGGCATCTCCGATAAACATGAGAAAATCCTTTCCAAAAAACAGATCAATTCCCTCTGCCAGGCACACTGCGCCCAGACATAAAAACAGAAAATCCATTGTGCTCCTCCTTTATCCTTATATCTGGGAATCTGCCCTGCTCTGTTCCGCAAACCTGCGGATGTTGGAAGCATTTGCAAACTTTCTTACGATCCCTCCCTGCACCATTACCAGCGTAGGTGCCTGCATAACGCCGAATTTTTCAGCCAGCTCCGGCTTTTCCTTTGCGTCAATGACCTGATAATCCATGCCCTTTAAAAAAGCCTTTGCAGTGACACAGTTGGGGCAGGTTTTTGTGGTAAACAGGTACAGCTTGGGCGAAGCCTCTTTTAATGATGAAGCAGTACCGTCCTCTGCTTTTCCTGGCTGTCCTGTTTCTTTGGTTTTCTCTGCCTGACTGCGTGTTAAGCAGGATTTTCCTATTTCATATTCTGTCCTGTTTTTATATTCCTGGGTCTTCCCCTCATTCCAGTTCTGGACAGGCCGGTAATAGCCTGTGATCCGGCTGTAAACCTCCACCTTCCTTCCACAGATCGGGCAGATAAAATGCTCACCCTTTAAGTAGCCATGCTCCTGACAGATCGAATAGGTAGGAGACAGCGTATAGTAAGGAAGCTTGTAATTCTCTGCGATCGTGCGCACCAGGGCTGCCGCAGCCTTCCAGTCAGGAAGCTTTTCCCCTAAAAATGCATGGAACACCGTACCTGAGGTATACAGGGTCTGAAGCTCATCCTGGATATCCAGAGCATCAAATACATCCACCGTATAATCTACAGGCAGATGGGAGCTGTTGGTGTAATAAGGCACATCCCCCTCTGCCCCTGCTGTGATTATATCCGGGTACCGCTCCTTATCATGCTTTGCCAGGCGGTAAGTAGTTGACTCTGCAGGCGTTGCCTCCAAGTTATACAGATCACCGTACTCCTCCTGATAATCTGACAGCCGCTCCCGCATGTGGTTTAATACCTGACGGGTAAATTCCTGGCACTCCCTGTGACTCATATCCTTCCTGATCCATCCTGCGTTAAGTCCCGCCTCGTTCATACCGATCAGGCCAATGGTGGAAAAATGATTCTCAAAGCTTCCAAGATACCGCTTTGTGTAGGGATAGAGGCCCTGATTTAACAGCTTTGTGATCACCTCACGCTTTGTATTTAAGGAACGGGCGCTTATATCCATCATATGGTCAAGGCGCTTATAAAAATCACTCTCATTTTTTGCCAGATAAGCAATTCTCGGCATATTGATCGTGACAACACCTACAGAGCCGGTGCTTTCACCGGAGCCGAAAAAGCCTCCTGTTTTCTTGCGCAGCTCACGCAGGTCAAGGCGCAGGCGGCAGCACATACTGCGCACATCACTGGGCTTCATATCACTGTTGATGTAATTTGAAAAATAAGGCGTCCCGTACTTGGAGGTCATCTCAAATAAAAGGCGGTTGTTCTCTGTGTCCAACCAGTCGAAGTCCTCTGTAATGGAATAGGTTGGGATTGGATACTGAAAACCCCGGCCATTGGCGTCCCCCTCCACCATGGTCTCAATAAAAGCCCTGTTGATCATATCCATTTCCCGCTTGCAGTCCTTATACTTAAAATCCATCTCCCTGCCGCCTACAATGGCATTCAGCTCTGCCATATCATCCGGCACTGTCCAGTCCAGCGTAATGTTAGAAAAAGGAGCCTGGGTTCCCCAACGGCTTGGTGTATTCACACCGTAAATAAAGGATTCAATACACTTTTTAACCTCCCGGTATTCCAGGTTATCAGCCTTTACAAAGGGCGCCAGATAGGTATCAAAGGAGGAAAAGGCCTGGGCGCCGGCCCACTCATTCTGCATGATCCCCAGAAAGTTTACCATCTGGTTGCAGAGCACTGACAGATGCTTTGCAGGGGCGGAGGTTATCTTTCCAGGGATCCCGCCCAGTCCTTCCAGCAGAAGCTGCTTTAAGGACCAGCCTGCACAGTAGCCTGTCAGCATGGACAGGTCATGGATATGGATATCCGCATTGCGGTGGGCATCCGCTATCTCCTGGTCATAGATCTCGCTGAGCCAGTAGTTGGCAGTCACTGCCCCGGAATTACTTAAAATAAGCCCTCCCACAGAATAGGTGACTGTGGAGTTCTCCTTTACGCGCCAGTCCTCCACCTTCATATAACCGTTTACCACATCCTTATAATCCAGGATGGTACTGCTCATATTGCGGATCTTCTCACGCTGCTTGCGGTACAGGATATAGGCCTTTGCCACATCTGTATAACCAGTCTGCTCCAGTACATGCTCCACGCTGTCCTGGATCTCCTCCACATTGATCGTGCCCTCATGCATCTTTGGCTGAAAATCTGCGGTTACACGGAGAGACAGAAGCTCCAGGATCTCACTGCTGTAATCCTTGGAGGTGGCTTTAAATGCCTTTTTAATAGCCTCCGTAATCTTATTTAAGCGAAACTCCGCAATTTCTCCATCTCTTTTTACTACCTGGATCATAAAACAAACTCCTTTCCCCTTTATAAAGCTGAACTGCTACATAAAATTTAATCCTCAAAAAGCCCTGCAAACAGCTCTGCCGGAACATAGGCCTTCACAAGGATCCCATCCTCCTTATACTCCTCCTCCAAAAGCTGGCCATACTTGCGTATTGCCTGGATCCGACCGGCCTGGGCATAGGGATATACCTTCTCAAGATATACCCTTCGGTTTCGGATGATCGTTTTTAAGACCTCCTCCAGCTCCTTTAGGCCCTCCCCTGTCTTTGCAGATATGCGTACCTGATAGTCGGCTGAAAAATCCCTTGGGACCATGTCCTCTGTTTCCGGTGTGAGAAGGTCCGTCTTATTAAAAACAGTCACCACCGTCTTATCCACGATCCCCAGATCCCGCAGGGTCTCTTTCACCACATGCATCTGCATATCCATCTGGGGGTTGGCACAGTCCACCACCTGCAAAATCACATCACTGTAGCGCGCCTCCTCCAGGGTGCTCTTAAAGGCCTCGATCAGGTGATGGGGGAGCTTGCGTATAAAGCCGACGGTATCTGTCAGAAGGATCTGCTGCCCGTCTGACATAGTAAAGCTTCTTGTAGTCGGGTCCAGAGTTGCAAACAGCTTGTCCTCCGCCAGGATCCCTGCCCCTGTAAGGCGGTTTAAAAGCGTGGATTTGCCTGCATTGGTATATCCCACGATCGCTGCAGTCAGCGCTGTATTCTTCTCCCTCTGCTGCCTGGTTACTTCCCTGTGGCGCTGCACATCAGAAAGCTCTCCCTTTAACTGGCCGATCCTCTGGTGGATCAGGCGGCGGTCCATCTCCAGCTTTTTCTCGCCGGGGCCTCTTGTACCGATCCCGCCCCCAAGACGTGAAAGGGAATTTCGCATTCCCACCAGCCTGGCTGCCCGGTAGCGAAGCTGGGCCAGCTCCACCTGTATTTTTCCTTCCCTTGTATTAGCGCGGGATGCAAAAATATCAAGGATCACCATGGTGCGGTCCATGACCTTTGTGCTTAAAGCCTCCTCCATATTTTTAAGCTGGGCCGGCGAAAGCTCGTCATCACAGACAACGCCGGTAGCGCCTGTTTCCCACACCAGCTCCGAAAGCTCTGAAAGCTTTCCTTTTCCAAGGTAGGTGCCCGGGTGGATCGCTTCCCGGTTCTGGATAACCCGACCTATGGTCACTGCACCTGCAGTGGACACCAGCTCTGAAAGCTCATCCAGGGATGCCTCTGCATCCTTCTCATCTCCGGTACTCACTGCTGCCAGGATTACTTTTTCCTGTATCTCGCTTAAATCAATTAACTCTGCCATTCTCCTCCTAACACCAGGGCGGAGCTTCTGTTTTGCTCCGCCCGGTTCCTACTTCCAAGGCCTGATCCCTTCAGGCCTATCTTGTCTTTAAAAACTCAATCTCATGAAGTGCATCTTCCTCTGCCCCAAACGCATCCACATATTCCTGAAAACAGGAAAGAGCCTTACCATAGTCCTGCTGATATTCAAGGACAACCGCCCTGTTGTAGGATAATTCCTTTAAGGCATCCAGATTCCATGTATCCTCAGCAGGTATGGCTGCTTTTAACACCGCCGTCTCCCTGGAGGTGCCGTAAGCAGCAGCCAAAAGCCCTAATCCCTTGTCAAACGAATCAGCAGCACCTTCATAGTCCTCTTCAGCCATCTGGCATATGCCCATCTGGTTATATATCTGCGCATCCTCTATCCCCTTTTCCAAAGCGCCCTCATAAAATGCCATGGCCTTCTGATATTCCCCGGCATCTGTCCAGGCACTGCCCACTGCCATTAATGCAGGAAGGCGTCCCGGTGTTTCCTGACCTTCCTTTTCCATAGCGGACGCTTCCTCGTAAAGTTTAAAAGCTTCCTCAGGAGTATTTAGTCTTGCACTGCATATGGCCCGTAAATATCCCCATACCGGCTCCTTGGGCTCCTGCTGTGCCAAAAGCTCATAGGTATGCAGCGCCGCCTCATAATCTAAAAGCTTAAGCTCTGCCTCTGCCCTGTACTGAAGCACATCTTTGTTAAAATCCTGAGCCCGTTCCCCTGATTTTTCCAGCGCCATGTCAAAGGCTTCAATCGCACCGTTATAATCGCCGGAAGCCAGGCATTCTATCCCCTGGCTGCGCAGCTGCCGCTTCTTTGAGGTAGCCGCCATGCCAATGAGGCGCATAGTGCCTGCTGCAATGAGTAACATAAGGAGGATACATACTGCCCAGGCAGCCAGTGCCCTTATAAGACGTTTCCTGCGGCGGCGCATTCGCTCACTGCGGCTTAGCCTCCGGCCTGTATTTCCCTGGCCAGAACCCGGGGCGCCGCTGCGGCTTGTATACCTGCCGCCGGAAGCCGGCCTTCTTTTTGTCCTACGCCGTTCTGCTGCCATCACTGCCCCCGTTCCTGATTCGTGCTTCCGAAGCCGCCGTTTCTTATGCCTGTACAATTATCGTCCATTGTAATGCCGTAAGGGAGAAAAATCCCCTGTGCAAATCCCATTCCAGCTGTAAGGCTCAGGCTCTTTCCGCTCTTTGAATCATTGGTCATTTTTATAAACATATGTCCTTCATTATCTGAATAAAAATAATCGCTGTCAATGATCCCTACGGTGTTGTCCAGCTGCAGACGGTATTTAAAGCCCAGGCTGCTTCTCGGAAAGATCTGTAAAACCCAGCCTGCGTCAATCTCCACACGCACACCTGTAGGTATTTTTACCGTCTCCCCCGGATTTAATGAAACTGCCTGCGGGCTAAAAAAATCATAGCCTGCGGACCCTTCTGTTGCCCGTTCCGGAAGGCGAATCCTCTCATAGATAGAGCGGAGCTCTTCCTCATCCACTGCTCCGAAGGTATCCTGCCAGTCCCCTTTAAACTGTTCAAAACTTACTTTATGAAATTTTGCAATTCTTTTCAT
>OLRK01002114.1_pt1 | contig 13541 bp, 28 predicted proteins | sample 1672911 | NCBI WGS metagenome assembly OLRK01 (sample SAMEA3136736, study PRJEB25190) | human gut metagenome | biome: human gut; feature: human-associated habitat; material: faeces | place: Austria | collected 2013 | reverse complement strand
TCTTTTGCAACTTCAGACAGATTTTTTCTTTTTAGATATTCTGTAAAACAAAACCGTACATATTCGGCTTCTTTTGTATTGATTTTAAATGAATCCTTCTTGCGCTTGATCTAACGTACTTACACGAATATATATTGCTACACGCTTCTTATTCACCACTCAAACACCTTCTTTATTTTTTACTAATTCCAAATTCTATACGTGCTGCATATCCCATTTTCTCTGGATATATTCCATCATTATCTGCCACAATTTCCCAACCATACTCAAATGATGTAATATTATCATATATGCTTTGTGGATTTTCTTCGTTTCCTTCCCAATCAACTACTGGATTATCCCCACTCTTTACCATATTCATATCCATTGTGTAGATATTCTACATATCCATTCTCATCAAAAACAACTAAAGTCAATCCTCCACCATTATCTTCAATTACTTGATATTTTTTCATACAATTTTCCTCCATTTTCGTATCAAAAAAGCACCCAAAGATATATTCTCTGAATGCTTTTAGATCATTTTGTTTTCTTTTATCTGTTGAAATGCGACTTTCATTTCCTTTTATTTACTTCTTCCATAACTTCCTGAATATCTGTTACATAACCAGACCAAACAACTTTTTCTGCACTTTCTCCACAATAAATTTCCATACTGCCATCAAAAAATCTCGAAACATCCATATTATCATATTTCTTCATTGACGGTATAAGAAATTTTACATTGTAGAAATATAAATTGTCAGTATCTATTTCATCCCATTCTTTCCAATTATATAAATCAATTCCACAAAACTGTTCTTTGTTTATCTTATTTTCCATAATATGTACCTCCAATCTATTTATTATCTAACACATCCAGCAATCCTTTTCCATTCTCCATTGACGTTAGTTTTAGTTCAACATCAGTGATAGCATTTTCAGCGACCAATTTGACAAATTCGATAGGTAACTGATTTCCGTTTTTCTCTGCTGTTATTTTCAATCCTTCAACTAAAGATTCTATTCCAACCTTTACTCCAGCCAAATAAGCTAATTTTAATTCGTCCATAATATTTTTCCTCAAATCTTTAAAACAAATACGAGTTTCATCGGCTACTTACTTCACTTAATCCATGCTCATATGCCCAAATTATTTTACGTTTCATAAATTCAACATCCTTACTTCCCAAAACTCTTGTTGTTCTAGGATAAGGATAACCACCAGACATAGGTGCAATGCCATTCTTCTCGTCTTTCTTCCTCTGTCTATCATTAAATGTTTTATCCATAACTGTTATATCCTGTCCGTTCTTGATGTAAAATCCCATCCATATATCAGGATATTTTTTGTGTGCGAATATACAAAGATAATCTTTTCCAAGTTTTACTTCATAATAATTCTGACAATCATTTTCTCCATAATTCCAATTGTAATTTTTCTTCATATAATCAACCTTCCTCTCTGTAATTTCTGTCATGAATTTCCGATTTCATTTTCTTTTTTCTACCCTTCTATAACCAATGGATTAATCACATATACCGAATATCTTCAAAAGCATCAGGGACATTTGCAATTTCTTGCCAATCCTCTGGATCAACAAAAACCTTCATATCCGCTTCAATATCATTAAACATACAAATCAAATCATCTGGCTTCAAATCTTCTCTTGTTTTGTACAACCAAATATTGCATACATCTGTATTATTTCCACGATACCTGCATTCATTGGAATTATATTCGAACCACTTTACTTCTTTTCCATCTATATTTTTGGCATACACAAAAACGGAAGGATTTTTGAACGTTCTATTCACAAATCGACCATTTTCATCTCTTGTAGTAACCTCGATCTCTTCTACTATCTCTGCTCGAAAACCATATTTTTCCACCGTTTCTTTTACATGATTTAAAAAAATTTCCATACTTTGTACCTCTCCTTCTAATAAAATCCTGATTTCCTATTATTATTTTATTTTTAATTCTGTTCCGCATATAGGACAGAATTTTACTTTATCCATATCTGTTCCAAAATCATAACCACAACAAGAAGTTACACCGTCTACTAGATATGAAAACTCATTCATTTCATTTGTTTCGAACCATGAATTTGTACAATTATATGGTGCTTGTCTACGTCCTTCAAAAATATCATTCTCTACAATCTCTTCCGCTTCTTCTTTACTATTTGCTTCTACTTCATATGATTTGCTATATGTTTCATAATAATCTACAATATATTTTGCCATAATCATTTCCTCCTATAATCCCATCAAATCTTTTCCGACACTAACACCATAAGTTTCTTCAAACCACTCCCAAATTTCCTCTCGGTGTGTTCCTGCGGCAAATCCGTTCCACTCTTCCTCAATACATTCTGTTTCAGGATTCATTGGAACGTCTCCGAATTCTAACCACAAATTCTCGATATATTCTGCACGCCTGTATTCAAAGCTATCGTTCAGACCACGATTAACGATACATGCTAAATCAGCATCTGTGATTAAGAATTTCCGTTCTGTGCAATAGTCCATTATCGCATTGTATTCCTTATCACAAAATTCTGTATCATCTTCAATCTGATCAATTTTCAGTTCTTTTAGATATTCTCTTAATGACATACTATTTTCCCTCTTTCCAATGTTCCATATCTTCATTTTTCAATGCGATCATTTCCAACATTTGCAGCGTACTGAAACATTCATTTTGTTTTAAAATTTCCAGTTCTTCTGTGATACACTTTACTTCTTCATCTTTGTATTCTAAAGAGTCCGCATAATCCATATCTAAAGACAGATTATATAATATTTTCGCAATTTTCTGTGTGTCCATGTTGTTTCCCCCGTACAAATCGTGCTTTCATTTACTCAACACTCTAATAAATTCAATTAACATTTCTAGTTTCTTTTGTTCATGCTCAATCATCAATTTCCATCCATCAGGCTTTTTCTTCTCTTTAGAAAGTTCTTTCTGATACTTCTTTATTCTCTCTCTACACAAACCTGCTATGCTTTCACAATGTTTTTTGACAGATTCTTTTGTACCGCATTGATTTACTGGCAATCCCCATTTATCATTGAAATCTGCTACAGTTCCATATCCATAAAAATCATTTTTAATCTCCGCAAGAACCCATTTGCTCCCCATTCCTGTAGGCATTTCTGCTAATATTTTCATATACTTTTCACTTCCTTAAATCCATTTAGTTTAAGATATTCCACATAATCCATAATATCAGATTTCTTTTTAACTTCTATATCCTCGGCTCTGTTATAAGCATAGTATGGATTTATGAACACTTTATACGTTTTATTTTCCATATCTACAATTAAATTGTAGTTATTTGCTACGCCACCGTTTCTTTTCCAGTTTTTATCAATCCAAAATAAATGAATTTTCATATCTTTACACCTCTTCTTCCAGAATCCCTACTACACCACAAGGCTGACTTGCATTACTATGGTAATTCCCACCTGTAAAATAGGCGTAGCAATCATTCAAAACAACACCTTTTTCATAACCGTTTAGATCATTAATATTGATTTTGTTTCCGTCCTGATCCGTGAGTTCATATCTATCAACTTGTTTCTCATTTCCATATAATGTGTAAATCGATTTAAATCCCTTTACAGAATTTAGAATTTCTTCTTTTATATCATTCGGTACATTTTCTTTTTCAAGTTCTCTTCTGAAATATTCTTTATCATCAATTTTAAAAATTACTTTTCTCATGGCTGCTTTTCTCCTATTTACAATAAATTCATACTTACCCATCTTTTAGCGCTTTTAAACTTTTACATTTTGCCAGTACAACAAATTGAAATTATCTTTTCATTTTTCATTCTTTAACCAATGTTTCAAATACAACATTTACATTCCGTTCTTTTGCAATAATACCTTTTATTTCTTCCATGTTTTCAAAAAGAGTGTCAATATCTGTAATACAACCTGTATCAATACTACGATATCTAATATCATCTACCGTAATTCTATATAGTCCGTTTCCTATTTTCCATATTGTACATTTTATTATATTCATAACTATTTCCTCCCGATAAAATCATTATTTGTTTCCGTAACATACGAAACAGCTTTTGCTGTTCCTGGTTGTTCCAAAGTTCTACGTTATTCAACAGATACACAGATTGAAGATTCTAAAGAGCAAAACGGACGAACACCATAACCGCCCCAACCGCAACCACAGTAGCCCACATCACCACAACTGCAAACAACCTGAACACAGGAAGATGAGCCTCCTTCATTTGTACTGTTTGGCGTATCTAACCAAAATGGTTTTTCATTCTCTTCTCTAAACATACCATTTTTTCTGGCTTTTCTGTAATCATCAAAAGTTCCTAAATGTACCTTACAATCACATGTTTCGTAGGTGCCCAACCCATCCATAGATAGTAAATCAACTGTATCAACTAATACATTTTCTTTTCCAAAACCTTTGTAAATATCAGTAAGAATCTTCTCGCTTTCATCATTCAACATATTCTTGATTTCAGAAGTTCTAAAATCATTTGATTCACTGTCGAATTTATAAGTTCCGTCAAGAAGTTCTTTTCTCCAAACTTTGGTTCTATTGTTCTTGTTATCATGTTCCACCACATACCATTCATTTCCAATGTTATCTACAATCACGTTCCCAACCTTACATTCATAAAGTGACTTACTATGGCTCATTCCTAAAGACTTTCTTAATTCTTCCGTCAATTCAATTACAAGATTATTTCCTTCTACTTTTACATTTGTCTTATTTACTTCAATATTCATAATATTTCCTCTACTTTCTTTTAATAACTCTTATTTACAAAATGGTTTCCAGTATGCAATCAGTGCAACACCTAATGCAGCAATATACAATTTTGCATCCGTTTCTACAATAAACAGTGCGATCAGCAATAACACTAATCCAGAAAATTTCTGAAAGTTTAATCTACGTTTCCAACGATTGAATCTTTGGTTTGTTTCCGCTAATACATATCCTTCTAACCAGTTTTTATTATGTTTCTTCCATTCTTTTTCCGTCATTACTGTTTCTACTACACCCATTTCTATTTCCTCCAATTCTTCATATACTTGTTCTTTGCATTGTTATATTCCCATTTTTCCATCACAGATACTCCACCTTTTGTTTTGACTGTACAATACTTCTTTCCGGAAATTGTAAATTCACTCAAAATCTCCATTGTCTTATTCTCCTTTATGTTGTGTTTATTTGTTGTAATTTTAGAAATCATCCTGTGAGCTGTGACACTCACAGAACGTAATATGTAAGTTGTATTAAGCAGTCTTTGCTACTGCTTTTCTTGTTGTTCTTTTCCGTGTTGTTGTTTTTGCTTCAATTACAGGAATATCAATATTTTTCTCAATTACATCTGAAAGAAAGTCAAATAATGAATCTTGCCACTTCTCTGATAAATTATCATTAAAATATTTACTTCCTTTACAGTTATTCAACAGAACCCTTTCCATGTCTGTCTCTCTTCCTGCGTAATAAGAATACAGCTTCTTAAAAACTCTTAGTGTTTTAGCACTAAACGCTTTTCCGTCTCTATAACTTTTTCCTCCGTTCCATTGAAGTTTTACAATAAGTTTCAAAATTCTATCTAATAAATCCGGGCAATTTTTAGCCATTTTTACACCGTCTGAAATAGGAGTCAAAACTCCGATAGGATTGTCTACTGGTTTTCTATCACCTTTAACAGCTACATGATTTCTGTCACATATAGCTTTCAATCTAACGTATTCTTCTTTTCTTGCCACAAGTGCTGCACTATAAGTATCTACCGGTGCCATATTTTTTCTGTCATCTTGCTGTGATAAGAATAAGTCAACCGCTTCTGCTTCTGTAATACCGATTAAAACTTCAACCTGAATCAATTTCATATTTCCAAAATAAGCACCGATTACCCTGTGCATACCGTCAACAACATAAAACTTATCATTCCTATACATGATTTTCGGTAAATCCCATTTATATGGACTAAATTCGGAACCGATTTTCTTCGCATCAGATATTGTTAAATCTCTCTGCCAATCAGGAATATGAATAAGTAACGGATTGATGCTGATAATTGCCTTTTCTCTTCCATCATGTTTCGATCTTGCTTCTTCCATCTTGTCAGATACGATCATTTTTTCTCCAACTTCAATGATATTGTTTAGCATTCTTGCTTCATTCATCATTGTTTCCACTTCCATAGGTTCAAGCTTTCCGTTTCTACTCATTTTTCTAATCTCCTTTATATGTAAAATTTTCTATAATAAAAGCACCTGTATAATTACAAGTGCTTTCTAAACGTATGCATCTATGTTACATTGTCTTTCTTCATTTTCGATATGAACATCTATCCATATTCTACCGCGTCTGTATGTACTTCTTCCTAAAATCTCCAATGTTACGAGAGGATTCTCCAGAATCTGCTCATACTCTTCATTCGTTAGTATATTCTTATCCAAGGCTTCCAATTCCTCAAATGTATAATCTGCTAAAGATTTTCCTACTGTTATCATAATCATGACTCCTTTCCTTTTGCTTCGTTCCACTTCTTTCAACCGAGATCAGCTCAATCTGGCGTTTCCTCTGTGTGATATTAATTAACTGTATCTGATGTTTGTTATAAAAATTTTCCATCATGTCTCTTCCTATTCCATTCTTCCCGCTTTCGTATTTGTTGTATATGGCTCTTTGCTGATTACCCAATCACCTACAGATATATATACTTTTTCATCATCGTTCCAGGTTTCCCAACCTTTTATATCATTTACATTGATATATCCGCTATCCGGTGTAACGTCTGTTTCGATATAATAGCCAGTTCCGTCCAAAAAGTTTAACTCAAGACCATCTGTTCCTATAGTAACGCTTTCAATTTCTTCTGTGTCTATATATGTTTCCGACATTTCTGTGACTGTTTCCTGAGCTTGTTCCGGCACGTTTTCAACCGAGTTTCTTCCTATTATAAAAGTGGTCAAAGAAATAATTGCAACAGCACCGATATATAATATTTTCCGCTTCATCATTCAAACCTCTTTCTATAAATCCTTTACGTTTCCGACTACTTTCCAATCTGTTATTGAGTCCGTTGTATTTAGCTTTTCCAGTGGTAGACGCTCAATATTTCCATTTCCGGCATTATATGTATATCTGTATTTCCGTGTATCAATGATTGATTCACTGACAACACGTCTTAAAAATCTATTTGTCATAGTTTATTTCTCCTTACTATGCGTAAATTTTCCCATTTACACCTGTTTTATAATTCTTAAAGATAACAACTGGATTTTTAAAACAGTTCTCTAAATCATCAATATACCTACTGTCAAAACAGCCATATTTTGATTTTGTAATTTTTACATTTTTATTATCTTCAAGAGTTACTTTTATTTCCTCTTCTTTTAAATCCTGCCAACCTTCAAAAATCATCATAGAACAGTTATAGAAGAGTTTTCTATATTGTGTTCTTTTTCGGTATGGTGTAAAAATCATTTCCATAACATCACTATACTGTGCATATGTTTTTGCTTTCATGGAATGGAAAGTAATTTTTTGAGCTACTGGGAAGCCGAATTCGTTCAGATATACAAGTGTATATCTTTTTCCTTCCTGTAATTTGTTATAAAGTGCTTTCTGTAATGGTTCCGCGTATTTCATAAACAGATCATCAAATACTTTGATAGCTTCGATTTCCGTTGATACTGTTTTACTTTCTAATTCTTCGTCATCTTCATACATTGCCATGATTTCAAATTCTCCGAAAATCTCACAGGCATCAATAATGATTTTCTTTCCCATCGTATACCCGCCTTTTAACTCTTCGTGTTTGATTGTTCTTTTTAACATTCTATTTTCCTCCTATTTTACTTGTGCATGCTTTTCCACTTATAAAAAAAGACAATGTTCAAATTAGAATTAAAACTATACTCTAAATGATCCATATTGCCCACTTTTATAAGCGGAAAATCTCCGCTATTATTATATTAAATTTATCAATCTTACTGAATGGTAATCAGATGTATTCATGATTTTTCTAAAACCATTTTCTTTCATCCAGGTTTCAAAAACGTTTTTGGACGTTTTAAATTTTGTTGTTCCAAAAAACGGGAATGGATTATAACCGCTTATCTCTATCCATTCTTCTATATTTGTGCTTTTAATCCACACATTAGTAATTTTCCATCCTTAATCCATTTTGCCTGTTTAATTGTCATTATCTTTTCCTCCTAATATGTAATAATTCTATTTAAAAAGTAGAAAAACTTATACTTCTACTGTAAAAATCCTTCCTTTATCCCAATTTGCTTTTTGTAAAGCCTGATCAGATACAGATATTCTTACTTCTAATTCGCCATTATTATTGATATAATATCTAGTATTATCATATTTTTGATTGAACAATTTTGAAAAATATTTCTTCATGTCCTCTACTTTTTCAATTCTTTTTTCCGTCAATTCCTTGTTATAGTTAAATTCATCACCGTAATTATATCTTGCAAATGTATCTCGTTTCCCATCTGAAAAGACTCTGAACCCCGCTAAATTATCAAGCACAACTATTTCTTCAAAATCAGCGTTGCAATATTTATTAACAAAATTTAAAATATTTTCTTTTGTGTATTTTACTTTTTCGATGTCGGAATTTCTTTCGCATTCTAATCTTGATTTATTACAATCATCAATTTTCGGATCATTTGTAATATAATAACAAAAATCGCAAGTCAAGTAACCATCTTCTGAAATTGTTTTCGGATACTTTAGTTTTCTTCCGTTCTTTCCGTATTCAACAACTATATGTTTATATCCGCTTATAAATTCAATATAAACTTTTTTACCTTCTTTGTTAGTAAATGCTGTTCTAATTCTACAATTTTCCACGTCATTACATGGTACACAACCTGCGCCTTCAAAATACAATACTTTCTTGCTCATAATTTCCACCTTTTAACCTTTCTTTATATATGTTTTCTTATTCTCTTCTAGTTTCGCTCATGCTCATCAGTATCGGACTTTTACCGATAGACTAGGTCGCCGTTATCCTTCCTGTGGCTTTCCGCTTTATTCGCTAAGTTCTTCCACGTTTTATTCCAGGTTTGCCCTTGTGCCACTACGCACACGTTAGCTGGGGCGGTTCTGGAATATCCTTCACGGCTTTTCATATGAAGTTATCAATGTACTTTAAGATTAAGTTTATCCGTTTATATTGTAGGATTTCCTTAATCTTTGTGCTTTTAATATAACACCTTCTAGCAAAGGTGTCAATAGTTTTTTCTATATTTTTGTAGGTTTTTCTACATTTTATTTCTAAAGAAAAAAGCAGATATATCTGCTTAAATTTCTTTACCATCTTTAAATCGGAATACTGAAATATATTCCGCATCCAAAATAGAAGCAATTTTTTGAAGTTCTTCTTTCGTGAATTTACCCGTTTTTAGCCTTTGACCGAAAGCTGACGGAGTAACATTCATTTTTTCAGCAATTTCTTTTTTTGTAACGCTTCCAGAATATGCAATTGCCATTTCTATTTGTTGTTGTAATGTCACTTTAACCACTTCCTTTCCTTATTATTATAAAGGATTTCCTGTTTTTAGACAATAAAAAACATAGATATTTTTGGCTGGGCGGTGTATCCAGCATCTCAGGTACTCTTTTCAGAGTGTGTCGGGAACCTTTTCCGACCTCAAAAACATCTATGTTACTACCAATTATATCAGTTTGTACATATAATATACCATATTACAAAAAATATGTCAATGTTTTTACAAAAAACTTTTTAATCTTCCACTATGTAAACGTCTATCTATTTTACTTTGATGTATGTCCATCATCGTAGAAACATAAAGATAATTTTTTCTTTCATCATATTTAATCCCAATCATTACATTGTCTTTGTATACCTTTATCAGCTCTAATGATTTTCCTTCTTCATTCGGATTAATCCCAACATAGTCAGGACTATTTATAATTTCAGATATATTGTTAATATATTTTAGCGCCTTGAAATGTTTTCTTTTTATCATGTGCGTTTTAAGTCCATTTGATCTATATATTTCCAATTCAGGCAGATTGATTCCTAGAATATTATTAAATTTTGTATTGTATTTTCCAACGATTATAAGTTCATCCGTATCACTCAATGTTATATTCTCCTTCAATTTTAATAATTATAACATATTTGTTCTTATTCATCAAATACAATACATTAATTTTTCTTGACAGTGCCGGAAGGTGTCCGGCTTATTCAATTACTTTATATTCACTTACTTCTCTTTCTACAAGGACAAGCTTTCCTTCATAATTATTTGATTCCACGTCATGCCGATAGGTCAAGCTTCATGTTTTATAAATTTTCCAAAAAAGAAAAATATTCTTTTATTTCTTTTCTGATAGAAAGAAGTTTTTCTTCTTCCTTTTCCAGTTTTTTCTCGTATTCTTTGGCGATTCTGAAACAAGATTGAATATTTGATTCCTCTGTTTCAGATTTCGCCATTTCCAAAATACCATCTTTTGAGTATTTAAAATTTTCTACATTTCTTAAAGCACGTTTTTCTTCTTCTAAAATCTCTAATAATGATTTGTTCATTTTCTTTTCCTCCTTATATATATAATATCAATCCGCTTCTTAGCATATCAAAGAACCATTCCTGAAAGTCATGATATTCTGTTTTATCTACAATATCACGATAAACTTCTTTGAGCTGATCCTCTGTAAATGTTTTATTCATTATTTCCGGAAGTGATTCCCGGTTATCTTCAGAAAAATAATATTTGTTTTCAGCCTCTTCATAATTTTCAACAAATTCTTTCAGTTCATCCAGTGTATCAAAACGTTTATAGAAATCTGTTTTAATCCATTTACCATTTTTATTGGCATATTTTGTAGCTGTCCATTTGTGTTTACAACAGTCACAGTAAACCGCCGAAAATACGATATTTTCATTTGATGTTTTAAAAGTATACATTTTTACTACCTCTCTTTCTTAATATCCAAAAGCTAGCCAGTAACCAACCATTCCGACCGTAAAGACAACCGGCATTAACAGAGTTGTGATCTCGTTGATTTTTGTTTTCATGTTTCTTTTCTTACTTCTCATTTTGATTACCTCCCTCATTCTTATTTGATTGTTTATTCTCTCTTTTATTCTCAGCTACGCAAGCCATGTGTGAAAACATTAGAAGTAAAGTCGTTTCTACTACTCACTGCCACGGGTCCCGAAACGTATCTTTCTTTGCTTGTTTTCTATGCCTTGCATAGTCAAAATAAAAATGAGAGTTGCGCTTTCATCGGGTTAGTTGGCGCTCCCACTGCTCCGGCTCTCTCGTTCCGGCTTATTTGTTTTCAGTACTCTTTATAATACTTTAGGAAGTTACCGGCTTTTTAACACTCCTTAAAGTGAACCGGTTTCGCTCATTATGTTCGCTCCCTGCCTGCATTTTCTACCCCGTTCTACGTAGGCTGACGGCTTTTAACTTTTTCGGCTGTTCTCATACCTTGTATAATCTGTTTTAAAAAGGAGATATACAAGCTCCTTCATGTCAGCACAACTATGAGGCATTGCTGATCTTGAGCCTTTCGGAAGTATTAGCCGTTCCGATGCTTTTGCAATTCCTAGTTATTTTTGTGTGTACTCCTTGCCACCGGCACACGTCTTTCACATTGTTTTTCTTCCTGGAAAATCTTAATGCGGAAGTATTGCACTTGATAGGACTTATTCTTGTCGTGCCTATACAAGGTTTTAATTTTTGTTATTCCGTCCTATAATTGAAAAGGACTTGCCGACTTGACAAGTCCTGATTTACAAGTTACAATAATTTATGAGTTGTCGTGTATATATTCTTTTGCTTCTTGTTCCGTTGGACACTTTACAAGTTGCTTGTGATCGGAATTGTACACGACTGTTTCATTGTCGTATGTTATATAGTACATACGTTTTCACCTCCTTTCTGTTGGAAGTGAAAAGTTTGTTTTAATTTGACTTATGCAAAATTCATTTTTCGCTTGTCAATCTTATATACGTTTGAAAGTCTACTTTTTCAAAACCGCCGTAACCAGTGACTATAACTCAAACACTCTGACTATTTGATTTATAATTTGATTCAACCCTTATGCACGTCTGCGCTGTCTGACTAATGATGCTATACGCGTGGAACGGTCTATTTCGCTTCTTTCTTTCCCCTATAAGATAGAGAAATCACTTTATTAAGTTTTATTAAAAAGGAATTTTTTCACAAGAATTTGTGAAACACGACTTGAAAAGCGAATACTAAAATGTTAGAATATAGATAATCACTTTTCAGGAAGTGTGTTTTCATTGAGCAGTTGTGTTGATTGGTAGTCGTTGCAACTGCTCTTTTGTTTTCCTTTTGTGATTATATAATATCATATGTTTTTATGTTTGTCAACTATTTTGATGAATTATTTTTCATCTATTTTAGTTACCGTTTTTTTATTAATGATAGCTAATATTTTATTTGCATCGTCTAAAGTGAAATTTGATTTATTTAGAAGATTGCTAAATCCTTGTCTACTGATGCCCAACTGGTCTGCGATCCAACTTTTTTTATATCCAGACTCTTTTATTGTCTCATCAACCGCTCGTCTTAATTCAGCATTATTATTTATCTCCACTGTATCACCTCCTATTATAATAAGGAAAGTATACCATAAAAACAGAAGTTAGTCTAACATTTCACTATTCACTTTTCAAGGTGCAAATTCCTTTTATAATTGGGTATCACTCGGTCGGAATTGACTTTGCTTTTCAGATATGCTACACTTTAGATGTTTAGTTTATGTATCGTGCAGTAATTCTGTACACCCTATACAAGTTTTACGACTGATACTTTGTTTGCAATCTCGATTGTTATCTGTACACCTGTCGCTTAACTTGTATTTATCTTATCATAGGTTAAGCTATATTTCAAGTAGGTTAATCTATATTTTTTATATTTAGTAATGTACCACAATTTGATATTGTTTTATAGGTTAATCTATTGTATAAAATAAACAAGAAAGTTGGTGTCTTATGGCATATAACGCAGAAGCTCAAAAAAAATACAGAGAGAAAACAATAAATTTTTTAGTAAAATACTATCCCACTGACATTGAGTATGGAAAAAAGTTAAAAGAGTATCTGGCAGATACCGGACAGAGTGCAAACAGTTATTTAAAAGAGCTTATAAAGGCGGATCTGGATAGTAAAGGTGTATAATATGATTGATAGTAAAATAGTCGATATACTAGAAAAGTATCATAGTGAGTTAGCTAATGAAATATCAAATATAAATTTAGCTATACAACGAATACAGGATGAATTGAAGTTTATTAGTAATTGTTTAATGGATGACTTATTATCATATGGAAAGAATACAGGTATTGAAAATAAGGAAAAAGAATTAGAATTATTGAAAGATAGTCAAAGCATTAGAGAATATATAAATTCATTTGATATACTTGATTTTCGGAATGATTATGCGGATGAAGTAGAACCGGTTTTAAGTCTATATGATGTTGTTGTCTTAAGCAATACTTTAAATTGTAACTTAAATCATGAT
>OLRK01002109.1_pt1 | contig 13571 bp, 14 predicted proteins | sample 1672911 | NCBI WGS metagenome assembly OLRK01 (sample SAMEA3136736, study PRJEB25190) | human gut metagenome | biome: human gut; feature: human-associated habitat; material: faeces | place: Austria | collected 2013 | reverse complement strand
CATCTGGCTTTCATGATTCGCGATGACCGCGTTAGCGGTCATGTCCGTTTTGTGTTATGGGAAGTTTCTTTCCCTGTTGCGCGAAAGGCTCCGGCGGAATGCCTGTTCTCCGCAGTGAAAAAAGGTCGCTGGCTAAAATAGGGGCTGGGACGCCTTATGGGTTTCCTGAACCGAAGGTTTTCCCCGGCGTTTTTAAGGGTTTTTCCCAGCATTTTTCCCAGACTCCTCTGGCCCAAAAACCAGCGGCCGTTTTCTCTCCTGCCGCAGCGTATCGGCGCCGCGGTATATCAGCGCCACGGTGCACCTGCGTTGCGGTGCATCTGCATTGCAGTATATCAGCATTGCAGTATATCAGCATTGCGGCATATCAGCACTGCAGCATATCAGCATTGCGATATATCAGCATTATGACATATCAACATTGCGGCATATCAACCGCGCAACGGATCAGCAGCGCCGCCTATCTGCGCTCCGCAGCTTAGCCATACCGCAGTTTATCAGCCAATCTACTGAGTCATCGCCTCCAAAAACCACAGCGTTTTCTGATAATGCTCCAACTGTTCCTCCATCATAGCCACCAGCCCATAAAGCCCTTCGCTGTCCGCCTGGGCGCGGATGGTTTCCGCCTGCGCCTTCATCGCTCCCATATCCTGCTTTACCACATCCAGCGCCTCCCCGGAACGAATCACGACAGAATACAATTCCTGGATCGTAGCTGTCTCCATATATGCTTTCATGGAGGCCAGGGGGAACTCCCCATTCATCTTCAGGCATTCCGCCACGGAGTCCAGCGTCCCCGCGAAACCGTCATACAGCGTCTCCAGATATTCGTGAACCGGCTTAAAGTCTCTCCCCACCACATTCCAGTGCAGGTTGTGCAGTTTCACGTAAAGAACTGCCACGTTGGCCAGATACTGATTTAATGCAGCTGTCATCTCTTTTTTCATGTCTGATACCTCCTGTGTAAATGATGAACTGTTTGTTGTTTTAGTTAGTTACTCCTAACTTATCATTTACTATACCATGGGAGCGACCATTTGTAAAGCAATTCGGGGAAAATAGGGAGTCCGTCTCCCTTCTTAAGAAATGCGGAAAAACAGATGAGAAAGATGAGAACGGAGAAAACGACCACGTCAAAAAGCAAAGGCCCACCGATGAGACAGGTAGCCTCCGGTTTTGCCCGCGCTGGCGCGCCTTCTATCGGAGGCAATCTGCCAGGATTTATTTTCCCGTTTCAGCCGGAGCGCCGGCGCCTGGCCCTCCAAAGGCAGACCGCGGCAGCCGTTTCCGGCGGGAGAGGGACTTCCCGCCGTCTGTCATGCCGGTCAGCGGTATTTTTTCGCGATTAAAAGCTCCACCGCCAGCCGGTCCTGCAGCCTTCCCGACTTTACCGCCTCCTCCGACGACACGCACAGCTCCACATAGGAAAGGATCTGCTCTCTGGTAAAGGCCCTGGCCTGAGGCATAGTCCTCCCCACCACAAAGGGCTGCATTTTTAACTTTGAGGCGATGGAGGACTTGTCCAGCCCTTTTCCCATCAGCTCCTTCACCTGCAAAATCTGGTTGAACTGGCGGGCGATCAGGTACAGGATCCTCATGGGCGGCTCCTTGAGGGTCAGCAGATCCTCGTAAAGGTCCATGGCTTTCTTCGTATCTCCTCCCACGATCGCTCCCACCATCTCAAAGATCTTGCTGGTGACGTGAACGGTACAGATGGCCCGCACATCCTCGTCCGTCACCACCTCCCGGTCTCCCACATAGCTCACCAGCTTTTCCAGCTCCATGCGGATATTTTCCATATCGTCTCCGGCGGAGGCCAAAAACAGGTCCATGGTCCGCCCAGTGATCCGCTTTCCGTCCTTTGCCAGGATCCCTCCGGCCCAGCGGGCCAGCTGGGAGGCGTCCTGGCGGGACAGCTCCGCCGCGTAGCCCAGCTCCTTCACCTTTTTATAGAGACGGTTCCGCTTGTCCACCTCTGACTCCACAAAAACCATGCAGGTGCTGTCCGGCATCTGGGGCAGATAGCTCACCAGCTCCTCTCCGGCGGCGCTTTTAAAAAACCCCGTATCCTCCAGAAGGATCAGGCGGCGGTCCGCAAAAAAGGGCATGGTGTCCGCCAGGTTCATGACCTCCTTCACATCCACGTTTTTTCCCTCGAAATAGTTGTAATTCATGGTATCCCCGCCGGTAATCCCGTCCTTCAGCCGGTTTTTATAGCTTTTTTTCAGAAAGTCCTCCTCGCCAAAGAGAAGGTACGTCCGTTTGAAATTCTGTTCCTTTAAATCCTTATTCAGCGTCTGCATCTGCCATTTCCTTTCTAAAGGGATGGATCCGGATCTGCGTTCCGTCCGTCCACACCGTCACCGCTCCCAGTTTTGCCGTTTCCAAAAGACGGGCTCCCGTCTGCTCCAACCGCTCCACCGCCTCCGGAGCTGGATGGCCGTAGGAGTTGCCCTCGCCGTAAGACAACACGGCAAAGGCCGGACGCGCCAGCTCCAGAAATTCTTCGCAGCTGGAGGAGGCGGAACCGTGGTGGGCAGCCTTCAGCACCGTCACCTCTCCCAGTTTCGCCCTGGTGTCAGGACGTGCCGCCATCTCCCGCTCACACACCTCCCCCGTATCCCCGGTAAATAAAAAAGAGGCGTCTCCGCAGTCCATCCGCAGGATCAGGGACTGATCGTTCCGGTCCGGCGGTGGCTCGCTGTCCCGGTAAGGGTAGAGACAAGAAAGGCTCATGTTCCCCGCCTGCAGCCCATCCCCCTGAGCCATCTGTGCCACCCGGATTCCCTTTTCTTCCGCCAGACGGGCCAGCTGCCGCTGGGCCTCATCCCCGGCCCCCAGAGCCGGTAAAATCAGCGTATTCACCTCCACAGCGCCGTTTTCCAAAAGCTCCTTCAGCCCGCTTATATGGTCGTTGTCGCAGTGGCTCACCACCGCGTAATCGACGCGGCGGATTCCCTCTGACAGCAGAAACGGCTCCAGGATCTGGTCTCCCACCTTCTTTTTATCCGTGCTGCCGCCGTCCAAAAGCAAGGTGACGCCTTCCGCCTCCACCACCATGCCGTCCCCCTGACCCACGTCCAGGTAAGTGACCCGGACCCCTCTCTCCGGCAGGGGAAAGAGCGCCAGAAACAGGACGGCCGTCACCGCGGCAAGGCCCAGTTTCTTATGTTTCATCCGCCCGGCGTTCCAGGCAAAGAACGCCAGCAGCGCCCCGTAGGCCGCCACCTGCCAGAGCGCCGGACGGCCGATCACCAGACGGTTTCCAGGCAGCCGGCCGCAGAGGCCGCACAGAAACTCATAAAGTTCCAGAATATAACAGCCGCTCCCGATACAGACCCGTCCCAGAGGCAGGCAAAACGCCTCCGTTCCCAGACACAGCAGGCCGGAAATCATGGCGTAGGTCATCAGAGGGATGACCAAAAGATTCAGCAAAATCCCGTAAGGCGGATAGACGAAAAAATGATACAGCACCGCGGGATAGGTGGCCAGCTGCACCGCCAGAGAACTCACCGCCAAGGTTCCCAGCCGTCCTTCCCAGATCCCGGCCCTCTCCAGGGCCTTTCCCAGGACGCCGATGCCTCCCACCGCCAGAAAGGAGAGCTGGACGCCTCCCTGAGCCAGCGAAAGAGGCTCTCTCCAGGCAATCACCGCCCCCGCCAGCCCCAAAGCCGACGGCAGGTCATACACTCTCCCCAGACAGCCGGAGCCGACAGAAACCAGAAACATGATCACCGCCCGCTGGGTGGAAGGAGAAAAGCCGGTCATCAGCCCGTAGCAGGCCATCAAAGCGCCGCCGGCAGCGGCCGCGCCCCGTTTTCCCGCTCCCAGCCGTCTTAACAGGCCGTACAGCCCCATCCCCAGCATGGACACGTGAAGGCCGCTGATCGCCAGCAGATGGGAAATCCCATTCTCCTGGTACAGGGCGTAAACCTCGTCGGGAATATCTCCCTTCATTCCCAAAAGCATAGCCTTAAAAATCCCGGCCTTCTCCCCGCCGCAGGCCTCCAAAATCTGTGCGCAGTCCTCCCGGAACTGCCCCAGGACCCTCCGCAGGGGATTTCCTCCAGGCAGCTGTCCCCACTCTTTTGCCGACAGTTTCCAAAAGCTGCCTCGGGACTCATAGTAATCGCGGTAGTCAAATTCTCCCGGGTTCGTGGCCGGGCTGTACTGGCTGTACCGGCCGGCGGCCCAGATGCGGTCACCGGCCTGAAACCGCGGCTTTTCCTCAAAAAACACCGATACGGTGCCCACCGGTTCTCCGCCGGGCTCCAGGCGGCAGCCAGTCAGCTCTGCCCCGTAGCCGCCGCTCTTTGCCTCCAGGCTCTTGACGGTGCCCGTCACCCGGCTGCCACTCTCCGGCGCCAGATTCCGCGCCGTTTCCGCCTGCCTTCCGGCCATTTCCGCCCGGAACAGGCCAAAGGCCACAGAAAGCGCCAAAAGCAACGCCCACAGGCTCCGGCTCCGTTTACAATCCCAGAGCAGTTTCAGCAGCAGGCCGGCTAAAAGCACCGCCATCTCCGCCGTACGCAGGGCTAATACCTCTCCAAGTACCAATCCCCCTGCCAAAAATACCAGCGGCCGTCTGATGGTTATTTTCCTCCTATATAATCCAGGTTTCTCTCAAACTGGGTATCCAGAGAGATAGAATCCCGAAATTTCACATTTCCCGAGCCATTTACGGAAATCTGCACCCGGTTGATCCCGGCGGCCTCCGCCAGAGAATTCACAATGGAATAGATGGGGATGTAATCCGCCACCGCCAGGGTTCCGCTTCCGCTCAGGAAGTCCTCGTCAAAATTGATATAGCACACGTTGTCATTTACGGAGACATTTATCAGCTCCGTAGTAGACGGAATGGTGGGACAAAGGCGAAACGCCTCCGGCCCGGCGATCAGCTCCTCCAACACCAGCTGGGCCATGGAGGTATTTACATTGTGTACCACCTCCCTGGTCTCCGGGTATAAAAGTTCCCCCTTCTCGTCTGTAAAATACAGGGTCAGGGTCGTTTTCTCATAGGCGTTCACATCGCTGATGCTGTCTATGAAATCGTTTCCGGAAATGACTCCCACCGGCTGCCCCTTGGAGTTCAAAAGCGGCTGCTCCCCGGCGAGAATGCTGATGTAGTTCACGCCCTCCGCCTGAGTGAGCGTCCTGGCCAGAGCCGCCCGGCAGAGGATTTCCTGATCCGCCTTCATGCTGTTGTAGGAGTCGCTGAAGGTAAGGTATACCACCGTCTCCTCCCGATGAAAGCCACGGTACTCCACTTTTTCCGGGATCGCCGACTGGCTGTCCAGCTCCTGGGGAACAGAGCGCAGCTGTCCCATTAACTCCTCCACCAGCTGATCTGTGTCCGTGGTCTCCGTTTGGTACGCATTGGGCGTGAGCCTGGTCCCGGACGCGTCCAGGTAGTAAATCCAGTACTCTCCGTCCTCTCTCGTCCCCGCAGGAGCGGATTCCCTTCCGCAGCCGGCAGCAGCGCAGGCCAGGAGGAAAAGAAGGCAGAGAACCGGCAACCATATTCGCTTTTTCTCCATTCTCATCTCCTCCTCTATGAAATATAGGTGAGGGGAACCTGCACGGTAAACACAGTTCCCTCCCCCTCCACACTGCTCACCTGGATGGTGCCGCGGTGCATCTGAATCACGTTTTTCGTGATGGCCAGGCCCAGGCCGGTGCCTCCCGTCTCCCGGGAGCGGGCCTTGTCCACCCGGTAAAAACGCTCGAAAATCCGGGATTGGAACTCCTCCGGGATTCCGATGCCGGAGTCTGCCACCTTAATGGTAAACAGCTTGTGATCCGCATCCAGGGTCACCCGGACCCAGCCGTCCTCCCGGTTGTACTTTACGGCGTTTTCCACCAGGTTGTTGAGCGCCAGGGAAATCTTTACCTCGTCCACCTCGGCGGTCACCTCCCGGATCGTCTCCAGCGTCAGCTCGATGTTGCGCTTTTTCGCAATGGGCCGCAGCCGCTTTAAAATCAGCTCCAGCAGGCTGCCGATATTGACCTGGCTGATATTCATCACCTCTGCCGCCGATTTGTCCATCTTTACCAAAGAGAGAAGATCGTCGATAATCTTGCTCTCCCTGTCGATCTCGTCGGAAATATCCACCATAAATTCCTGGTACAGCTCCACCGGGGCATTCTCCATGGACATGAGGGAGTCTGCCAGCACCCGGATCGAGGTGATGGGGGTTTTCAGCTCGTGGGACACGTTGGAAACAAACTCCTGCCTGGAATTGTCCACCTCCCGCAGCTTGGTGAAGGCCTGGCTGACCGCCGCGGACATCTCTTTCGTCTCCTTGTAGGCATCCACCTGGATCTCGTCCATATCCCCCGCCGCAAACCGTTTTAATGCCCGCCGGAAATCATAAATCGGGCCCATATAGAGCCGCACGGACGCCAGGATCCCAATGACCATAAGGATCAGAGCCATTCCCTCAAACATGGTCGTTTTCTCCCCTACCATGTTCGTCAGACTCAGGATGGGGGCCGTAGAGGCCGTTACCACCATAACCCCGTCGATGGCCCCGTTTCCCGCGCGGTAAACGGGAAAGGTCTGGATGATATAATGCTTGTCCCGGTTGTATTTATTGCTGCTCTCCCCGCGGAAACAGCGGAGGATTTCCTCGGAAATATAGTATTTGCCCTCAGACAGGTTAAAGGTATCCCGGACAATCCGGTACGTCCCGTCCACAATCACAATCCGGCCGTTGAACACGTCCGCCAGCACATCCATCTGGCTGTCCAGGATCGTGTCCGTCACCTCCCCGTTTAAATAGCCCGACTGGGTCAGGCGGTTACTCAAAATCAGGGACTGATTCTGGATCTCCAGCGTCCTGGCTTCGATCTGATTCTGGCGCAAGGACGTCAAAAGCAGCCTCCCCTGAAGAAACATGGGCAGAAACCCAATGACAAACAGCATGATGACCAGGGGCGTCCTCATGCTCACTGTACGTCTGAATTTTTTCCACATACCTTAGCCTTCCAGCATTTTTGTGCAGGCCACAGCCAAAGCGCCCGGGCCTATGTGACAGGCAACGCTTAGGGACAGGGGATCCGCGTGAATGGGCGCGCCGGGATACAGTTCTGCCAGCTCCTGTTTCAGCTCCTCCGCCGCATCAAAATTGGCCGTGTGGGCGATCTGAAGGAAGGAATGACGGGCCTCCCCGTCAGAGAAACGCTCCTCCAGGTCTTTTTTTAAGGCCGAAAGCATAATGGTCTTGGCCTGTTTCATGGTGCGGGCCTTGGCGAAAGCGTCCAATTTCTCTCCCTGGATGGTGAGCACCGGCTTGATCCGCAAAAGGGTGCCCAGAGCAGCGGCCGCAGGGGTCACCCGTCCGCCCTTTTTCAGATATTTCAGAGTATCCACCGTAATGTAAATGCTGGAGTCATACCTCGTCTCATAGAGAAGGGCCGCGATCTCCTCCCCGGTCTTCCCTTCCTCCGCCAGCCGCTTGGCATCCAGGGCAGACTGCCTCTGGGTCACGGAAATACGGTGGTTATTCACCACAAACACCTTTCCCTCATAGTCCTGGGCCAGCATCATAGCCGTCTGGCAGGAGCCGCTTAAGCCGCTGGACATGGGGATGTGGACAATCTGGTCGTACTCCTCAAGCAGCCTGTCCCACAGGCCGGTCACCGACTCCGGCGTAGGCTGAGAGGTGGAAATATCCGCCCCTTCCGCCAATTTCTCATAAAACTGTTCCTGGGTCAAATCTATATCCTCGTAGTACGTCTGTCCGTTAATCATGAACGGCATGGGAACCACAAAAATCCCTTCCTGTTCCGCCTGCCGCTGGGTAATCCCGCTGTTGCTGTCGGTTACGATCGCAATCTTCATTTCCCTTCTCCTTCCTGTAAACTGCCCCATACGCCGGCGGCGGTCAAGGGCATACCTGAATTTCATTTTAGCTTATTTCCTGAGAAAAGGGAAGTGTAAAATTCCGGAGAAACAGGAAGATAGGATGGACGAACCCACCGGTTTCAGAGTATAATGGGAACACCAGCTCATTGGAGCGGAAAAGGGGGAGAACAATATGCCTTATTGTCCAAAATGTGATATGGAATTTGTAGAGGGAGTGACGGTGTGCACCGACTGCGGCCGGCCGCTTTTCCCAAGCCGGGAGGAGGCCATGGCAGCCCAAAAGCAGGAGGAAGAAATGGCCGGGGAGCTAAAATCCCAGGCTCTGGCTGCCGCCCTCACGGCCTCTGAGGGGAACGCCCGGGAAACGCCCCGCGTCCACGCCTACGTAAAGAAATCCCAGAAACGGGAGGATCTGAAATCCTCCGCCGCGGCCTTCGCCCTGGTAGGCGCCGCGCTGGCCGCCGCGTCCCTGGTGCTGTGGACCGGAATCTTAAACGTCTCCATCTCCGGGGCGTCCCGGATGATCGTGCAGTGCATGACCACTGCCATGGCCGTAGGCTGTCTGCTGGTGGCTGTCCGTTCCTTTCAGTCCGTAAAAACCGTGGCCGCCCAGGTGGACGAGGAGGAGACCCGCACAAAAGACATTATCGACTGGTTTTCGCGTACCTACACCGGGGAAACGCTGGACGGGGAACTGGGTGCGGAACGGGAGGAACTGTCACCGGAGGAACTGAGCCTGAAACGGTTCGAGCTGATCCAGGATATTCTGGTCACAAACCACGACCTGCCGGATCCTTCCTATGTAGATGCCTTAAGTGAGGAAATTTACGGGAAACTTTACGAGGAACTGTAATTAAAAAAGTGTGCGCTTGGCGCACACTCGCGCCGGACTGCAGAAATGCGGAAAACTGATGGGGTTTTATCCAGAATAACAGATCACCTTCCGGATGTCCAATAAAATTTTTATAAAATTAGCTTTTTATAAACCGGCGGGAAACGGCTGCCGGCGCCAAATGGCCAGGGAGCACGTTTCCCATTTCCCTATCTGAAATGAAATCAAAACAATTTAAAACGGACACCTTCCCGGTATGTTTCTGGGAAAGTGTCCGTTTCTCTATGGTTTACCTGTCCGTTTCCGGCTCCTAGTAAAGCTTCGCGCCTGCCGGGATCCGGCTGTCCACCATGAGAAGATTCAGGCCCTCATGGCCGTCCTCCTCGTGTACGGCGGAAATCAGCATTCCGCAGGAATCAATGCCCATCATCTTTCTCGGCGGCAGGTTCACGATGGCGATGCAGGTTTTGCCGATCAGATCCTCCGGCTCGTAATACTCGTGAATTCCGCTTAAAATCGTGCGGTCCGTGCCGGTTCCGTCGTCTAAGGTAAACTGGAGCAGTTTCTTGGATTTGGGCACTGCCACGCAGTCCTTTACCTTCACGGCGCGGAAATCGGACTTGGAGAAGGTCTCAAAATCCACCATCTCCTCAAACAGCGGCTCGATCTTCACCTTGGAGAAGTCAATGGTCTCCGGCGCTGCCGCGGGGGCCGCTGCCGTCTCCGCCTTCTTCTGGCTGTCAGAACCGCCCAGACTCTTGAGAGTGGGGATTTCTTATCACTTTATTTTAAAATGACTTATTTCCCTTTATTAAGCCACTTTTCGGTATCTTACAATCAGTCAAATAACACTTTTAAACTGATTAAAGCACCCGAATTTGTCGTACCCTTGTCGTATGGCACACAATTTGTCGTACTCTCTGTCAGTCCTAGCCGGACTCTTTCCTAAAATACATCTAATTTGTGTGCTAAGTTTTGAATTGCTTCCTGCTTCTTTGCATCGGTAACTTCCGCATAAATGTCCATCGTGGTTTCAATGTTGGCGTGTCCCATGATCGACTGGATCACCTTTAAATTTGTTTCATTCTCGCAAAACCTTGAGCAAAAGGTATGCCTCAAATGATGACATGAGAAATGTGGTATTAGCACTGGCTCCCTGTGCTGCTTGGAAGCGTTTACCACTTCTTCTGCATTGTACGATTCGTATATACGCTTAATTGCCCGGTTGATAGACTGCGGATTATGGACATAGCCAAAACGGTTCATAAAAATAAATCCTTTCATACCGTCAATCTCCGTTTCATTAAACCCGTTTTCCTGCTGGTCTGCAAGTTCTGTCTGGAGTGCGTCATATACCGCATCCATCATCGGAATAATGCGTATACCTGCTTCTGTTTTTGGAAGTGATATAGAAAACGTACACATGGGATGTTCTTTATACTCTGTACTATAATACACTAAACTGTGGTTGATGCTGATTATCCGTTTTTCAAAATCCACATCTTCCCATCTGATTCCGATAGCTTCCCCTATCCGGCATCCCGTTCCTAACAAAAATTTAAACAAAGATGTCCAGCGGAAATACTTCGGACTGCTTTCTACATAGTTTATAAAGGCTCTCTGCTGTTCCAGAGTCAGAGCATGTCTTACGCCATGATTTTTCCCCGGCTGTTTTTTTATCTGCGCCATAACTCCGTCACTTGGATTGTTGCGGATAATATCATCCCGCACTGCTAACTGAAATGTTGGGTGAAGAACCGTATGGATTGTTTCCAATGTGTTAATCTGCATTTCTTTGTCCTTCAGCAGATGCTGGTAAAACTGCAATACATCAGAAAATTTTATTGCCGCAATTTTTTTCCTGCCAAATCCATTCCTGATAAAACGGTCATACATATATTTGTAGTTCCTCATGGTTGTTCCCCTGAGTTCTGACTTTGTAGATATGTACCTGTCAAAAACAAAATTGACTGTTGCACTGCCAGCCACATATGTATCCAATCCGTCTAACTGGTCTTTAATCAGTTTTTCTTCCCTCACACGCAGTTCCATAATATCCTTTGAGTATATGCTTCGGCGTTTTCCTTCCGGATCAGTATAGGTGTAAACATATTTACCATCACAACTGCGCTGCGTTTCGCCTTTCCTTAAAACCCTCCCTTTATTATCCTTTCTTGATTTTGCCATCTCTGCTCCTTTCTCAAGGAAAGAGATTTCGTACTAGCCACTTAAGGTTTCTTCCATTGCATACTGCAAATCAATCCCCTTTTGTAGCACCTGCGTTATGGTCATGTCATGTTTGGACGCATATTCTCTGAGTTTTGCGGCTTCATCCTCTGTCAGCTTTAATCCGATAAGATTCTTCTTCGGATTGTCCGACTTTGGTCTGCCTGTCCTTGCCACAATATACACCTCCATCCATTTCATAATCATTATACTTTCAGTTTAACCAAAAGTCAACACTTATTTTCAGTTATACGAAAAATCTTTCTTAACCAAGACACCAGCTACCTATTTCACACGAAATGATTCAAGATATTGGTCAAATATATCTAAATCAACCAATACCATTCTGTCAATCTTCAAGATAGCGCCTGCATCTTTCGCTAAAGATTGAAATTTATTCATGCCCATACTGTACATTTCTGCTCCGTCCTTATATCTGACTAACCTCTTTTTGTTAATTGCTTTCGGTATTCTCTGCATTAAAATAGTCCTCCTTTTTGCTTGCACAGCCTTATCTGCTAATAAATAAACAGAATACACTTCTCCCCATTTATTAGCAGATAAAAACTGCAATACAGGTGGCAGCTCGTTACACTGCCCACATCGGTCTTGCACCGTCATTCAAATTGACCGGATTGCAGATTTCCTGCAACCCGGAAGTATCATTATCACAGATATGCTTCATCGCCCCTTGTAACCGCTACACACTTTGCCAGATTTCACTCGCTCCTTACCTTTGCTTCAATGCAGTTTTTCAGCATTTCCTCACGTTCACCCTGCCATAAGGCAGGACAGATATGTCATGGCGCATCTGCCTAGTGGCTCCGCATATCCTCACGTCCTGTATGCAATACAGTATTCAATTTTCAATGTACAACGCTGATAATCAGCTATGGAAAAGGACAGCTAACCGCCCCTTATACCGCTTCAAATGCCAATATCTTCGTAATCAGCTTTGTTTCAAGCCTCCGGCGTAGCGTTTCATCAACACAAAAATGCAGCCGCCCACCCTCGTCATACATTTTCCGGGTGGACAAAGTAATTATGTATCCCTCATAATGCTTCAAAACTGCGTTGATTGCCATTACATCACCTTCTGATGCTGCCTTTATGATATGGAAAGGCAGCAAATTCTTTTCTTCCCTACTCTTACATCTCTTTTTCATCTGCTTTTTCCTCCATAATCTTTCTCAAAATCTCAAGTGAGCGTGTCCGGTGTTCGTGGATCGTACTGCGTACAAGGTTCATTTCCCTTGCTATATCCGCATCGCTCATTTCCAGAAAATACGAAAGCAGTATTACATTCCGCTTCCGTTCCGAAAGTGCCTGCAACGCTTCCGCAATTAGGGCGTCCTTTACTTCAATGTCATAGCCATACACTGTAAAATGACTGTTCTCCACTCCATACTCATCCATAACAAACAACTGGTTCAGCTCCTTTTCAGACAGTTCAGAAAACATGGCTTCATGCTCCCTGCGGTAATCCATGTGCCGGTAATAGTTAATCGCTTCACCTTTCAGCGACATCTGGCACAGGCGGTCAAAGCGATGCCTGATTGTCAGTTCATCATGGCAAGAAGGTTTCTTCATACGAGTTCACCTCCTCCCCCGTTGTGACGTGACAAAGGCATACGCCTTTTCCCTTTCCGTTGTATCTGCCAAATAGCGATAGGCTGATGTTCGGGTAGGAGTAAAAATTTTTGAAAAATTTTTTTGTATATAAAAAACGCCCGAACAGGCAGGGTGCCCATTGGACGTTATTCATATCTGTTATTCTGTTTTCTCCACAATCTGCGAGCGTGTATAGTTCACTCTTTAAGGTATATTCTGCTTCACTTCCAGTAAAACACCTTATAAAAGAACCTTCCCACGCCAATAGCCGGACAGGTTCCCGAAGTCAAAAAAATATCCCTCAGACCGTTCAGAACACATAAATTCCCCTAAACGTACCCAAAGGATAAAAACCACGCAAAAAAACCTTTGGATACTGCGTTTTTTTATATGCAATATCCAAAGTCATTCTATTTTATTATGTATTATGCCCCTCTGATAAAGTGAATTATTAGTGCATTTCAAAAGCAAAATGTGCAATATACACTATACATGGAGGTGCATATATGGCAAGAAAAAAGAAAATTGACAAGGAAATGGGATTTCGTTTGAAACAGGCTAGGACTGAACAAAAACTGACCTATGAAGAACTGGCTGAAAAATCCGGCGTTTCCTCACGCTATATCAAGGAAATTGAAAATCATGGAAACGTGCCAAGCCTTGAAAAGCTGGGTCAGCTCATACGAGCCTTACATATTTCCGCCGATCCGTTTTTTTATCCAACTGTCCCGGCAGACAACCTCGACTACCAGCGGCTGTTGGTTTACCTGTCACAATGTACAGAAGAACAGATTACAACAATTCTCGCTATTGTGGAAGCCTATCTTCGGACATTTAAAAATATTTCAAAGTAAATCCACTCCCTTTCCTATCTCTTTTCTAAAACAAAGGCGGCTACCCTTAGCCGCCTAATTACCTCCTTCCTCTGCAAAACTGTGGCTTGTTTTGCTGTACAGAACGCTTCTTTTTAAGGAAGCAGAATATGTCATCATTTGTCATTTCTTCTCAATGTAATAACTGCATGGCATATCAAGC
>OLRK01002103.1_pt1 | contig 13603 bp, 17 predicted proteins | sample 1672911 | NCBI WGS metagenome assembly OLRK01 (sample SAMEA3136736, study PRJEB25190) | human gut metagenome | biome: human gut; feature: human-associated habitat; material: faeces | place: Austria | collected 2013 | reverse complement strand
AGCCGGGCAAGCAGATACTTTTTGCGGTTTTCCGGAGAGCCGACGCCGTCCCCTTCCCCCACGCTTAAAGACTGGACATAATGATTGAATTTATCCGGATCGTAGACGATCAGCACCGATCCCGATCCGCGCTTGATTAAAATATCAGCCCCGTTTTCCATCAATTCATCCTTGAGCTGATTGATGTATTTCAACAATGTCTTGACGCTGACGTTCAGCATAAAAGCCAGCGCTGAGCTGGACAGCGGTTCCGAGGAAGCCATCAGCTTCTGAAGCAGGACCAGCCGGTCTTTTTCGTACATAAAACGCCCCTCTTTTCTTTTCCATTATAAACAATTATAAAATTTGAAATTGTCTTTATCTTCTTTAACACAAAGGTAAATTCTTCAAATAAAGTTTACCTTTTCGATAGGGAATTCCTTTCCTACACCGATTTCTTTCCGGTGGTATAAATAAGTCAGAAACCAAGAGGAGGGATACGCAATGAACATTTTACTGGTCTGTGCCTGTGGTTCCAGCACCAGCGTCGTCTTGCAGAAAATGAAAGAAAACCTGACAGAGGATGAACCGTGGACAATTGAAGCGAAGTCGCTGTCGGATGCGAAGAAGGTCATGGGAAAATATGACTATGTCCTGCTGGCGCCGCAGATTCGCTATCAGATCAAAACGGTGCAGAGTCTGGCCGAGCCGTATGAGGGCTTAACGGTCATGAACATTGAACCGGCAGACTTCGGCCGCTGCAACGGTAAGGCGATTCTGGATCAGATTCGCCGCAGCGAACAGGCGAAACAAAAATAAAAGGGAAAAGGGGGACTTTATTCCATGGCGAAACAACAGCATGAAAAAAAGAAATTCCTCGACCGGTTTGAAGAACTGTGCATGCCGATGGCGACCTTCTTCGGAACCGAACCGCACTTTCTGGCACTGCGCGACGGCGTCGTCAGCGCGCTGCCGTTTACGTTTGTCGGCGGCATTGCTTTCTTAATCTATAAGTGCCCGTGGCAGGAAGGCTACGCGACCGGCGTTGGTTTCTTTGATGCCTTTATGAACGCCTGGTTCCAGATGTCGACGAACTTCAAGGACATCTGTTACGCGCCGTATGGAGCGACGCTGGGCATCATCTCGATTTTTATCTGTTTCACCGTAGCGTATTCGCTGGCCGAGCATTATAAAAAGAACGCCGTCAATTTCGCGGTGTGCGCGACCTCGATTTATCTGTTGATCGCCTCGCCGGTCATTTCCGGCGCGATGTCGATTGCCTATCTGGGCTCCGTCGGCATTCTGGTCGCCTGTCTGGTCGCCCTGGGATCGGTGGAAATCATGCGGATTTCGATTGAGAAGGGCTGGACGATTCACATGCCGCCCAGCGTCCCGCAGGTCATTGAGAATACGTTCAGTACGATTTTCCCGTATGTCTACGCGTTGATACTCTTCTATGCGCTGAGCGTGATTTCCCAGCTGGCTTTCGGCAAGCTGCTGCCGGAGCTGTGGCAGTACATCTTCACGTTAATTACCGTAGCAGTGGAAAATCCGGTCGCCGTCACCGTGCTGACCGCGTTTGAAAACCTGTTGTTCTCGTTCGGCATTCATCCGACGACGGTCGTCGGGCCGCTTCTGGATCCGCTCCAGCTGGTCACGCTGACTGCCAATGCCGAAGCCTTCGCGGCCGGTACCGCACTGAACGCCCTGCCGCACGTCTATACCCAGTCGTTCTGGGCGTATTATTCCTGCATTGGCGGGGCGGGCTCCACGCTGGCCTTGTGCGCAATGTGCGTCAAGAGTAAGTCGAAACAGCTCAGCGCCGTCGGCAAGGTGGCGATCGTCCCGTCGCTGTTCAACATTAACGAGCCGGTGATCTTCGGCCTGCCGATCTTCTTGAATCCGATTCTGGTCATTCCGTTCATGTTAGCGCCGTCTGCCAATATCCTGCTGGGCTGGCTGTGCACCTCGCTGGGGCTGGTCAATCATTCGTTCCTGTTTTTGACCTCGACAACGCCGACCGTGCTGGGCGCGTTCATCTCGACGCTGGACTGGCGCTCCTGCCTGTTAGTCATCGTGATGTTCGCCATCGACTGGGTGATCTATTATCCGTTCTTCAAAATTTATGAAAAACGCTGCATCGAGCAGGAAAACGGGGAAGCGGCTGAATTAGAAGCGTCCGCCCACGCATCCGCATAAGACAAAAGAAACGAGGCAGAAACATGACCGATATCAAAATGACAGCTTTTGAAATTATCTCGTATGCCGGGGACGCAAAAAGCTCCGCTTACGAAGCGCTGGAGGCGGCGAAACAGAACGATCACGCCGGCTATGAAGCGAAGATGGAAGAAGCGGAAAATAAAATTAACGAGGCTCACAAAGCGCAGTACGCGATGCTTCAGGAGGAGGCTGCCGGACAGATGCACGCCGAGTTTTCGATCATCGTCGTGCATGCTCAGGATCATTTGATGACGACAATGGCGACGATCGATCTGATCAAAGAACTCAGCGAACTGTATTTCCTGCGGCACGCATAAACGACAGACCGCTGCCTGCATCCCAGGCAGCTTCTTTTCCAATCAGGCTGTTTCAGGCTCAACAATCAAGCGGCGGAAAGCCCAGCAGGATGTCGGAAAAAACACACGAGTGCGAAATGTGAAAGTGAAAATTGAAATGTAAATAAGGAGGAAGCGATGAAACACGGATTTCCAGACAATTTTTTATGGGGCGGCGCCATCGCGGCCAACCAGGCGGAAGGCGCGTGGAACGAAGGCGGCAAAGGGCTGTCCGTTCCGGACGTAGACTGGCACAATCCCCATTTAGTCCGCGGTGGCAAGCGCGACGCGGATTCAGAAATGACCAGCATTCGGTTAAACGAATTATTAGCGATCGAGGAGGACTGGCAGTTCCCCAAGCGCAGCGGCATTGATTTTTATCATACCTACAAGGATGATCTGGCGCTGATGAAGCAGCTGGGACTGAAAGCCTTCCGTACTTCGATCAACTGGGCGCGGATCTATCCCAACGGCGACGATGCGCAGCCTAATGAAGAAGGCCTGCAATTCTACGACGACCTGATCGACACGATTGTGGCCAGCGGCATGGAGCCGATCATCACGCTGTTTCACTACGAACTGCCGTTAAAGCTGGTGACGGAATACGGCGGATGGCGCGATAAACGCCTGATCGAATTTTACGCCCGCTTTGCCCGGACTTGTTTTGAGCGCTATCGGGGAAAGGTGAAATATTGGATTCTGATCAATCAGATTAATCTGATTTATGTCGAATCGTTTAATTCCCTGGGAATTTTGTGCGATCAGGCCGACAACCTGGAAGAAGCGAAATACCAGGCAATTCACAATCAGTTTGTCGCCTGTTCGCTGGCGACCAAGCTGGGACGGGAGATGGATCCGGAATTCAAGCTCGGTATGATGATTTCTGATCATAACTGCTATCCGGAAACCGCGTCGCCGGAGGATGTGTTCAGCACCCTGCAGAAGAATCAGATGAGTCAGTTCTTCTATGGCGACGTGCGCATCCGCGGACAGTATCCGGGGTATGCACTGCGGTATTTTGAGGATCATCAGCTGAACATCGCGATGACGGAGGAGGAACTGGATCTGATTCACAGCTATACTGCCGATTATATGGCATTCAGCTATTATTACTCGCGGATGAATTCAGCGGTTCACAACACAGCGGATCTGAATGATATCTCCCGCAATCCGCTGCTTCCGGCTTCGATTTGGGGCTGGTGCGTCGATCCGCTGGGATTGCGCAATTCACTCAACGTGTACTATGACCGCTACCAGCTGCCGCTGATGATCGCGGAGAATGGACTGGGAGCGCTGGATGAGCTGAAAGCAGGAACGGTCGAGGATGATTACCGGATTGATTATCTGCGGGCGCATCTCAAGGCAATCAAGGAAGCGATCCGCGACGGCGTCGAAGTGTTCGCTTACTGCGCGTGGGGACCGATCGATATCGTCAGCTGCACGACCAATGAAATGTCCAAGCGCTATGGCTTTGTGTATGTCGATCTGAATGACGACGGCACCGGCAGCCGGAAACGGTTTAAGAAAAAGAGCTTTGACTGGTATAAGCGGGTGATTGAAACGAATGGAGCGGATCTCTAGTCTGTCGTGGAAGACAGCGGTTCTGGCAGCGCTGGCTGGAGTGGGCATCGGCGCGGGCGTCGGCTTGATCTTAAACGCGAATATCGGTTCGGACACGGTCACGGTTTTCCAGGATGGGCTGCATTGCCAGCTGCATATCAGCTATGGCCAGGCGTCGCGGCTGTACAATCTGGTTTTGATCGCGGCGGCGTTTTTGACAGCGCGGAACTACTTTGGGTCCGGCACTGTGATTTCAGCGCTGGTCACTGGCTTCGCGATTGACGGCACAGTGGTGCTGACCGGCGGTCTGATCGCCGGAATCAGTCTGCCCGGACGCCTGCTTGTCTTCCTTATCGGGCAGACAGTGTACGCTTTCAGTCTGGCGATGCTGATCCGCTGTCAGCTGGGCATGAATGGACTGGACAGCCTGCTTCATGCAGCACAGGCCCGGTTGGGCATATCGTATTCGATTCTGCGCTGGGGCGCGGATCTGGCGCTGACGGTGCTGGGCTGTCTGGCCGGCGGTATCGCGGGCGTCGGTACGGTGATTTCCATTGTCACGACCGGTCCGCTGATTCATCGGTTTCAAAGGGGAAGGAGAACTCAGCCATGTTGAAATTGATTTTGTTGTCAGTCCTGGGCGTTATGGGGCTGGCTCTGCCGCTCACGCTGATTCTCACAGCGAAAGAGAAACCGAAAATCCCAGGCGTCTTGTTGGGAGTCGCATTTTATTTAACCGCGAATCTGTTTTTGAATGTGTTCAAAAATGCCTGGTCGCTGAATCTGGATACGCCCGCCTCCACGGTCTTTTATTTGATAACGGCGGTCTTGACCTGGACGCTGACCGCCGCGTTGTTTTTCCGCCATTCACGTCCGTCTTCGCTCGGCAGAATCAGTCTGATTTACGGCGGCTATGCGCTGATCAATACGTTTGTCGTGACAATGGCTGGTTATTCTCCGCTGATTCAGTATGGCTTACTGGAGGTCAGCGGTCAGACTGCCCAGCTTCCTGCGGCATCGGCCGCGATATTAAGCGCCGCTTATGCTACTCTCGGACCGCTGGAGCTGGTTCTGGCACTGATCGAGCTGGTTGTAGTCTTTCTGATTCTGGCCCAGCTGTTCCGGCGGTTATTCGCAGATAATTCGGTGAAGCGGCTGGCGGAGTTTGGCCTGGGCCTGTTCATCCTGATGGTGATTCAATATGGAAAATGGGGGATGCTCGTCAGCTTCATCGCCTATGGAATGGAACTGGCGGGACTTCTGGCTGTCAATCAAAGGAAGACCGGGAAACACAGATCGCCCCAAACATCTTTCTGATCAAGGAGTCAGAATGAGCGGCCGATCAGAAATAGGTTAAGGGATCGACTACCCGCTTGCCGGCCAAACTGACTTTCCATGATATTTCGTTCCTTTCGCAAACAAAAGTGTTCGACTTGTTATTTTTTGAACTTTGCGGCTTGACTCGGTACTTGGTACCGAGCTTACGATGAAGATAACGAAAGACGTTCAGTTTTGGAAAGGCAGGGAAAAAGAATGGAAAAGAACAAAACGAAAGGCATCACCCGACGGGATTTCATCAAAGGCGCGGCAGCGGGGGCAGCCGGATTGGTCGGTGCCAACTTGTTAAGCGGCTGCCAGAATACTGCATCAGTGCCGGCATCCGCTAAAATCTTCAATGAACCGGAAAAATGGGACTACGAATGTGATGTGGTTGTCATCGGCTCCGGTACAGCCAGCTATGCGGCGATCCGGGCTGCCAACGAGGGTCTGGAAACGATATGCGTTGAAGCCAGCGCCTTTGGCGGAGGAGCAACCGGTTTTTCCGGCGGAGGCGGATGGTTCCCGATGAACAAATGGTCTGTGGAAGCTGGCGATACCAAAGAAAAAATGATGAGCTATCTGCGCAATTGCTGCCGGGAGATTCCGATTACCGACGCTCAGTTGGAAGCGTACATCGATAACTCACAGCCGACGATTGATTATTATGACGAAATTTTTGCCCGCTGCAGCGAACCTGTTCATTCGCAGGTAAGCGGTCTGTTTGGCGATTATCAGGCTGAATGGGAAGGCGGCGTGACCAATGCGAGCCATTCCGTTTCCTACGGCGGCGTAACGAAATGGAAAAATGCTTATTTAGAAGCGATTGAATTGTGCGGCGGTAAGCTTCTGACTTCGACGAAGGCAACCAAGTATGTCTGGCGTTACGATGCCAACGATGTGCCGGAGGTTTTGGGAATTTTGTGCGAACAGGAAGGCAGGCCGATCGCGATCAAAGCGCGTAAAGCAGTCGTCTGCGGTGCGGGCGGTTTCGACTGGAATGACGAAATGAAAAATTCATTCCTGGCGGTGGAAACTCCATATGCCTGCTCTTTGAGTTCCAATGACGGGACGATGTTAAAAGCTACGATGGAACTGGCGCCGAAGCTGATGAATATGTCGGAATGCTTTGGTCAATGGACATACAAGGCAAAAGCTGAGGAACAAAAGGCGATGAACAGCCCGGCAAATATCGTCTTCGGCCACTATTTCCCGCGGCAGATTGTCGTCAATCAGAAAGGCCGCCGGTTCTGTGATGAATCGGCCAGCTATGACGCGCTGTGGCTGCCGTTTGCGGCATTCGATACCTTTGCCCCGTATGGGAAAACCAATTTACCAGCCTTCGAAATTTTTGATCAGAAGTTCGTAGACGAGATCAAAGGCTTCTCTGTGGATTATTTCATCGGTGATCTGGTCGATGGCGTCCCGTCTTACGCAATTAAAGCAGACAGTCTCGAAGAATTAGCACAGAAGGCAGGAATTGATCCGGAAGGGTTAAAGGCTGAAGTTGCCCGCTGGAATCAGTACTGTGCCGAGGGGAAAGATCCGGATTTCCACCGTGGTGAACAATACATAGATCAGATGTTCAACCGGATGCGTGATATGTCGCTGCTGATGGAGCCGAACCTTGGCCCGATTGACGCTGCACCGTATTACGCTTTGGAAATCGCGCCGAATATGCTGGGCACAGTTGGCGGTCCGGCAATGAACGAAGCTTCACAGTGCCTGCATATTTCTGAAAGGCCGATCGGAAGACTGTATGGCTGCGGTAACTTTACCGGCTTTGGCGGTCCGGGCCGGGGATATGCCGGAGCAGGCGGGACTATCGGCCCCGCGTTGGTGATGGCTTATATCGCGGCCGGTCATATCCTCCAGAATCAAAAAGATTGGGAATAAAAAAAGGATGCCGTTCTTTGAGGCATCTTTTCGCTTTTCAAGAAATGCTTTATACTGTAATTGAAATCATAAAAGGACATGATCGCAATCATTGAATATAAAAAGCAGGGAGGGAAATCCTTATGGAACATAAAACCGGGACCTTTGCGGAACTCTGGGGTCTGTCACCGGAAGGCTTAAAATTCTATATCAAAAAAGGTTTGCTTGATCCGGCTATCCTTGGAAAATATCGGGTCTATTCTTATAAGGAAGCCAGCATACTGCACCGGCTGCTTTATTTCCGCGCTTATGGTTTTTCACTGGAGGAAGCACGAGAATTATGCTTCACTGACGATCTTTCAGGAATCAGAGAAAAACTACGAAATAAAACGGATGTCATTCAGGAAGAAATGAAGCGCAGACAGCGGCTGTTGGATCAACTCCAGGAGGATCTTCAGGATTTAAATCATATTGAACGCCAGCTTGGTGAAATCTCCGTGATGAAGATGCCGCGGGTTTGTGTCGTAGAGAACAGCTTGGAAGAAAATAGGAAAGATGTCGAATTATTTTCCGATTGGACGAGATATCTGCCTTTCGCCAAGACCAATTACTTAATAAATCTAAGTCCTTATGAATCCAATCCTGTGCAATGGGGAATGACGGTTCCGCTGGCAATGTATGAGGAGCTGAGCCAGGAAATCGGGAAAAATGAAATCCGAATTTTGGGCGGCGTTCCCTGTTTGCATGCGTATTTAAAGGATCATGATGAAAAAGGCGTCGATCCCCGGATTTTGGAACCTTTGCTGACCTACGCTCAAAGGCATAATTATCAGCTGAAAGGGTATGCCTTAATCAATTTTACTTTCATTCTGCAGTCGAAAATGGAGGCGGAGAAAACACGGTATCTGGAATGCTTCCTTCCAATACAAGAAGAAATGGAATAACGATTCCGGCTGAAAATAGATCTGATCCATGTTTTACAAACAAGTAGTGCTATCCGATCTTTGGCATGCGCTACTTTTTGTCATAACTTTTAAAAATAAAAAATCAAATGCTGGAACAAAAAAATATCTTGCCTTGTAATACCTAGAAATACTATGTATAATAAAAGCATAGAAACTCTAGGTATGAAAGGAGGCTGTTTATGAATTATGATAAAGGCTTGATCGCCGGCAGTTCTGCTTTGTTGGTATTAAGTTTGTTAAAGGAACAGGAGCGCTACGGCTATGAGCTGATCAAGACGCTCAAAGACCGGTCGAACGACGCTTTTGATTTTAAGGAAGGTACGTTGTATCCGATTCTGCACAAAATGGAAAACGAAGGCTGGATCCGTTCGGAAAACAAAACAGTCAACGGACGTACGCGCCGGTACTACGCCATTACGGCCCGGGGCGTCAAGCAGTTGGAAGTCCAGCAGGAACAATGGTCTCATTTTTCTTCGGCGGTCAATCAGGTGCTTTCGTTTCAGGGCAGCGGATCATGAATCCGATTGAAACTTATGTCCAAGCTGTGACGGCGCAGGTTCATTTCTTTCTGGACCGCGGCCGAATCAGCGATGAATTGCGCGCTCATCTGCAGGATAGTGCCGAAGATCTGATGCAGGAAGAAGGCTTAACCCCGGAACAAGCGCAGGCGGAAGCGGCTGCGAGAATGGGGGATCCGCAGGCAGTCGGACGGGAATTGAACCGAATTCATCATCCGCTTTTAGGATGGCTCTGGCTGATCACGATGTCCTGTGCGGCGATTGCCGGGATTGTCTTAGTTTATTTGTTGCTTACCGTAGGATGGAATGAAATTCAATACCTTTTGCCTATGACTCCTAACCAGGCCGAAAAGATCGCAGTCGTGAATGAAAAGGTTGAATTAGCCGGACATACCGTGACGTTGGATGCCCTTTGGAAATCTGATAAAGGAGAGTTAATCTTAACGTATCATATCCGCAATAAGCTGTCTTATTCCCGTTCCGGGTGGTCGGTGGACTTCTTCTCTATCCAAAATGGAGACGACAGCCTCCCGGTCTATCCTTATTTTGAAGCGACCTCTTTATTCGGCTCGAAAGGAATGCTTACTTTTACAGCGCCGGCTTCCGGCGTGATTGAGCTTTCCTTGATCGACGGACAGCGGGTAACGTTAGACCTGAAACAATGGGAGCTGAAAAAATGAAAAGGAAAAGAGAGATTCTGATAGGCGCAGCCTTGGTTCTGATCACCCTTGTCGTGTTGGGATGGATAAGTGGATATTATTTTTCACCCCAGGCGTGCGTGGAAGATTCGCTGCGGGGACTGTATTTTAGTCCGGCTGAAAAGATCGACGAGGTTCAGATTGGAGAACGCTATTATTATCTGTACGCCAATGATCATCAATATGCACTGCATGGCGCACGGAAGACGGCGGGTATCTTTTATATCACGACTGGAGGGAGCACACACAATGATTATGCGGATGCTGACGAAGCATTTCAAATCGACGGACTGAGTGATGGGAAAAATCAGTTGTTTGTCATCCATCGCAGCCAGCCTGAAATCATGAAGGTGGAAATGGATCCCGGTAAAGGCCGGCCAGTAATTGTTTTTGACCAATGGGAGCATGATTTTTCCATCAAGGTCCAGCAACTGGAAAACTCTGAAGAGGCGACATGGGAGGGAACCTACCGGGCCTATGATGTGCAGGGAAATCTTGTTGAGGAGCGGATCTATCCATGATCCTCTCTGCAACAAAAGAAATCGAGATAAGCGAGTGAGAAAACCATGAAACGGATTAAACTAAAACGAAGCGCTCAGTTGGGAATCGGTTTCTGTGTCATTTTAGCCAGTCTGACCTTTCTTGGTTTGACGCAGGGATGGTATTTTTCCCCTCAGATATGCGTGGAGGATTCCTTGCGGGGATTGTATTTTTATCCTGAGGAAAAGATCGCGGAAGTTCAGATCGGCAATAAGCGCATCTATCTCTATACCAATCAGGAACAAGATAAGATCGCAGTCATGGGCGCGCAGCGGAAAGGCTTCGTTTATGAGCCGTTCGGCGGTTTTATCAACATCGTGATGAATTCGGAGGAAGCCTATGATCTTCAAATGGTGGAAAATGACGGAATTTATATGGCAGTGATCGTGCGCAGGGATCCGCGTGTAGATCGGGTGGAAGCCCGACTGAATAACGGTTTAACGTGGACTGTGGAACAGTGGCATGATGATTTTGCGCTGATTGCCCTGGAAATTCCGGAGGCGTCTGTTTCCTGTTGGCCGGGTATCTATCGGGCTTTGGATAAGGACGGACAAGTCTTACTGGAAAGAACGGTTCTTGGTTAGTTTCGTTACGAAATTCCCGGTTTGTCACTGGGATTGACAAAGCTGTGCGGTTGTCTAGTGGAAAGTATCGTGAAATCGTGTAGAATAAACTTGCCTGATAGGGAGGAATGTCTATGTTCTACGCATTTTACGATATTTTTTATTTATTAGTTCTGGCGGCGATCGGATTTTCCATGTGGGCCAGTGCCCGGGTGAATTCAACGTTCCGCACATATAGCCAGCAGCGCACGCGCAACGGGATGACCGGCTATGATGCGGCGCGGGAAGTGCTGGATGCCAATGGTTTGTACGATGTCCGGATCGAACGGGTATCAGGAAATCTGACCGATCATTTCGATCCTCGTTCCAATGTTATCCGGCTTTCTGATTCCGTTTATGGTTCCGCCTCTACTGCCGCGGTTGGCGTGGCCGCGCATGAAGCCGGACATGCGATCCAGTATGCTCAGGGTTACACGCCGTTAAAGATCCGTAACGCGATCATTCCGCTGACGAATATCGGATCCCGGATGTCCACGCCGCTGATTTTGCTGGGATTGCTTTTCTCCAGCATGGGACGTTCGGCGATCACGATCGCGTATATCGGCGTGGCTTGCTTCGCATTGAGCGTCGTGTTCCAGTTAGTTACATTGCCGACTGAATTTGACGCCAGCCATCGAGCGGTGGCCGCGATTGAAAACTGCGGATTATTGACAAGCGAGGAAGTGGGCTCGACCAAGAAAGTGCTGTCTGCGGCGGCGATGACGTATGTCGCGGCACTGGCGGTCGCGATTACTCAGTTTCTGCGTCTTTTGAATATCGTTCAACGCAATGACCGGCGCTAAGCGGCAGTGTCAGTGAATTCAAGAAAGAAAAGAATTCGGGCGCTGAACCGAAAACTTCAAGCCAAACACAACGGCCCGGAAACCTTTATGGGCTACCCGGTTACTCAGGGCGGGGTTCTGGTTGACGCCTGGTGGATTCCGATTGAGGAAGCGGAAGTCTATATTCGCCAGCGGGAAGCTTGCGCCGCGCAGCTGATCGCTGAAATGGAAACCTTCTGCGGACGCGTCTACCGGGATTTAGCGGGAACGGAAGACGGCGAAGTGGTGTGGGGTGAATCGGTATTCGGCACCGAACGCAGCTGTCTGGTCTTTCTGGACCCGCAGACGGTGGAAGCCGCGAAGAAAAAGGAGCTGCGGAAGTTTATCCTGGAAAGCAACGAGATGACAGAGTTCACTGCTCAATTCAATTTCGATTCTGCGAACTGAACTTCATCTCCCTGCTTATCATTTCCGCCAGTTTGGAAACCAAAATGAAAAACAGCCTGAGATTTCCGGTTTATGGAAGTTTCAGGCTGTTTGTCGCTAAGTCAGTTCAGATTGTTTAGGTGAAACCGTTCAGGACTGTGAGAAATTCTTTTTTACTTTACGGTCTGGAATTCTTTCCGTTCAATTTCCTGCGGTGCTTCGATTTCGCGGGCGAGGGTGTGTTCCGTCAATTCGGAAAGCAGCTTAAGCTTCTTGTTGATCAGCGGCCGCATGCAGTTCGGCACATGTTCCTGATGAGCGCGGTGGATAGCGACGCATTCCTTGCAATTGCCATGATAGCGGCAAGCTTTCCGGCATGGACAATGATCCTTTTCCTTGTACTCTTCGCGGAAAGCGGCGGCGAATTCTTCCTGAAGCGCCAGACCGGCCTGACGATTGCCGTTATGGAATTGTTCCATCGCGGCGAGTTCTTTTGGATTTCCTTCAATGATCATCAACAAATCCCCTCTTTCTTTGTTGGCTTCATCAGCCAACAACGTTCCTATTCTAGCACCAGGAAAAGGTGAGCTTCAAGAAATTCCTTATAAAAATGACGATTAAAGAAGAAACAAATCTTTTTATGTTGTGGAAAGAGAGGAATGGACTTTGTGTTCTTTTCCATTTTGTTTTATCATGGTAAAAAAGGAGCGTGTTTATGAAACTGAGATTGAAATTAGGCTTGGCGCTAATGATGGTGCTGAGCTTACTGGGATGTGCTTCATCACCGACGCCGCAGATCACGCCAGCGGTGCCTCTGCCGACAGAAGAAACGATAACGGTCCAGGAAGACGGCTGGTATTCCACGAAGGAGGAAGTCGTAGAGTATCTGGAAGCCTATGGACATCTGCCGGAGAACTACATTACGAAAAAGGAAGCCCAGGCTTTGGGGTGGGATAATGCGAAAGGGAATCTGTGGGACGTGGCCGAAGGAAAATCCATCGGCGGCGACCGCTTTGGCAACCGTGAAGGACTGCTTCCCAGCGCTCAGGGCCGGACTTGGTATGAATGTGATATTGACTATCAAGGCGGCTACCGGGGAAAGGAACGCCTTGTCTTTTCCGACGACGGTCTGATATATTATTCCGACGATCATTACGCAAGCTTTGAAGCGGTAAGGGGACACGAATGAAGCGTGCTTTGATCGACGGCCGCAGTTGCCGGGATAAACAGACGCTGCATCAACAGCTCAAAGATCAGCTCATCTTCCCCGATTATTATGGGAAGAATCTCGACGCGCTCTATGATATGTTGAGCACCACGCAGGAAGAGATTGAAATAGGATTCCTGAATAGGGAAGAATTGCATGGCAATTTAGGCAGCTACGCAGACGCGCTGCTTGCGACCTTACAGGAAGCGGCCGCAAACAATCCTTTCCTTCATCTATCCGATGGAACAACGCCGGCGGAGAAGGTTGGCAGTCAGGCAGAAAGTGAAAATCAATCCGAACATGAATTATGAAGAAAAAAGGCTGTTCAGTCAGGTGATGCGAATGAGCTTCAACGGCATTGGGATGATCGACGGAAAACGATACCAGGCTAATCCTGAACTGAAAAAAGTGCTGCGGAAGCGCACAACCGGCGGATTGACCATTCTATTCCTGTTGTCGATTCTGATCAGTCTGTTCCTGGAAGCCGATCCGTTTCAAAACAAGCTGCTTACACAGCTGGCGGCATTGGCATCCACTTTATTTTTCGTCCCAATCCATAACGCCTATTGCCGGCGTTTG
>OLRK01002095.1_pt1 | contig 13685 bp, 15 predicted proteins | sample 1672911 | NCBI WGS metagenome assembly OLRK01 (sample SAMEA3136736, study PRJEB25190) | human gut metagenome | biome: human gut; feature: human-associated habitat; material: faeces | place: Austria | collected 2013 | reverse complement strand
GTAGTTAAGGATATCCGGAGCCGGGCGTTTGAGAATTTGCAGAGACTGCCGCTTTCCTATCTTGACGGACAATCTTCCGGCGATATTATCAGCCGTATCGTGACGGATGTCGACCAGTTTTCCGACGGTCTTTTGATGGGCTTTACCCAGTTTTTTACAGGGGTGATGACGATTGTCGGAACACTTGTGTTTATGCTTAGAATTAATGCAGCCATATCCCTTGTTGTTATTTTGATTACACCGGTATCTCTTTTTGTGGCGGCATTTATTTCAAAGCGGACATATACGATGTTTAAGCGTCAGTCGGAAACAAGAGGCGAGATGACAGCCCATATTGACGAGATGATTGGTCAGCTTAAGGTTGTCAAAGCTTTCGGCCATGAGGATGAGGCGGCGGCTCAGTTTGATGAAATTAATGAAAAGCTTCGCGGCTACAGTTTAAAGGCTATTTTCTTTTCGTCGATTACAAATCCAGCGACACGTTTTGTCAACAGCCTTGTGTATACAGGGGTAGGCATCACAGGCGCCATATCTGCATTAAACGGCGGCATCACAATCGGACAGCTGACAAGTTTTCTAAGCTATGCCAATCAGTATACAAAGCCTTTTAATGAAATTTCCGGCGTCGTGACAGAGCTTCAGAATGCGCTTTCATGTGCCGCAAGAGTTTTTGAGCTGATTGAGAAAACGCCTGAAACGTCTGAACCTGAAAATGCCTGTGTGCTTGAGTCGGCAAAGGGGCATGTTGGTGTGTCTGACGTCAGCTTTTCCTACGATCCGGCAAAGAAGTTGATTGAGCATTTGAATCTTGATATACAGCCGGGACAGCGCATTGCTATTGTCGGGCCGACAGGCTGTGGCAAGAGTACGCTGATTAATCTTTTAATGCGCTTTTACGATGTCGATGAGGGGGCAGTCAGTGTCGATGATGTGGATATACGTCAGATAACAAGAGAGAGTCTGAGAAAAAATTACGGTATGGTGCTTCAGGAAACATGGCTTCGCGCCGGGACAATCCGGGAGAATATTCTTTTCGGAAAACCGGATGCTTCGGATGAGGAGATGATTCGCGCAGCGAAGGAGGCTTATGCACACAGTTTTATTAAGCGTCTGCCGGATGGCTATGATACAGTCATCGGTGAGGACGGCGGTAATCTTTCACAGGGACAAAAGCAGCTTTTATGCATTGCGCGCGTGATGCTTGCGCTGCCGCCGATGCTTATTCTGGATGAAGCGACGTCGTCTATTGATACGAGAACAGAGATAAAGATTCAAAAAGCATTTGAAAAAATGATGAAGGGACGGACAAGCTTTATTGTAGCCCATCGTCTGTCAACAATCAAAGAGGCGGATAAGATTCTTGTTATGAAAGACGGCGCGATTATTGAGCAGGGAACGCATGAGACGCTGCTTGCCGCCGGCGGCTTCTATGCAAATCTTTATAACAGCCAGTTTGCAGTGTAAATCGGCATTTTAAATGAATAAAAAGACTTAAATCAAAAGAACGATTTTTTCTTTGATTTAAGTCTTTTTTGTTACGGTGTGAATTTGATATTGATTTCGGCAACCTCGCTTTTTGTGCCGACACGCATATTCGGTCCCCAGACGCCGACGCCGGAGGTTACAACGGAGGTGAAGTTATCCTTTGTCCAAAGACCACAGGAATTATCCCACATAAGATTTGTAATAATGTTGGCCGGAAACATCTGCCCGTCATGGGTGTGACCGGAAAAGTCCACGTCTGTACCTGCGAGCGCAAGTGCATCAAACTCTTTTGGCTGATGGTCAATGACAAAAATCGGTTTTGTCTTATCAAGGCCGGAGAGAAGTGCATCGGCCGAAGCACGTTCACTTTCGGTTTTTCTTGCCCGGCTCGGATCATTGCGTCCGGCAATGTAAAAGCTGTCATCAATAAGCATTGTTTCATCTGAAAGCAAATGGATATTAGCATCTTTTAAAAGACGTGCCATACGGTCATCTGCAGTTTTCTTTTCATCGCTGTCAAAGGTAAAGCCGGCAAAGATTTCTTCGTCTAAATCATGATTGCCCCAGCAGGCAAAAACGCCGTATCTGGATTCAATGGAGGCAAGCAGTGCCTTGATTTCCTCAGGATTTTCAATGGCATCATATTCGTTATCATAAATGTCGCCCGCGATAATGACAAGATCCGGGTGCATGGCGTTGATTTTTTCTGTCATTTGTCTGATTTGGCGGACGCCGATGCTGTAGCCGAGGTGGAGGTCTGCCACAAGGGCTACCTTCATATCTTTCATATCGCCGCAATCTTTATGGACAGTGACATTATAGGCGGTTGTCCGCACATAGCCGGCATTGATAACGCCGAAGATGGTGACGGCGATGGCGAGAAGAAAGGCACAGCCTCTTGAAATAATAATAAACCGGCGGCTTCTAAGCGTCTTTTTGCTGATTTTTTTTGTGATGGAAAGTATGAATATTATAAGGTCTGTGAGCAAAAGAATAAGAATAGTATAGAGCATGAAGCCAAGCCATATGTTATTTAATTTTTTTAGGAAAAAGTGCAGCGGCCCGGATTTAATTAAAAAGGAGGTCAGTGGCGATGTCGCTGTGAGCATAAAAATAACTAAAAAAATACCTCGAAATATTTTAGACTTCAGATGAATGGATACGGCGCCTGTCAGTTTAAAAATATGGTAAATTAAATAAGCGCTGACAAGCAGATACGGAATAATTAAAAATATAGCAATCATAAATATTATCCTTTCGTAAATTGATCGGCAGACGGTACTAATCTGATACCGGATTGTTCCGTTTGATTTTGATATCATTATAAAATGAAAAATACAATTTTTAACGACAATTTTATAAAAAAACTATAAATTATTCCTAAGTTTTATTTCATTTATTTGACAATCATCTGTCAGACGATATAATGATACTAGGGGATTGACGCTTAGCCCCGGTATCAGATCATACAGCAGGGAAGGGGCGAGAATATTGGAAAAAAAGAAGATGCTTTTGGTAATTAATCCGAAATCAGGAAAGAATCAGATTAAGCCTTATTTATGTGATATTATTGACTTATATGTTTCAAACGGTTATACGGTCACAGTACACACAACACGATATGCAAAGGACGCCCGGTGGATTGTCCGGGAGACGTCTCATAATTATGACATTGTTGTCTGTGCCGGCGGCGACGGGACATTGGACGAAGTATGTTCCGGACTTATGGACAGTGACAGTAAGGCGCTGCTCGGTTATATTCCCGCAGGCACGACAAATGATTTTGCGAAAAGTCTCGGTATTGCTTCAAAGGTGATGAGTGCGGCGCAGACGGTGATTACAGGGATGCCTTTTGCCTGTGATTTGGGTGAATTTAATAATGTGCCGTTTATTTATGTGGCAGCCTTTGGCGTTTTTACGCAGGTATCATATCAGACACCTCAATCCATGAAGAATATGATAGGGCATATGGCTTATATTATTGAGGGAATGAAAAGTCTGGCAACAATTAAGCCGCAGCATGCGGTTGTGACCTATGAAGATCAGGTGATTGAAGATGATTTTATTTTCGGTATGGTGACAAATACAGTATCGGTCGGCGGCTTTAAAAGCTACAGCGGTACGGAAGTGGAATTAGACGACGGGCTTTTTGAGATGCTTCTTATTAAGATGCCGAAAAATCCGATTGAGATTCATCTGATTGCGGCGGCGCTGCTGACACAAAAGGTTGATGAGCGTCTGATGTATTTTGCAAAGACAGACCGGCTGACAGTGACAAGCGAAAAAGAGATTGCGTGGACATTGGATGGTGAGGACGGCGGCTCGTGGCGCAAAGTCGAAATTGTTACAAAACATAAAGCGGTTCAGATTATACGTCCCGCGGAAGCTGTGGAGGCTTCACAATAATGAAAAAGAGGTGACAGAATGAAATTATTACGAAGGAGATATCAGGGAATTTTGCGGGCAGTGACTGTTGGCATTTCTGTAATTTTACAGGTGATATTTCTTGTGCTTATGGCGGAAATCTTTAAAGAATATTCCTCATGGGTTTATATATTGCTTGAAATTTTCAGTATATGTCTTGTATTTGCGCTTGTAAATACAGGAGAGTCTTACCAGCTTTTTTGGATTATTATTGTTCTTGCGCTGCCGGTATTCGGATTTTTGCTATACTTTATGTGGGGCAGAAAGCGGACAAACTCAAAGTTTCATAAACGTATCAGAGCGGTTCAGGAAAAAAGCAGAAGCTTTAAAAAGCAGGATGAAAAGATTATCGAAGAATTTAAGAAGAAGCATCCGAATAAGGCGCAGATCAGCACCCGTCTTATTAAGGAAGGCTTTATGCTTTATGATAATACAAAAGTAACCTATTTTGATGTCGGCGAGAAGAAGTTTGAAGCTTTATATAAAGATATGGAAAATGCCAAAAAGTTTATTTTCCTTGAGTATTATATTATCAAGGATGGCGAGGTATGGCAGAGAATTAAGAGTATTCTTGCAAAGAAGGTACAGGAAAAGGTGGAAGTCCGCCTTTTGTATGATGATTTTGGAAGCCTTCTTGTGAATACACAGGAGTTTCGTGATGAACTGGCGGCTCTTGGCATACGTGTCAGTGTCTTTTCACCGATCCATAAGGAAGCAACACGTTTCACATTTAATTACCGGAATCATCAGAAAATTGCCATTATTGACGGCAATATCGGCTATGCCGGCGGGCTTAATCTTGCCGACGAGTATGCCAATATTATTGAGCGTTTCGGCCATTGGAAGGATACGGCAGTCCGCCTTGAAGGTCCGGGCGTTTATGGCCTGACGTCTGTTTTCCTTGAAATGTGGGAAATTACAAAGGGCTATGAGAATTTAGATTATGAGCGCTATATGCCGACAGTATCCTTTGAGACAGGCGGCTATGTGCAGCCGTTGTCCGACGGCCCGGCCAATAATCCGAATAATCCGATTTGGGATACATATATGCATATGATTAGTAAGGCGCGCGAATATATTTATTTTACAACGCCGTATCTTGTGCTCGAACAGGATATGATCAAGAATTTATGCCGTGCCGCTGAAAGTGGTGTCGATGTGCGTATTATTACGCCGCGCCAGTATGATAAGTGGTATGTATATATGGTGAATATTGAAAATTACGGTATACTTCTTGAGCATGGCGTTAAAATTTATGAATATCTTCCGGGCTTTGTCCATTCAAAGACGGTTGTTTCCGATGATGAATGTGCGATTTGCGGCAGCATTAATATGGACTACCGGAGCTTTTACCTTCACTATGAGTGCGGTGTATTTATGAGTGACACGCCGGCGGTGATGGATATTAAAGAAGATATGATGGCGACACTTAAAAAGTGCGAGGAGATTACTTATGAGAAATGGAAAAAACGCCCTGTATGGCAGAAGCTGATACAGTGGCTGCTTAAGATTTTCTCACCACTTTTATAGAAATGGCGGTGGCCGATGTATAAAGTATTGATTGTTGAAGACGACAGAACGATTGCGGCGGCGATGGCTGCCTGTCTCGGTCAGTGGGGCTATGAGTGCCTCGCTGTCCGGGATTTTTCAAATGTCTACAAAGAATTTCTGGATTTTAAGCCTCATGTTGTGCTCATGGATATTTCACTGCCGTTTTATAACGGTTATTATTGGTGCAGTCACATACGGAAGGTGTCTAAGGTGCCGATGATTTTTATTTCATCCCAAAGTGAGCCGATGGATATGGTGATGGCGATGAATATGGGCGCTGATGATTATATGACAAAGCCTTTTGATTTGACGGTGCTGACGGCAAAGGTGTCGGCCCTTGTCCGCAGAACATATGATTACCAGAGTGACGGGCAGCAGGGGCTTGCTTTTGGCAAAGCTTTTTTAAATACGTCTGAGGCGGCGCTTTATGTCGGCGATGTCCGGGTAGATTTGACGAAAAATGAATTTCGTATATTGAAGCTTTTTATTGAGCGTAAAAATATGCTTGTTTCAAGAGATGAGCTGATGCAGTCACTTTGGGAAAGTGAGAATTTTATTGATGATAATACATTGACAGTCAATGTGGCAAGGCTTCGCAAAAAGCTTGAAGCCGCAGGGCTTGGACGGTGTATTGAAACAAAAAAAGGATTAGGGTATATATTTAATGAGACAGAGGGAAATTAAAATATTTTCAGGTTTTATGAAGTCACAGTGGGCGGCATGGGTAATTGTATGTCTTGCCGCTGTGATTTTTTTTGTACTGGACAGACTTGGCAAGGCGCCGTCGTCCTATATTGTTTACGGCATTTTTTTGTTGATTTTCCTGACAGTAATAATTATGTTGATAAATTATGTAAATTATAGGCGCCGTGTCATAAAGCTGATGCAGGCCTATGAGCATATGAGCCTTTCACTTTCTGACTTGCCGGCAGCATCGGACTGTGAGGGTGAATATTACGGAAAAATCATAGCGAAGCTTTATGAGGAAACCTCCAAAATGCTTCAGAAGATGAATCATGATTATGTGAATCAAATTGATTATTATTCCATGTGGGTGCACCAGATTAAGACGCCGATCGCGGCGCTCCGGCTCATGGTGCAAAGCGATGCTTCCCTGCAAAATAAGCTGGCATGGCAGACAGAGCTTTTTAAGATTGAACAGTATGTGTCGATGGTGCTTATGTATGTGCGGCTTTCGGATTTGTCACAGGATATGGTGCTTGAGCCGGTTGACGTGCGGCCGCTTGTGAGTGCAAGTGTCAAAAAATACAGTACAATGTTTATTTATAAAAGGCTGGCGGTGGATATTGCAGACTTTAATCTTAAGACGGTTTCGGATGCAAAATGGCTGGCTGTCATTATCGAGCAGTTTTTATCGAACAGTCTTAAATATACAGAAAAAGGAACAATTCATATTTATGCGGAATGTTCGGATAAAAAGCAGGCGCTTGTTATTGAGGATGAGGGGATCGGCATCCGAAGCGAGGATATTCCGAGAATTTTTGACAAGGGCTACACCGGCTGCAACGGGCGGGCTTATGAAAAGTCAACCGGCATCGGTCTTTACATGGCAAAGAAAACGGCAGATTATCTGGGCATCAGCTTTGAGGTGACCGCAAAGGTCGGTGTGGGCACAAAGGTGCGCATCATATTGCCTGTGCCGTCAATGTGACAGCTTTGTAAGATTGGCGTGTCATTTGTAAGGTTAGATTAAGGCAGACCCTTCTTCGTTTTGCTATGATATATGTGTCAAAAGAAATGAGCGCAACAGCGCATGCTTAATGAAAAGAAGGGAGCGGTTGATATGGCAATTTTAGAGGTCAGTCACATAAAGAAAATATATAGTACAAAGGCGGGGCGCCAGCAGTGTGCAGCGCTTAGAGATATCAGCTTTACTGTTGAGAAAGGCGAATTTATTGCAATTATGGGGCCTTCCGGTTCAGGGAAAACGACATTGCTGAATAATCTTGCTTCGCTTGATACACCGACGGCGGGAACGATTGTTCTGGATGGTCAGGATATGGGAAAAATCAGCAGCAGACAAATATCCGCCTTTAGAAGAAATAATCTGGGATTTGTTTTTCAGGATTTTAATTTGCTTGATACATTTTCTGTGAAGGATAATATTTTACTGCCGCTTGTTTTATCAAGAACACCGTATGATGTGATGATGAATAAGCTGACACCGATCGTACGGCAGCTTAGCATTGAGCGGCTTTTGGAAAAATATCCGTATGAAATATCCGGCGGTGAGAAGCAGCGGTGCGCTGTGGCGAGGGCGTTGATGACTTCGCCGAAACTTCTTCTTGCCGATGAGCCGACGGGCAATGCAAAGTTAGTATAAATAAGATCATAAAAAATAAATGTCCATGCTACCGTCCATATGCACGACGATCCTGTCGACGAAGGACTTCCAGAAAGTGTTCTTCTCCTGATTGCTAAAGGTATCATATACGTCTTTCCAGTCGCCGGACAGGAGAGCCTTCATCCCGGAAAGGTCACGCACAGGGACGGAGGGCTTCGCCTTTATCTCTGACAGTTGCTTCTGGAAGTTCTCATATTCTTTTCTGTATTCCTCTTTTCCGATCAGATCATCCATGAACAGTTCATACAGCTTTTTCAGTTTGCGCTGTATCTTTGCAGCTTCCGCCGCCGGATCAGGCTTGTCAGCCGCTGTCGCACTCACTTCATAATGTGCGATATACTCGGACAGGGCGGGGCGCACATGCGACAGAAGGTATTCTTCGACATCCTGTTCGCGGTGATGCTTCGAGTGTGTGCAGCTGTGGGACTGCGCCCGCTGATTGCATCTGTAATTCTTGTATACCTTTTCTGATCCGTCCGCCAGTTTCCCGTATGTGACCGTACCTGTCAAATAGTGGTCACAGTCCGCACAGACAAGGAGTCCGGCGAAGATGTACGTCTGGTTCGTGTGACGCTTCCTGACATTCCTGACAGCTAACTTCTGGATACGGTCGAACCGTTCCGGCGGGATCGTGGGAGGACAGAAGTCGGGATCGCCGCGATATTCCCCTTTATAGAGCGTATTCTTCAAGTTCCGGCTGATCGTGTCATAACACAGATACATATTGTATTTCTCTTTCAAATACAGCAGCGTGCTTCGTTTACTGCACGTCGCTTCAAAATGGTCAAACATGTCAAGGGCGAACTGATTCCATTCAGGATCAATGATCACATGCTTTCCTTCATCCAGTTTCAGACCGCGCGGAAGTTTCCCTGTGATATAGGTCTTATTTTTCAGCTTGTGGGCGAACACGTCTTTGATACGCTCGGAGTCACGGTCACATTCATCTTGTGCGACAGACAGGCGGATATTGATGTACAGCCGCCCGTTTGCGGTTGTCGTGTCATACTGCTCTGTGACCGCTTTCCATTGGACACTGTTCGCTTCAAGGACTTCCTGCGTCTTATAATAATCAGCGATATTTCTGAACCATCGGTCGAGTTTCGTGAATATGATCATCTGGAAGGACTGCGACTTCACGGACTTCATCAGCCGGGAAAAGTCCTTCCGGCTTGACAGACGCTTCCGGGCGGTCGTGGCTTCATCTATGAAAGTGTCAACAAGGATCATTCGGTTGACTTCGATAAATTCATCAAGGATTGAGTCCTGCGCTTCAAGGGTTTCCCCGTGGGCGACTTGGTCGTCGTGGCTGCATCGGATATACTTCGCGACAGTCATCCCGAAAAGTGCAGGGTTAGGAACAAAACGGGACATAAAAACCTTCTTTCTGTATAGCGAAAGAAGCTGTCTTATGGTAGAATAAAGATTGTGGGGCTTTATTCTACGGACAACTTTTTCCGCAGACTTAAGTTCTTAAAGGGACAGTCGTTGCAGCGGCTGTCTCTTTTCAGTTATGAGAGCCTGACCACATGTCAATCATAACCACACAGGAGGAAAACCACATGGAGGTCACGACATGGCAGGCACGATCGGAGAAGAAGCTGACACTTGTGCAGCTTGAAGCCCTGACAGGGATCAGCAAGACGACGCTCAACTACATCGAGAATGGAAAGACATCGCCGACACTTCGACAGTTGGAAGCGATCGCGTCCGCTCTGGACTTGCGCATCACCGATCTGTTCATTTCAAAGTACAAGTGATTATAATGCAGGCAGCAGGAAGCCGCAAGACTTCCGCGCCGGATTTCCTGATATGCGGAAATAGTGACCGAAGGTCTTCCGCCGGATCGCCCTCTGTGGTATCATCCCACTTCGGAAGGAGGGGATCGGATGATCAGGAAGAAAATAGACGCGATACTTGACAAGATGTCAGAAGCACAGCTGACACGCGCCTATAATTTGATACTGTATGTTTATATATACAGGTAAGTGTAACGGGAAGCCGACATCATTCGGGCTTCCCGTTTTCGCTCAAAGATGACTTAAAAGCCTTATGTCTGCGGATACCGAAGTACAATAATACGGCTGCGATAACAAGGCAAATCGGATTAAACGCAGTGAAGAAGCCGATAAAAAAGAACACACCGAAGCCGATCATCACGCGCCCGGTCTTTTTCCGCTTTTTAGGAGAAGCAGGATATGAAGCGGATACAGTAGAGGGCTTAACAGGAGATGGATCGCGCTTGTAATAATATACAGCTTCTGTTTTATCTATGGACGGATAAATTCCAGGACCATAAGAAGGAAGTTCGGGAGGGTTTCCGTACATTTTATAAAAACAATACAAAGTCGCCTTTGCGTCATCAAGAGCATCATGCCACGATGTAGCATCATAGGAATAATACGAAGCACAAGTCTGAAGTTTTTGCCATTTGTATTCGCCACGATAATGGTTATATTCACCGTATACTTCAGCAAAGGAGAGCATTAAATCAACGGTAATTGATCCATACTTGACACGACTTTCAATGCCGTTATTAAAAAGCATAGGAAGATCAAAACCGACTAAATTATAACCAACGATGATATCAGCGGTCGAAAGAATTTCTTGAATACGATCTTTATATTCAAGAAGCGTCTTACAATTCTCAACATCAGAGGGTTTTATATGATGAACTCTCTCGGCTTTAGACCATTCCGTACATCGCGACGGCTTCAAATATTCATTAAACAAAACAGTTCCTTCGCCGTCAATTATAGATAACTGAAGTATTTCATCATTATAGCGGTCAAGTCCAGTCGTCTCTGTATCCAAACATATTATATTCATAATGCATCCTCATTTTTGGGGAATAAAGGGATCGGGACAGAAGTCATCGATCCCTTGTCTTGTCTACAAGTTCTATCATTCTATTTTTAACACATTCGCGTTCCTGTGGCGAAAGACTTATGTACATTTCAACAAGAAGTCTGTCGAAGTCGCTAAGATCATATTGTACACAAAGTTCGTCGAGGATCGTCTTGGGTAAATCGGAAAACATTTCGCCTTCTCCATTTACAAGATAATCATAATTGACATTAAATTCGCGGCAAATAGATTTCGCCATCTGGTCAGTCAAGACGCGTTCATTTTTTTCAATCTTATTTATAGCGGACTTGGTGACACCGAGTTTATCACCGAACTTCTCCATTGTAAGATTGAGAGATTTTCTAATTTCATTAATACGTTCGCCTTGCGTCATGTATATCACCTTCTTTCTTTCTTAACAATACCATGCGGAAAAAGAAAAATCAAGAAAAAAGTAGACAGAGGACACAAAAACACTTGACAAGTAGGACTTAGTACACTACAATGTAAGCACAGGACACAGAAGGGAGTGATCAGAAACGTTAAGAAAGATACTCGAATTACTGATGAAAATGAACGAAGAGCAGTTAAAGCGGACATACGAGTACGTGAAACTTGTTTACATTTACCACTGATAGAAAGGAGGTCGCAACATGGCAGCAGTGCAGGAAGAAAAGAAACTGAACAGCCAGACCGAAGATGTCCGCGACATGATCGAACTGCTGAAACAGCTGACAAGCGAAGAGAGACGAGAGGTCAAGGGCATCATGATCGGGATAAGGATGTTCAAAACATTGGAAACGAAGACAGCGTAGAGTTTGAGTCCCGGCGGATCACCGCCGGGAGTAAGTGGAAAGAGGTATAAAGATATGATGATACATGAATTTGAACAGCTGACAGGAATGCAGATCGCGCCGGAATGTTGGGAGCGGATCGAATATGTGTATATGAACTGCGATCAGTTCAAGACGAAGGATCAGATCGCGGACTACTACAAGAAGCACGACATGAACGGGATCGAAAAGCTGTACAAGGAACTGAAGGAAAAGGAGCAGGCTCATTATTACATCTTGAAGATCAATGCCGGGAAGTACAGCTTCGATCATAGATCGGCGGATATATATGAGATATTGGACGCACTTGACACGGCAGCGGAGACGTTCGGGTTTGAGATCGAGAGGGCGAAGGTGATGAAAACACTTGTCGACATGGAGTTCAATGACGGACTGTCACACAACGCGCACAGATGGGGAGTGAAGAAGGTCAAAGGTGAACTGAAGGAGGAAGAAGAGAGATGACACAGGCAGCAGGGTTCAGGGAAGAAAGAACACGGCGGCGGATCAACGAACTGATCCGCCAGATGAACGCGGAAGATCAGAACTGGAAATGGAAAGCCCCGGTCGTGAAAGAAAATGAAGTCTGGATGTGGTGGGAGTATCTCGAAGAGATGAACGGAGATCAGGGGAAAGCATACTTCAGACTTGTGTATGACAAGGCGACGGGATGGTTCACGGTATACGACGAAAATGACGAAGACGTCACGGATCAGCTTGAATACTTTGACAATCTGAAGGATACCATGCGAAGCGTCTTCTATTACGCGATGGACAGATATTAAGGGAGGGAATGAAGTGAAGTTCTATCATGCGGCAACGCCGGAGATCATGAAAAAGATCGTGGACAGTGGAGTGATCAGGAGATCATGGGACGGCGTGGTCTATCTCTGTGATAATGCCGTGGACGCTGTAAAGTTTGTGGCGATCCGGGGCGCGAAGATCGTTCAGACGATAGAGGTCGAACTGGATGAAAAGGCAGTGGAAGAGTCAGACGATCATTGCGAAGCGTTCTTCGGATGCAAAGCGTACATATACGGTAACGACATCAATCTGACAGAGACTGTGACGATCGAAGAATATGCAGTGGAATAGAAGAGGGAGGAAACGAGATGAACAAAGCAGAGAGAAGAGAAAAGTTAGAGAAGTACAACAAGATTATCAGGAGGGCGATAGAAGAAGGAATTGAAGTGGTGTCTATCATGACGGCGATGATGGATGTGGAGAGCGCGGACATGAAATTCAATATGAAATTAGATGAATGGTTGAGGGCGGATCATTTCAACTTCGCGCATGACTTTATTGGAATACAGAGGAACATCAACAGAGGATCAGGGCATCCGGCGACGGACTTCAACGGGTTTGTTCCGAGGTTTGCAGGACAATAAAGCCGAAACAGGGGGACGCTTCCCCTGTCCGCAGGAGATGGCGACTTCTGCGCTGACGATGGCAAGCTGACAGACATCAGAGGAAGACTGTGAAAACATAGCGGCGGGCGTGTACTGCCTGAATTACACGCGGATGGTAAACAGGTTTTCAGATGCTTTTTAAGGTGAAAAGCAACGACACAGTTTAATGATCGCCAGAAGGGGGCATGATCCACTTCAATATTTTTGAGTTGCGGAAAACGCAGTAAGTGAGAAACGGAGGAACGGAAGGGTGGACGAGAAGAAACTGGAATTGATGAAGAAGCTGATGGATGGGATGCAGGACAGGACGATGGAAAAGCTGATCGAAAGCAAGGAGGAATGACACACATGGAAGCGACACCAGAAAAGCCAGTGCAGATACTGGAACTATTCGGAGGGATCGGAAGCCCGCGCTGCGCTCTTCGCAATTTAGGGATACCGACAAAGGCGATCGACTACGTGGAGATTGACGAAAAAGCGGTCAGATCATACAACAGCATGTTCCGGGATGATCTGGAATACAAGACGCAGACGGTTGTGGGGTGGAACTTAAAGCCCGACATCCTGATCCACGGAAGTCCATGTCAGGACTTCAGCATCGCCGGACGGCAGAGGGGAGCAGATGAAGGGAGCGAAACCCGAAGCAGTCTGATGTGGGAGACAATCCACATCATCGAGCAGATGGGAGAGTGGAAGCCGCGCTATGTGATATGGGAGAACGTGAAGAATGTCACGAGCCGACACATGATCGCGAACTTCATCAGATACCAG
>OLRK01002094.1_pt1 | contig 13686 bp, 18 predicted proteins | sample 1672911 | NCBI WGS metagenome assembly OLRK01 (sample SAMEA3136736, study PRJEB25190) | human gut metagenome | biome: human gut; feature: human-associated habitat; material: faeces | place: Austria | collected 2013 | reverse complement strand
TATGTTGACAAAGCAGTAGGATCAGGTGGCGCAGATATCGCAGGACAGATTAATGAAGCACTGAAACAAGCAAAGAGCTATACAGACAATAAATTAACTATTACGGAATTTTAATCATAAATAGCATAGAAAGTAGAGGTGCTGTTTATGACAGAAACAAGAGCAATTTTAAAAGCAGTCTCTACAGTTGATTCTAAGTTGTCCAATCTTCCAATTGAGGATGGACAACTTATTTTCGTTTACGATAAAAAGAAAATCGTTTTGGACAATCATGGAATACGAACTATTTATGAACAAATTCAAACTATTGAAAATGAAGATCAACGAAAAGAATTACTCGCACCAATTGATTCTTTTTATTTCGTAATCGAAACTTCAATTCTTTGGAGATATGCGAATGGACAATGGATACAGATAACATCTCAACCAGCAGAAAAAATAGTTTCAGAAGACTCATATTTAAAGTTTCCCTCTATTGGATCTTCTAATCAAATTTATATCGATACAACAGAAAATGCTACGTATCGATGGGATGATAAGTCGTTGAAATATTACTGTGTCGGAAGAGATTATATGAATATAAAAATTATAGATGGATGCTTTTGAGAGGTTGTTACTTGGTAGCAACCTTTTTAATGGCTGAAATAGAAAGGATAAATATATGGCGAATACAACATTAAAAACACGTATCTTACTCAATAATAAAACAGCGGCTGAGTGGGCAAAAGACATAGAAACTGTATGGCTTAAAGGTGAATTCTTAATAGAGTCAGATACAAAAAAATGCAAAATTGGAGATGGTGTAAAGAAATATAATGAACTTACTTATGCTTATCTCACACCAGAAGAAGTAAATTCTATTGTTGCACAATCATCTCATACTCATTCTAATAAAGCCATTCTTGATGCTACAACAGCAAGTTTTACAACTGCTTTATTACAAAAATTGAATGCAATTGCTGCTGGAGCAGAGGTAAATGTACAGTCAGATTGGAATATTGCAGATTCAAGTTCTGACGCATTTATCAAAAACAAACCAACTTCCATGCCAGCTTCTGACGTATCCGCTTGGGCAAAAGCGCCTACTAAGCCAAAATATACAGCAACAGAAGTTGGAGCTGATCCTACGGGGAGCTCTGCAAAAGCACTTACAGATGCAAAAGCGTATGCAGATCAGAAAATTGCAGATCTCGTAAACGATGCACCTGAAACAATGAATACATTAAAAGAAGTATCAGACGCACTTGATGCAAATAAAAATGTAGTTGATGCATTAAATTCTGCAATTGGAACAAAAGCGAATCAAACAGAGATGCAGGACGATGACGTGATTTCAAACAGATTTAACAACTCACACTGGAAATGCAGATATTCATGTGACAAAGGAAAAGAAAACTGCATGGGATGGAGCTGCTACACATGCTGGATCAGCACATGCTCCTGTAAATTCAGAAAGAAACACAATTACATCCATCAAAAAGAATGGTTCTGCTGTTCCGATTAATGAGGATCGCTCTGTAGATATCACTGTTCCAACAAAAGTATCTCAGTTGGCAAACGATGCGGGTTATAAAACAACAGATAACAATACAACATATTCCCTTGGAGTTGCGGCGAACAGTTCTGCAAATGGAACTGCAAAAATCAGATTGACAGGTAGTGATGCAAAAAATACAGACATTGCAATTAAAGGTGCTGGTTCTACATCTGTAACAACGGACGCGGAAGGAAATCTTATTGTAACATCTGCCGATACAAAATATACACACCCAACAGGAGATGGAAATTTGCATGTTCCTGCTACCGGAGTAACAAACAATGGGAAAGTATTAAAGGCAGGTGCAACAGCCGGCTCTGCAGCATGGGCGCAACTAACAAAAGCAGATGTTGGACTTGGGAATGTAGATAATACTTCTGACGCAACCAAGAGTGTTGCTTCCGCTGCTAAATTGACAACAGCAAGAAATATTAATGTAGGAGGAGCTGTTACAGCCACTGCTGCATCTTTTAATGGTGGTGCTGATGCAACGATTAATGTAACGTCTTTAAATGCAGCAAAATTAGTGCTTAATTCAGGAGATGTTTTAATTTTAGACGGATCAATTTAATTGCGGAGGAGGATATGCTATGGAGGCAACAATCAAAGTTCAGCTTAAACAAGCTGTAAAAACAGAAAGCCAATGGCGTAGTTCTAACCCAGTAATCCCAGATGGTTGTATGGCTATTACCTCAGATAGAGGTAATGCCTACAAAGTTGGAGATGGATCGTCAAAATGGGACGATTTATCATATAATACTGCAATTGCACAAGATGTATATTCGTGGGCGAAACAAAAAGAAAAGCCAGATTATACAAAATCAGAAGTCGGTCTTGATAATGTTGATAATAAAAGCAGCGAACAAATCAGGGCAGAACTGACAAAAAAAAATGTAGTTGATGCACTTGGATATACACCTCTTGCTGCTTCTGCAGATTTGTCTGTCAATAGCCTCACAATTGGAAATCATGCAAAACTTACATACGACACAGAAAAAGGTGCGTTAAAAATATCATTTGTATAGGAGGTGACTGTTATGCCTGATTTTTCTGGATGGACTGGATATCAAACAATGGATGGAAATACAAACTGCCGTGCGTGGGCTGACTGGCAAACAACTCGCGTATTCAGGAATGGACAAGCTGGGTGGGATGTTAGAATTATTTTAAAAGCGAACAAGACAACATCATCACCTACGTACGGTACTGGGAATACGCAAGTCGGTGCTCATCAAACAAACTCTTCTGTAGACACAAAGTATATGACTATCGTGCAGAGCGAAACAACATTTAGAGATGAGACTGTGTTTGTTCCAGCGGAAGCAGGCGCAGACATACCATTAGCAGCATATGCTAATATTCATATACCGAATGTAGTAAGTAAGGGAATCAAGTTTACAGTTACAGCCAAAAGAAATCTTTGGGGCGTTTATTTTGATGCAAACGGAGGATCTGGCGCGCCTAGTATGATGAAAAGACATTGGGGAGAAGTTGTATATATTCCAACTTCGTTTCCAACAAGATCTGGTTACACCTTTAAGGGTTGGACAAAAGAACAAGGTTCGTCCACTATCGGCTACAGCCCAGGTGATCCTATAGGGGACGATGCAGATGTAACGTTGTATGCTGTTTGGAGTCAGAATGTCACAAAAACATGGAGCATTACCTATGACGCAAATGGTGGGTATAATACTCCGGAAAAACAGACAGCAAATATCGGTCAATCCATTACGATTACTTATTCAAAGCCTACTCGTAGTGGATATACTTTTTTAGGATGGTCTACATGGTCAGGAGCAACGGAACCTGAAGCAATGTTTACACCTGGATATTCGTATACATCTGATAGCGATACAACGCTGTATGCAGTATGGAGTCAGAATCAGACTACACAATACTCTTTGTCGTTTGATCTTCAAGGAGGAACCGGCACATTCAATACTTTGTACGGCGGATATGGTGAACGAGTGCAAATCCCATATACAACTCCAACAAAAAGCGGATACACATTTAAAGGCTGGGCGACTTATTCTGGCGGCAGTGTATCGTATCAGCCAGGAGAATATTATACTTTATATGGAAACAGCACTCTTTATGCCGTTTGGGAAAGTTCAGGCGGTACAACGCAGTACTATCTTAATTTTAATCTACAGGGTGGATCTGGAACATTCAATACTTTGTATGGAGTATACGGGGAAAGATTATTTATTCCTTCATCCTCTCCAACCAAAAATGGATATACATTTCAAGGATGGTCTACATCTTCAACTGGCAGCCCACAGTACCAACCAGGAGATTATTATACAATCTATAGTAATACCATTTTGTACGCAATTTGGGGTGAATCTACACAATATTGCACAATTACATTTGACGCAAATGGTGGAACTGGTGCGCCTGCCAGTCAGCAAAAAGTAATTGGAGAATCAACTTATATTCCATACGCTAAGCCTACTCGTAATGGTTATACATTTTTAGGTTGGTCTACATCAAAATATACTTCAACTGCTGATTATCAACCAGGTCAAGCGTACACACCGTATGGAGATATGACTTTCTATGCGGCATGGGAACAAAATGTCGTTAAAACATGGACTATTACATACAATGCAAATGGTGGATATAATGCCCCAGCAAAGCAGACGGCAAATGTTGGTCAGTCCATTACTATCACGTATTCAAAGCCTACTCGTTCTGGATATACATTTTTAGGTTGGTCTACATGGAGCGGTTCTACCGAGCCAGAAACTGCATTTACACCTGGATACTCGTATAGTTCAGACTATGATATAACTCTATATGCTGTATGGAAACAAAATGTTGTCAAGACATGGAGTATTACATACAATGCAAATGGTGGAACGAATGCACCAGAAAAACAAACTGCAAATGTAGGGCAATCAATTATAATAACACAGGATAAGCCAATTCGTTCTGGTTATACATTTCTTGGATGGTCTACATGGAATGAATCGCCAGAACCTGAAGCAATGTTTACGCCGGGATATTCTTATAAGTCTGATTACGATTTTACTCTTTATGCGGTATGGAAAGAAAAAGGAAAACCTAAATTTACATTTTCTAAGTCTTATGATTGTATTCCTTATGGAATTGGAGCAGTCGAAGAATTGGTGATGAATGCAACAGTTGAGAATCCAGAAAATCTAAAAATATACTATAAGATATGTTTTGTTGATGATGCATATGGTACAGTAAATGATTATGCAACCAATAGTAATGGATTAACAAATATGATTGAGACTGGAATCGCATCGGCAAATTTGACAGTTCAGCCAGACATCTTAATTCAGTCGATCAAAAATTGTAATAATGAGCAAAGTTTTAAAATTGTAATATGTTCAAATTATGATAATAATTTTGATATATCAAACACTGCAATAAATAAAGAAATTATCTCTATAAGGTTATATTACAATAAGCCCGTTATACAGTCACTTGATGTATCTCACGCTCCATATAACGGAGCACAATTAGTTGGAGTCGTAAAGTTTTCTGATAATTTCATAAGTATAGCTTCTAGCGGAAATGGAGAATCTGTTTACACAGATAATAAACCAATGGAACTTGGAGGAGACTATAGCATTGATAATAGATTTGACGTGGATGGAGAAAATACACTACGTTATGTTTTTAATTTTAACGTAAATAAAATTTCAGATGCAAATCATACATTTAAATTAGCTATTGATGACGGATTTTTCAAAACAGAACAAACAGTAAATCTTGGCAGATTAAGTTCTGATGAAAATATTTATATCTATCAGGACGGAACCATCGAAGCAAATGGATTCTTACTATTGGATAGTTTTAAATATGACAATGAAGATGTTATCTTGTTTGAGCCGGGTGGATTTGTTTCTGCCAAAAGTTTTGAGAAGATATCTGATGGTATTTGTTTTTGTCCAAAAGTTTTAGAAGCATTTGGACACACACAAAGGACGGGCGATTAATTTTATAAAAAAGGTAATCACTCATCTACTTTGATATTTTGATTATAATTATGCAACTAATTAACCAAGAGGGTTGAGCACTACTGTTCTACTCTCTTTTTTATATATAAAGGAGATTAAAATTTTTATGGAAGAAACGAAACCTATTATAGATGTAATCTCTACCACTAATTCCAAATTATCTAATCTTCCAATTAAAGACGGGCAACTTATTTTTGTTCATGACAGTAAGAAAATTGCATTAGATTACAAAAATGTCAGAACTGTATATGAACAGATCCAAGTTTTAGAAAAAGAGTCTAATAGAACAGAATTAATTGCTCCTATTAATTCGTTTTATTTCGTAGCTGAAACTTCTATTTTATGGAAATATCACAATGGTCAATGGATACAATTAACAAATTGCGTTACCCCCCCCCCGAAAAATATCAATATTCTGACGCAATCATAAATACCATGAGTGGAGAAAGTCCTCTTGTGATACCGGATAGTGCCGAGAGAGTTAACAAGGGATTTGGATTGACTGGGAAGACGGAGCAGCTTAATACAAGAGGTGTGAACTTATGGAGATCAGATAGCACTGTTATAGTAAGCGGAACGAAATATTTAATGTTTGATAATCCAATACAAACAGGCACATATACATTGTCTGCTATATTTGCTAATGACAAGAGTGCATCAGAAAGTCTATTTACCTTTTATAATGAACAAAATCAAAGCATGGGTGGCGGGACTATTAAACAAGGTGGAAGGCAAAGTAAAACATTTACACTTACCGGGAAAGCGGTAAAAGTGCTATTTTATGCCTCATCTGGACATGGCTCGTCACAAGGAGTGACGACAACCATTAAAGAGATACAACTAGAAACAGGAAATACCGCCACGCCTCACGAACCCTACACAGGCGGTAAACCCTCCCCATCTACAGAGTACCCTCAAGAAATTAAGAGTGTTGGACAATGGAATGAAGAGAAACAAAAATACGAAGTCGATGTAAAAGTGACCGGAAAGAATTTGTTGAACGAAGAGCATTTTTTTGATATGAAAAATTGGAAAAACAATCAATATAATATGAGGCTACAACCGAATACACAGTATGTATTTAGTAGAAGAGATAATGTTGGATATGGTAGTAATATTTTCTTATCAATTAAAAACACAAAAGATGATAGATTTTCTCAAATCATAAATTCGAACTCCCAACCCACCAACAAGCAAAGTGTAAAATTTAAAACAAAAGAGACCGGTTTAGTTTGGTTTTTAGTGCAAAATAATTCTGGAATTAATCTTAAGGATATGTTGGGATATGCACAAATAGAAGTAGGGGAAATTTCTACAGAACATGAATTATACAAAGAACAAACCCTCACTCTCACATCCGACCGCCAAATCACAAAGTGGGACAGACTGATTGAACAAGATGGAGAAATCGGATGGCTGTATAAGCATAAAATAATAGAGGATTTCTCTACGCTCGTGAAAGATACGGAACCAATATACGGCAATGATGGAGGGAAGTATTTTTCGGTATCGTTGCAAAATGCATCGTTAAACTACGATAGAAGCAAGATATACTCAGAGGTGGGAGTGTATGGAAAAGATAACAAAATACATTATATTCCACAACCAATGATGGCAAATGCGATTATACATGTGTCAGATACAGATACAATAATGACCGCCAAAGAACATATGCATTATAAGGTGATATACGAAACAACAGAATCACAATTCGTCCCCCTCCCACAATCCGAACAGAACACTATCCGAGCCTTAAAAACCTACTACCCTACCACAGTCATCACAGTGGACGGAGGAGAAGTTGACCCAGACATTAAAGTAACGTATACGGCAGATACAAAATTGTATATCGATAACAAATTTGCACAGCTACAAAAGTCACTCGTAAACACAAATACACAGTTATTATAAGGAGGCGCGATATGTACGAAATTATCAAAAGTGTAATTGATTCTGGAAAATATTATCTTACTGATATGCTTAAAAAAATTGATACAATCTGGATTCAAGGAGATATCACGGAAGAGCAGAAAATAGAATTGAAAACGCTTGCCACAGCAAATGCCCCAAGGGATGAGGAAAACAGCGAACTCTTAAAGCGCTTAGTTGGGCGTATAGATACACTGGAAGAAAAAGTCGCAACACTGGAAAATGGTGGAACGAAACCAGAACCGCCAACAGACGAATATCAGGAATGGACAGCCTACGATGGAGTTAATGCCGGGAAATATATGACCGGAGCGAAAGTGACACATCGAGGAGAGAAATACACATCCTTGGTAGATAACAACATCTGGGAGCCGGGAATTTTTGGTACAGAAACAGTTTGGAAGGAAGTAACAGAAACTTCAGAATAACAATGAACAAACAAACTCAGAGGATAGTGTTTAACCGCACTACCCCTTTTTATATAAAGGAGGACAAAATTATGTCAGAAATTAAAAATTTAGAAACAATTAGTATTGAAGAGCTTGAGGAAATTTTAAGACAAAATCAGGAAAACGATACTGAAGAAGAATAATTATTCACATAAAGGAAGGTGAAACTGAATGAGTATATGTGGAGGTATTGCCGGCAGGAGAGGTAGAAACCCTGTCGGTATTTTTATTCACAATGATGCAGGTGGCAGCTCTTTAAATGCAGCTTACTGGGCTAATGCACTTGCGAACGGAAGTCATAACAAAGAGAAAGGGTTCGCTCACGCATATTGTGGTAGCGATGGTATTCAGCAGGTTGAAGACGATGCAAACTGTGCATGGCATTGTGGAAATACAGATGGAAATACAAATTATCTGAGTATTGAGGTCTGTCAAAGTATGGGGGACTTAAATACATTTAAGCAAAATGAAGAACGTGCTTTACAATGGTGTGCTCAAAAATGTAAGCAATATGGAATTACACCAAACGAAAACACAATCCGCCTACATCAAGAAGTATTCCCTACTGCTTGTCCACACAGATCGGTAGAGATTCACGGTGGTGTTGCAGCAACAAAAGTCTATTTTATTAACCGCATCAAAGAGTTAATGGATGGAAATCAAAACACAATTGTACAGGAAGGAGAAAATGAAGAGATGAGATGTTTATTTACGGTTGAAGGAAAAGGTGCAGTTTTTTATTTCGATGGATATAAAGTAATCACACTGGGTCATCCAGACGAGCTGAAAATCGTTCAGCAGATTTATAAGGATAACAACGGAAAAGACATGCCGTGTTACAAGTGGAGTCCAAGTGCTCCGTGGTACGCGAGACTGATGGCGGTCATTAACAGAAAAGAGACCACATCTATCTAAGAAAATGCTGACATCTTTATACATGACAGTTAGTTTTTTCTAACTATTATTTTATGGGTAGTTGAGGTTAATTCCTCTTCTACCCATTTTTTTACCTTTTTGTATCCTTCATTTTACAAATGGTACTAATTCGTGTATAATGTGTATACGAATATATGTTTGGAGGTGCAAAATGGCTGAAGTACGAGCAATTAAACGTGGCAAAAAGTGGCAGTATATATTTGAAATTGCAAAAGTAGGAGGCAAAAGGCAACGAATATCTAAAAGTGGTTTTGACACAAAGGGTGCTGCGTTGGAAGCGGGCACAAAGGCGAAAGCGGATTACGATAACGCAGGAATTGTCGTAAAAGAAAATGATATATCTCTTCATGATTATCTTGAGATATGGTTGGAGCAATATTGTGATGTGAATTTGAATCCACAGACAGTACACGGATACCGTAAAAAAATTAGACTTTATATTGATCCGGTACTAGGGAAATATCGAATAACTTCGTTGACACCAATTATTCTTCAAGATTTTATAAACGATAAATTTAATGAGGGATTTTCGAGAAATACTTTGAGCAGTATAAAAGGAATTTTAAATAAAAGTCTTAAACATGCGGTATCAAAATATCAATTTCTAAAATCAAACCCTATGAAAGAAGTTGAGCTACCCATGGCAACAGCAAAAGCAAAAGTTCCAACTAGAAAAAAAGTCCGTGTTCCTGTAACAAAGGAGCAATTTGAGAAAATTATAGATCGATTCCCGGAGGGAACTTCACAGCACATTCCTCTTATTTTAGGATATAAGTGTGGATTAAGACTAGGAGAAGTTTTCGCTCTTGATATTATGAAAGACTTTGACGATGAAAGTAAAGTAATTTTTATCAATCATCAAGTACAACATAATGATACTAAAAATTTTTGGTATTTGTCTAATCCTAAATATGATTCCAAACGTACAATAGATTTGGACGATGAAACATTTAATTTACTATTACGAAAGAAAAAGCAGATGTTAAAAGATATGGATTACTATGGAGATATGTATACAAGATTGTATTTAACAAAAGATTTAGAAATTACTGACGAATATGATGAATTGAATCCAGATGATTATATTGAGTTCAGCCCATTAAACAGATACCAGGATGGTAGATATATACAGCCTAGAATTATGCAACATTGCGGAAGAATTGTTCATTATCAATTAGATCTTCCTGATTGGGACTTTCATTCTTTAAGACATACACACGCTTCTATTTTGTTAGCCGCAGGTGCAGATATTAAATATGTCCAAGATAGATTGGGACACAAAAATATCGAAACGACTTTGAATGTTTATAGTCATGTAATGGAAGAAATGAGAAAAAATAATGTAGAAATTTTAAATGGATGCTTCTAATTTATTAAATACCAGCTGTGTACTTGTGTACCACTTATATCTTAGGTACACAAAATGTACACAACCTGTATACCATTTATAACGCTAATCATTGCTCTGATATGATTCGTATTTTTCAAGGAACTTTTCGAGAGAAGATTTTCTAATTCTGAACGATTTAAATTTTAATACAGGAATCATTCCTTTGTCAATAAGTTCATATACATAATTTTTATTAACGTGAAGTATACTTGCAACTTGAGCAACTGTATATACCATTTCTTCCATTATATTACACCATCCTAAATTATTTATTAAATCATATTTCCAACAAACACATTATAAAATTGTGCTGACAAACTATAAATAATTGCTACACTGAGTACAAAATACGGAATGTCATATTTGTCGATTGTATCACCTGTTGATTTAAACAGAGCATATACAGTCGCAATAGATAGAAGAAATAGAATGACATTCCCTAAAACAAATTCAATCATTATATCTACCTACTTTCCTGTTGAGCCAATACCGCCAGTACGTTCAGCTGTGATTTCTTCTTCATCTGCAACACCGAATGGAACAAATACAGCCTGTACAATTTTTTCTCCTGATCTCAATTCCAAAACATCATTTCCATTATTTTTAATACTAATAAAAATATGTCCCTCATTATCCGCAAAGAAATAATCTGCGTCCACAACAGGAACTGTATTTGAAATGGTCATTCCTTTTTTAATTCCAAGACTACTGCGTGGAAAAATCAACATAACATATTCTTCGCTCATTTCACATCTAATTCCAGTTGGTACCATTAACTTTTCACCTGGGCAAAGTTTCACATCAAATGGAGTGCAGATGTCATGTCCTGCGCTAAATCTTGTGCTACGTTTTGGCAGATTTATTTCTTTATATTTTTTTCGTATGTCTAAAATATTATCATCTCCAAATGTATTTAAACAATCACCTACGAATTGTTCTTCACTTACTTTTCTAAAAACTGCTATTTTTCTCATAAATTAAATCACTCTCTTTCTAATAATTTTTGCTTTTACCATTTCATCCATAATGTCAGACAGTCTTGTATGCACTATTTTATAGACATCGTTCTTATCTTCGTTTGTATATTCTCTGTCGTAAAATGCTGTATATAATGTATCATTACATACATCCATAACATCATATCCAATATAGTTATCTAAAGATGAGACAAGAAATTCTGCAGCAATTACTGTCTTTGACTTGTTCTCATATAGAGGAAGAAACAACTTATAATTTAAGCCGCACTTCCTAAATCCAAAATTGATTAACTTATCATGTGTACATTGCCTATGTAATTTAAGCTGTTTCATAATCTTTACTCCTATTTGTCTCATTAAATATTACAATTATTTGTCATCATCCGTATCAGTATAAAAATTCTCTCTCTCATCTGATGCGACACACATAGAAATTGCGAATAAGCTAGAAAATGCCCCAATAAAAAATCCAACCATAAATCCTATAAATACATACATTTCAATACTCCTCGTAAAATACTTCATTATTTATTTTCTTTTTATTATTCTCTGCAACAAGAACTTTATCTAACGCTTGTTTACGATCGTGAAACACAATCTCTCCCAAATCAGAATAACTAAATAGATAAGCATGTTTGTCTACTTTGTCGCATCCAACAAAATAATTTTCTTTTACTGTTCTAATTGTTAGTTGGCATACATCAAATATGCCAACCGTAGGAATAATTCTTGCGTAATACAAAATATCTTTTACTTTCACTGATTCTCCCATAGAACCACACTTCCTTGTTCTAATGTTCTTCTTATATCAATTACTCTTTGATTTGTGCTGCCAGCCCAGTGATAAGTAACATCTCGTTTGTCTTCTTCATATCTTCCGTCTACGAGAACATCACATTGCCTTACGATATCTTGTCGCATTTTTACAAGTTTATCTCGTTCTGGATTAAAATCGTCTGTAACAACCGGATACATAATCTGTTCCCATGTGTATCCTGTATATAACCAGATTGTTTTTTCTGGATATGAAAGACGAATTTCATTAACCAAATTTAGAACGGATTCAAGATTATTTTCATTCAAAGGATCACCACCAGTCAAAGTAATTCCAGAAATATAATCTTTTGATAGTTCATCGAATATTTCATTTTTAGCTTTTGTATCAAATTTAGCTCCATCATTCGGATCCCAAGTAATAGGATTCTGGCAATTTTTACAATGATGATTACAACCAGAACACCATAGGCAAACTCTGAGTCCAGTTCCATTTAACATATCAGCATGAGTTATATCATGATATTTCAAATTTAATTACCACCCTTTCTTTTGTGGGCTATCTTTTCAGACAACCCACAATAATTTTACATACTCTTTCTGTCTGCAATTTCAGCCATCTTTGCATCATTCAATCTTGTATCTCCATGAACTCTTGAATACGACAGATATCCATTCATTCTTTCAATCTTTGTTAAATCGCTACTTCCACAATTCGGACAAATATCCATATTTAATTCTTCATGACCACAATTATTACAGTATGCGAGCGAAAGATTTACTCCTTCATAAAATCCCATTGACATTGCACGTCTTACAAGTGTTTTAATTGCATCGTGATTATATCCAATCGGATATTTACAATATTGAATGCGTCCACCCTCAATATAATTCCAAAATCTATGTTCTAAATCCTGTTTTTGAATCGGAGTAATATCTTCCCAAACACCACAATGAAAACTGTTGCTTACATATTCTCTATCTGATACTCCTGGAATAATTCCATATTTCTTACGGAACTGTTTTACCTGAAGCCCGCAGAGATTTTCTGCCGGTGTACCATAAATTGCATACAACCAACCATCTTCTTTTTTGAATTCCTTAACCTTTGCATCGATATATTTTAGTGTTTCTAATGCGAATTCACCATCTTCTACAAGTGATTTTCCATTGTATAACTGCTGCAGTTCATTTAGTGCTGTAATTCCAAAGGATGCTGTCATAGGTTTTAAAAGTGGTTTGATCTTGTCTGATGGATTTAAATGTCCTCCTAGAAAACCTCCTTCGCAATACCCAAGCGGATTTGTGGATGCTTTCATCTCTCCCAAATAACCATAGGTTCTCTGATGCAACTTACGGATCATTTCCAAATAGTAATCAAGAACTTCATAAAAATCTTTATTTTCTTGTCTTGATTTTGAAAGAATCATAGGAAGATGTAATGATACTGCACCGATATTAAATCTCCCTACAAATACCGGCATATCCTTGTCATCTGCCGGCTTCATTCCGCCTCGCTCATACCATGGAGACAAAAATGCACGACAACCCATCGGACTAATAACTTTTCCATACTTATGATACATTTTAGACACTGTTGTATCTCCATCTAAACTTAACCAATCAGGATACATTGTTTTCGCGGAAGTTTTAATACCTTCTTCGAATAAATCTTCGTTTACCTTTCCTTTTCCGTGTAAGT
>OLRK01002089.1_pt1 | contig 13718 bp, 14 predicted proteins | sample 1672911 | NCBI WGS metagenome assembly OLRK01 (sample SAMEA3136736, study PRJEB25190) | human gut metagenome | biome: human gut; feature: human-associated habitat; material: faeces | place: Austria | collected 2013 | reverse complement strand
TTTTCGAGCGTGGCCCTTCGGGTTAGAGGAAGAAGTCCCTTAAAAAAAGGCAGGAGGGAGCTTGCTCACCGCCTGGAGACTGCCCATTCATTTTCATGCGGCGAATGCCGCAAAGCGAGAAGGAGCGAAGCGGATTCGAGCTGACCTGCGGACCCGGCCGTCTCTCAGGCGAGACAGCGCAGCGCATCGAGCCGTCTCCAAGCGAGACAGCGCCAGCGCATCGAGCCGCCCCCTCACCTTTCATCCCTCACCCCCTAACAATATGTACCCGCTTCTCCAGGTTCACAATCTCCACTTCTCTCCGTTTCCCGCCAAACTCCCCGTCCAGCACCCAATCCACATCCTCCTCGGCCTCCACCTTCAGCCGTTTCGCCTTAAACCGGTACACCAGCTCATTTTCCTTCCTCTCCTCTTTCATCAGCAGATAGGAAGCAATATTGCTCAGCTCCAGCGGATTTCTTGGCATCCGGATCAGCAGCACCTCAAAAAAGCCGTCGTCCAGGGCCACATCCCCGCTCACCAGCCCCTTAAAGCCGCCTACGCTGATGGTATTGGTGACCATTCCAAACAGAAACTCTCCCTCCAGCGCCCCGTCTTCCCATTCCACTCTCATTTTCCTGCCCCGGATGTCCGCCAGGCTTTTCACTGCCTCCAGCATATAGGCCTGGTGCCCCAGCAGGTTTTTTTTGTCCTGAGGCGTCAAATAGGAAACCTCCGTAAAGGCACCGAATCCCGCGATATACACAAAATACCGGTCCTCGCCGAATTTTCCCACGTCCGACGGGCGGGCCTTTCCCTCCACTGCCAATCTGGCGGCCTTCTCCACCTGTTTGGGAAGTCCCAGGCTGGCGGCGTAATCATTGGTAGAGCCGGCGGGAATGTAGCCCAGGGCCGGCGTTTTCTTTAACTCCATTATTCCGGAAATCACCTCGTTGAGGGTCCCGTCGCCGCCGCTGCACACAATCAGGTCCGCTCCCCGGCCGCGGGAGATCACCTGCCGTTTCGCGTCCAGGGGACACTGGGTAATGTAGGTTTCCACCCGGTAGCCCTTTTTCACAAAAATGTCCACTACGTCCATGAGCTTATTTTTGATCCTGCCCTTTCCGGAGCGGGGATTGATCACAAACAGAAGCCGTTTCACAGCTCATCCTCCTTCTCTGTCACCTTTGGAAATTACCGATAGTATCTCACAAAAAACCGCCGTCTATACCAATTTTCGATATGCTGAAAAAGCATTTGGCAGCGGGTATCCCTCCGCCAGCTCCTCCTTATCCACAAAAAACGGCAGATGCTCCCCCTTCTGCCAGGGAGGAAGGTCCCGCAGCCTCAGCCGCAGCCCCCTCATATGCCATTCCACATGGGAAAAAATGTGTTTCGCCTCTGGCAGCTCCTCCGCCTCCAGCAGAAACGCCTCCGGGATCCCAAGGGACTCCAGGGCCTGGGATACAGACGTCTGCCCCTCCCTGTTGGGCAGCTCATAGAGGGAGGCTAAGAGGCCCTTCCCCTCCCGTTTCCGGATGGCCACTTTTCCGTCCGCCTCTACCAGAAACACCGTTCTCTCCTCGATCCTCCTGGCCTTCTTCGGCGCCTTCACCGGGATCTCCCCGGTCAGGTCCCTCTCTCTTGCCAGGCAGAGGGTGGCCATGGGGCATTCCCCGCACCTGGGGCCGCCGTTTGGCACGCAGACCAGGGCGCCCACCTCGATGAGGGCCTGGTTGTAGTCCCCGGCACGGTCCTTTGGCATCACGGAGCGGACCAGGTTTTCAAACTCCCGTTTCACCGCCTGTTTCTGAATATCCTCCCGGCTGGCGGTCACCCGCGAGAGCACCCGGAGCACATTTCCGTCCACCGCCGGCTCCGCCAGTCCGAAGGCGATGGAGGCGATAGCCCCTGCCGTATAGCTGCCGATTCCCGGCAGCTTTAAGAGGGCGCCGTAATCTCCCGGCAGATCGCCGCCGTAGTTCTCGCAGGCGATTATGGCCGCTTTTTTCAGATTTCTGGCCCGGCTGTAATATCCCAGGCCCTCCCACAGTTTCATCAGACGGTCGTCCCCGGCCTCCGCCAGATCCCGCACCGCGGGCAGCTCCCTCATAAACCGCTCAAAGTAGGGCTTTACCGCCTCCACCCGCGTCTGTTGGAGCATAATCTCTGAGATCCACACCCGGTAAGGCTCCGGGGACTGGCGCCAGGGCAGTTCTCTGGCGTTTTCCCCGTACCAGAAAAGCAAGGGACCCTCCAGCTGTCTCAGTCTCTCCCGCGGGGATAGCTCCCCGGCGTCTGAAAGAGGCAGCAGCTTGTCATACCATCGTTCCATTATACATATCCATAAAGGCCGCGGACAGAGACCTCACCGGATACCACACACTCCCGCGTGCCGTCCGCCCGGTCCACCAAAAGCCTTCCTTCCTCGTCAATTCCCCGGGATACGCCGGTGTATTCCCCCGCCGGGGACAGCACCCGCACTTCCCCGCCGGCTCCCGCCAGCTCCCGGTTGTACTCCTCCTTTAAGAGGGATAGATCCCCTGCGCGGCAGTAGCTTTCGTAGTAGCCTTCCAGCTCCTCCATCACCGCCGCCACCAGCCTGCACCGGTTCACCGGCTTTCCCGTCTCCAGAAAGAGGGATGTGGCCGTGGAAGAAATCTCCTCTGGAAATTCCCTCTGTCCTGTGTTGATGCCGATGCCAATGACCACGTAGTGAATGCAGTCCAGCTCCGCGCTCATCTCCGTGAGAATCCCGCAGATTTTCTTATTTCCCACCACCAGGTCATTGGGCCACTTGATGCGGCTCTCGGCCCCGGTCACCTTTTTTACCGCCGCTGACACCGCAAGCGCAGCCACAAGGGTCACCATGGAAGCGGAGGTGGGCGGCAGTTTCGGCCGCAGCACCAGGCTCATGTAAACCGCTGTCCCGGAAGGGGAAGACCAGCTCCGTCCCCGCCGTCCCCTGCCTGCGGTCTGCTCCTCCGCCGTCACCAGAGTGCCGTGGGGGCAGCCGGCTGCCGCCAGCTCCTTTGCCCTGTCATTGGTGGAGCCGGTTTCCTCATAATGATAAACGGTTTTTCCCGCCCAGTTTCCCCGGATGCAGGCATCCAGCTCCTCTTTTGTCAGACGGTCGGGACAGGAGGCCAGGCGGTAGCCCCTGTTTCTCACCGCGTCAATCCCGTAGCCCTCCTGCTCCAGCTGGCGGATCACTTTCCACACCGCCGTCCTGGAAACCTCCAGCCGGTCGCACAGATCCTGGCCGGACACGTATCCGTCTGTCTCTCTCAAAATCTTTAAAATCTCGCCTTTCACCTTTACCTCCAAATGCTGAGGGCGCTCACCGCGCTCACCACCAGCAGAAACACGCCCACTGCCAGAAACAGCCAGCCCACCTTCTTATTTTTCTTTCCTCTGGCAGCCATTTTCCGGCTCCAGATCCCATCCGCCAGGTTGAGCACCGCCCCCAAAAAGAAGATCACCGGAAAGAAAAACATATGATCCTCCGGATTTAAAAACGTCAGAATCCCCAGAACCACAATCATCAGCCCCAGGGCCACGTGGAGCACGTCCAAAATCATGGCCCCGTTTCTGGGCCCCCGCTTTTTTTCCTGCATATACATGAACTGTCCTCTCTTTTCCTCTTTCTTTCCATTACGTTACTATACCTTCCCGCCACTGTCAAGCAGGATTCGCCGGGCGGCAGGAGGGCCCATTTTCATATAGATAAAAATGTACTCGCTATGGCACGCCCGCGCCGGAACACGGCCGCGTAAACATCCTTCTTCCCATGCCCAACCCCCGCATCCCACCTAAAACGGTTTTGACACAGAGAACGCCGTATCCCATGGCATAACACAAGAAAAAGAGCCCGCCCCGCGGCAGACTCCCTTTCTTCTATATAACACATAACACCGTTTTTATTGCTCCGGCTTTTCTTCTCCCGCCACCTCGGTGAGGGATTTTACCAGACCGGCAATTCCCTGGATCTCCGAGGGAATGATGATCTTCGTGGCCCGGCCGTCGGCGGCCTTTGTAAATGCCTCCAGGGCCTTTAAGGTAAGCACCGCCTCGTCGGCTCCCGCCTCCTTTAACATCCGAAGTCCTTCCGCGTTGGCCTGCTGTACCTTTAAAATGGCCTCCGCCTGGCCTTCCGCCTCCTTGATCCGTTTCTCCTTCTCCGCCTCCGCGTGAAGAATGGCCGCTTCCTTGTCCGCCTGGGCGTCCAGGATGGCAGACTCTTTCTTTCCTTCCGCCACCAGGATGGTGGACTTCTTCTCTCCTTCCGCCTTCAGGATGGCCTCACGGCGTTCCCGCTCCGCCTTCATCTGTTTCTCCATGGCGTCCTGGATGGCCGCCGGCGGAATGATGTTCTTTAACTCCACCCGGTTTACCTTGATGCCCCACGGGTCCGTGGCAGCGTCTAAGGACGCCCGCATGGTGGTGTTGATGGTCTCTCTGGAGGTGAGAGTCTGGTCTAACTCCAGATCGCCGATGATATTTCTCAAGGTGGTGGCAGTCAGGTTCTCAATGGCCATGATGGGATTTTCCACACCGTAGGTGTAGAGCTTGGGGTCGGTGATCTGGAAGAACACCACCGTGTCGATCCTCATGGTAACATTGTCCTTGGTGATCACAGGCTGGGGCTCAAAGTCCACCACCTGCTCCTTTAAGGTCATCCGCCTCACCACCCGGTCCACAAAGGGCAGTTTCAGATGCAGTCCCGCCGACCAGGTACCCTGGTACGTTCCCAATCGCTCCAGCACCATGGCGTGGGCCTGGGGCACAATCCGGATACAGGACGCCAGCACAATCAACAGGATTACCAGCAAAATCAGCAATAAAATAATTCCAGCCATATCAGTTCTCCTTCCGAGTCTCGCTCACCATCAGTTTCACGCCCTCCACGGCGCGGATCACCACCGTCTCTCCTGTGGGAAAACGGCTCTCCCCGTCAAAGGACCTGGCCGTCCACTCCTGGCCGCCTACCACGGCGGCTCCCGTCCCCAGTTCATTGTCAATGGCCTCCGTCACCTTGGCGCTCCTGCCGATCAGACTGTCCACGTTGGTCTTTGTCTTATCCCCGCCGCGGAGCAGACGGGCCGCCAGAGGCCTGGTGAACAGCAGAAGGATAAAGGAGACAACCACAAACACCACCAGCTGAACCTCCACTGCCGCCCCCGCCAGGGCCGCCGCAAAAGCCGCCAGCGCTCCGCCGGCAAACCAGATGGTGGTAAGCGCCATGGTCGCCGCCTCAATTCCCAGCAGCACCACAAACGCAATCAGCCAATACACCGCAGCCATCACTCATCCTCCTCTCTTACCGGTAATTGCCCTTATCCTATCATATTTTCAGAACATATACAATCTTCTGCAATATTTTTAAGAAAACAGTAAGAATCTCCTTTTTCCGGCAGAATGTCCCGGAAGTTACCCCCGGCGCTGCCTGGCCGCCTCAAACATGAGCACGGAGGCCGCCACCGCGGCGTTTAAGGACTCCACCCGGCCCAGCATGGGGATCTTCACGTAGCAGTCCGCCAGAGCCGCCGTCTCGTCCGTCAGCCCCCTGGCCTCGTTTCCGATAAGAAAGCCGCAGCCCTGACGGTAGTCCTCCCGGTCATAGGATCGCTCCCCCTTTAAATGGGCGGCGTACAGCCGGATTCCCCGCCGTTTCGCCTCCCCGGCCGCCTCTGACAGGCTGTCGGTGTAGACAAAGGGCACCCGGTAGACGGAGCCCATGGTGGAGCGGATCACCTTCGGGTTGAAGATGTCCGCCGTCTCCCGGTTCATAATGAGGCCGGTGATCCCGGCCCCCTCTCCGGCCCGGAGGATGGTCCCCAGATTCCCCGGGTCCTGGAGGGTCTCCAACATGATGATATGCGGATTCTCCCCTTTCCATACATCCTCAAGCCGCCACTTCGGCTGACGCACCAGGGCCAGCACTCCCTGGGGAGTCTGGGTGTCGGCCATGGCCTTCATCACCTCGTCCGTCACCGTCTCCCAGGCCACTCCCGCCTCCGGCTGGCCGTATTCTTCCATATATCGCTCCGTCACGTAGACCTTTTCCAGCCAGTCTCTGGGAGCCTCCTCGTACATTTTTCTTCCCTCCACCAGAAAGAGGCCCGTCTGCCGCCTCTCCCTAACCTTCTTTGCCAGGGCCGCCGCCTGCTTTACCTGGCTGTTGGACGTGCTGGTAATCATGACAGTCCCTCCACTTCCTCCAGCCACAGGGCAGCCGCCGCGTCGCTGGGCATCCGCAGGTCCCCTCTGGGGGAGACGGCCACGGAACCCACCTTCGGCCCGTCCGGCAGACAGGAACGCTTAAACTGCTGGGCAAAGAACCGGCGGTAGAACACCTTCAGCCATTTTAAGATGGTTTCCCTCTCATACTGTCCTTCGAAGGCGGACAGGGCCATGCGGTAAATCTTCGCCGGCCGGCAGCCGAAACGAAGGATCTGATAGAGGAAGAAGTCGTGGAGCTCGTAAGGCCCCACCAGGTCCTCTGTCTTCTGGGAAATGGCCCCGTCCTCCGGCGGCAAAAGCTCCGGGCTCACCGGCGTGTCCAGCACGTCTAAAAGCACCGTCCGCAGCTCCTCCTCCCCGCAGGTATCCGCGTAGTAGCGCACCAGATGGCGCACCAGGGTCTTGGGAACGGAGGCATTCACCCCGTACATGGACATATGGTCGCCGTTGTAGGTGGCCCAGCCCAAGGCCAGCTCCGACATATCCCCGGTGCCGATGACCATGCCGTTTACCTGGTTGGCGATGTCCATGAGCACCTGAGTCCGCTCCCTGGCCTGAGAGTTTTCATAGGTCACGTCGTGGTTTCCCATATCATGGCCGATGTCCCGGAAATGAAGGGTCACCGCCTCCTTTATATCCACCTCCCGCAGGGTAGCCCCCAGCCGTTTCGTCATCAGGCAGGCGTTCTGATAGGTGCGGTCCGTGGTGCCAAAGCAGGGCATGGTGATGGAGTGGATCCGCTCCCTGGGGATCCCCAGAAGGTCGAAGGCCCTGGCCGTGACCAAAAGGGCCAGGGTGGAATCCAATCCTCCGGAAATGCCCACCACAGCGTCCCGGCACCCGGTGTGCTCCAGCCGTTTCTTTAAGCCCATGGCCTGGATGGAGAGAATTTCCTCGCAGCGTTTTTCCCGGTCCGCCGCGTTTCCCGGCACGAAGGGGGCGGGGTCGAACTTCCGCTCCAGTTTTGTCTCCTCCGGCAGGAAGGAAAATTCCACCCGGCGGTAGCCGAAGGCCCCTTCCATGCGGAAGGTGCTCATTCTTCTCCGCTCCCCGTCCAGCCGCTCCACGTCGATGTCCGCCGTCCACAGCCCGCTGTGGAATCTGGGAGACTGGGCCAGAATGCGGCCGTTTTCCGCGATCAGGTCGTGGCCGCCAAACACCAGGTCCTGGCTGGACTCCCCGTCCCCGGCGTTGGCGTAGAGATAGGCGCAGACTAAGCGGGCGGACTGACCGCTCACCAGGTTCACCCGGTAGTCGCTCTTTCCCGTAGTCTCGTCGCTGGCGGAGCAGTTTACCACCACCGTGGCCCCGGCCATGGCGTGGGCCGTGCTGGGGGGACAGGCCACCCACAGGTCCTCGCAGATCTCCGCCGCCACCTTAAGCTCTGGGATCTCCCGGCAGCAGAACAGCAGGCGGCTGCCCATGGGGATCTTTTCTCCCTCCCAGTCCACCAGCACCGGCTCCTCGTTGCCGGGCTCAAAGTTTCTGGCCTCGTAAAATTCCCCGTAGTTGGGCAGGTGGAGTTTCGGCACCAGGCCCAGCACCTTTCCGCCCTTGATGGCCGCGGCCACGTTGTAGAGCTTGCCGTCCTGGGCCCAGGGAAGGCCGGCGAAAATGAGCATATCCCGGTTCGCCGACGCAAACGCCAGGTTCCGCAGCTCCTCCTTCGCCCGATCCAGCAGGATCCTCTGTCCAAACAGGTCGCCGCAGGTGTAGGCGGTCAGGGAAAGCTCCGGAAACACCAGAATCTTCACACCCTTCTCTCCCGCCTCCAGGATCAGCTCCTCCATCCGTTTCCGGTTCCAGGCGGGATCCGCCACCCGCACCTTGGGAGTCGCCACTCCCACCTTGATAAATCCGTCTCTCATAAATTCCTCCAATATATTGGGCGGCGGCACGGCCGTTTTCCCTGGCCGCGCCGCCTGTCCTGTCATTTCTGTTCTAAATTTCCTTTTTTTCAGGGATGTTCCTGGAACTACTTTATCCCCGTGCCCCGTCCCTCGGCAGCCATTTGGCCTTCCAGCAGTAGAGCAGGTCCATGGTCATGGTGGTGATCCAGGTCACCGGATAGCACATCACCACGGCATGGAAACTGGGGTTAAAGGGCACCAGGAAGTGAATGTAGATCATTCTCAGCACGCACATATTTCCCACGCCGATGAGCATAGTGGCCAGGCGCCCCGCCCCTCTCAGGGTGCCCATAATGATCTGGTGCACCGTCATGGTCAGGTAGAAGGGCACGATAATGGAAATGACCTCCTGGCCGAAGGAAAGCACATCCTGATCGGAGCTGAAGATCCCGATGACGTTCTTCCCAAAGAGGAACAGGAGCACGGACACCACCAGCGTATAGATGGCGCTCATCACAATGCCCTGGAAAATCCCCTTCTTCACCCGGTCATATTTTTTCGCCCCGATGTTCTGCCCCGTAAAGGTGGTGGCCGCCATGCAGGTGGTCTGCAGGGGCAGCATCACAAAGCCCTCCGCCTTGGAATAGGCGCCAAAACCGGCCATGGCCGCGGAGCCGTAGACGTTGATATTGGCCTGGACGATCACGTTTGACAGGGAAATGATGGACTGCTGGATGCCGCTGGGAATGCCGATGGCCAGGATCCGCCGCATCATCCTCCTGTCAATCCGCAGCTTGGAAAGCTCCAGACGGTAAGGCTCCCTCGTCCTCATCAGGGCCAGCACCACCAGTACGGCGGACACGCCCTGGGAGGCGATGGTGGCGTAGGCCACACCGGCGATGTTCCAGTGGAACACCAGCACGAACACCAGATCCAGCACGATATTGGTGATGGAGGAGGCGATCAGGTAGTACAGGGGGCGCTTGGAGTCCCCCACTGCCCGGAGAATGCCGGCTCCCATGTTGTACACGATATTAAACAGAGATCCGCAGAAGAAAATCCGCAGGTAGGTGGTGGAATCCGCCAGCACGTCCTCCGGCGTTTTCATCCAGATCAGAATCTGCGGTGACAGGGCCACCCCCAGCAGGATCATGCCGATCCCGCCCACAATGCTCAAAGCAATGCAGGTGTGCACCGCCCAGTGGAGCTTCCTGTAGTTTTTCGCCCCGTAATACTGGGAAATGATGACGCCGGCCCCCACGGAAATCCCCAGAAACATCCCGATGATCAGGTTGATCAGGGAGTTGCTGGTGCCCACGGCCGCCAGGGCCTGGCTGCTCACGTAATTTCCCACCACAATGGAGTCCACCGTGTTGTAGAGCTGCTGAAACAAATTTCCCACCAGCAGAGGCAGGGAAAAGGCCAGGATCTGTTTCCAGATCACCCCCTCTGTCATCAGCACACCCTTCGTCTGCTCCGTCCGTTTTTCTTCCTCCAAATTCATCCCCTCCATTTTTCCGGGGCCGTTTGGACCGAAAGACGGCCCGCCCCGTTCTTTCGCAATACAGCTATTATACACTTCTCCCTTTATTTGGTAAAGCCCTTTGAGCCGTTCTCCCCGCGCCACCACAGGTAGGAGCAGATGGAGGGAATCGTGCCGGCCGCCGCCAGGCTGGCAAGGCAGACATAAAACGCCGGCTGCAAAGGCAAAAACACCGCCGCCAGCACAGTGACCGCCCCGGCCGCCACGAAAAGCTTTCCCCCCAGCCGGTGGGTCTTATGCCAGATCCAGTCGCTGGAGAGAGTCCAGGGCGTCTTGATTCCCATGTAAAAATTGCTCTTAAATTTCGGCATCACATTTCCGATCCCCACAAACAGGATTCCCAGCAGCCCGGCGGTGACCCGCCCCACGGAAATCCGGCCGGGGAAAAGAGACTCGCTGAGGATCATTCCCGACATGGCCGCCATAAACACCTGCATCCCCAGGCAGAACCCGTCATAATAGCGGCCGAACTTCTCATAGTTGCGCCTTCTGGGGTCGATCCTCGGCACCACGTCCATCAGCACCGCAAACAGCAGGCCCATCCCCCCGACCATCCAGATCTCCGCCTTTCCTCCGTAGCTTACGGTGCCGTCCACATCCCAGTGGGTGGGAATTTGCTCCGGCATTTTCCCGTAAAGCAGGGCGATGACAACCAAAACCAGAATAGGAATCCCGTATGCCGCCACTCTCAGTTTCTTATTTCTCATGATCACTCTCTCCCTTCAGATCCAGGATCCACCCGATGATGTCATCCATCACCGTGGTGTTCAAGGTATAATAGATATATTTTCCCCGTTTCTCCCCGTCTATGATCCCCGCGTGGTGCAGGACGGCGAGATGATGGGAAATGGTGGCGCCGGTCATGTGAAAATGGGCGCCGATCTCCCCGGCGGACAGCTCTCCCTGCTTTAAAAGTCCCAGAATTTCCCTTCTGGTGGGATCCGCCAACGCCTTAAATGTGTCCGAAAATGCCATGCTCCCACCTCCTAACGGCGGCATGAACCGGTGGAGCCGCGAAACGCCGGAACACGTCTCTTTCGCGGCCCTCTGCCCTGCTGTACGCCTGACGCGGACATTTCCCCAGGGCAGAACATTTAGAAATTTATCTAAATATAAAATAAACCTTTTTCCCTTTCCTGTCAATCCCTTTACAAACGGCGGGATTTCCTGTAAAATCATACTGAATTGATAAGAAATGAATCCAGACAGACAGAAGGAGGTTTTTCATGAAAATTTCCACCAAAGGGCGCTATGCCCTCCGCATGATGCTAGACATCGCCCTCCATCCCGACGAATACACAAAGATCAAGGACGTGGCCGCGCGCCAGCAGATCTCGGAAAAATATTTAGAGCAGATTGTCACCATTTTAAACAGGGCCGGCTATGTAAAAAGCGTCCGGGGCGCCCAGGGCGGCTACTACCTGGCCAAACGCCCGGAGGAATACACCATCGGCATGATCCTGCGGCTCACGGAAGGGAGTCTCTGCCCTGTGGACTGCGTGGAAAACGGGGTGGGAAGCTGCGGCCGCTCCGGCCTCTGCGTCACCATCCACGTCTGGCAGCGCTTAAACGACGCCATCTGTGACGTGGTGGACCACATCACCCTGGCAGACCTGGTGGAGGACTACCACCGGCTCCAGGACCAGGAGGGAGGAAACCAGCCATGATCCATGAATTTTCCAGAACGGAGCTCCTCATCGGCGAGGAGGGGCTGCGCCGCCTGGGGACCTCCTCCATCCTCATATTCGGGGTGGGCGGCGTAGGTTCCCACTGCATCGAGGCCCTGGCCCGCTGCGGCGCCGGCCGCCTGATCCTGGTGGACAACGACGACGTGGCCGTGAGCAATATCAACCGCCAGGCCGTAGCCTATCAGGACACGGTGGGCCGTCCCAAAACGGAGGTGATGAAGGAGATCATCGCCCACATCAGCCCAAAGATCCAGGTGCACACCATCCGCTCCTTCGTGCTCCCGGACAACCTGGAGGCCCTTATGGACGCCATTCCGGAGGAATTTCTCCCTCTGGACTACGTCGTGGACGCCATCGACACCGTCTCCGCCAAGCTGGCCATCGCGGAATACTGCCACGCCCATTCCATCCCCCTGATCTCCTCCATGGGCACGGGAAACAAGCTGCATCCGGAGCTTTTCGAGATCGCAGACCTCTACTCCACCTCCGTCTGCCCTCTGTGCCGGGTGATGCGCAAAGAGTGCAAGGCCAGAAACCTGCCGGGGCTGAAGGTGCTCTATTCCAGAGAAACGCCCAGAAAGCCCCTGGCTGACAGCGGGGAATTAAAGGGCAGCCGCCCCGCTCCCGGCAGCATTTCCTTCGTCCCGCCTGTGGCCGGGCTCATGATCGCCGGGGAAGTGGTACGCTCCCTGTTAAACCTTTCTTAATCCGGACGCGGCATTTTCCCGCGTCCTTTCTTTTCTGTCCTAAAAAGTACGCAGCTGCGCACACTCTCGCCGGAACGCAGCTGTTCCGGCCGCCAGTTTCCTTTGCGCGGAATGGGTCACGCCGCTCTCATACTTTTCCCCGAAACTGCGCATACTGGACTCCATAGACCTGATGTTATCAAGTGAAAAGGAGTCTGACAGATGGAATTTTCAGCTAATTTATCGGAAAATATGTCCCGCCTCCAGGACATTTTAAAGGCGGATACAAATTTTGACGTGGTCTACCGGACCTTTACCACAGGCGGGCAGACGGCCTGCCTCTATTTTGTGGACGGGCTGACCAAGGACGAGGTTCTTTTAAAGCTTTTGCAGGTGTTTTCCTCCGTCCAGCCAAAGGACCTGCCCCCGGACGCCCACGGCTATTCCAAGCGGTATCTGCCCTACGGAGAGGTGGATCTCACCGCCGACGTGGACACCATGGTCACCTATCTCCTCACGGGAATGTCCTGTCTGCTCATTGACGGGTACAGAGAATGCCTGATCATCGACTGCCGCACCTACCCGGCCAGAGGGGTGAGCGAGCCGGACAAGGACAAGGTGCTGCGGGGCTCCCGGGACGGGTTCGTGGAGACCCTGATCTTTAACACCGCCCTCATCCGCCGCCGGATCCGGGATCCCAAGCTGGCCATGGAAATCATGACCGCCGGGGAGAGTTCTCACACGGACATCGCCCTCTGCTACATGGACGGGCGGGTGGACACCCAGCTTTTGGAGACCATCAAGGGGCGGATCCGCAGTCTTCACGTGGACGCCCTGACCATGAACCAGGAGAGCCTGGCGGAGTGTATCTATCCCCATAAGTGGTACAACCCCTTTCCCAAATTCCGGTTTTCCGAGCGTCCGGACACGGCGGCGGCCTCCGTGCTGGAGGGAAATATCGTGATCCTGGTGGACAATTCCCCCTCGGCCATGATTCTGCCCTCCTCCGTGTTCGACATCATCGAGGAGGCGGACGACTACTACTTTCCGCCGATCACAGGCACCTACCTGCGGCTCTCCCGCATGGTGATCTCCCTGCTGACCCTGCTTTTGACCCCGGTGTGGCTTTTGCTCATGCAGAACCCGGACTACATTCCCTCCTGGCTGGAGTTTATCCGGCTCTCCGATGTGCCTCACGTGCCCTTAATCTGGCAGCTGCTGATCCTGGAGTTTGCCATCGACGGGCTGCGGCTGGCGGCGGTGAATACCCCCAGTATGCTCACCACCCCTTTAAGCGTCATCGCCGGTATTGTGCTGGGGGAATACTCGGTAAAATCCGGTTGGTTCAACAGCGAGACCATGCTGTACATGGCCTTCGTCACCGTGGCCAACTACTCCCAGGCCAGCTACGAGCTGGGCTACGCCCTGAAATTCATGCGGGTGATCATTCTGGTGCTCACTGCCCTGTTTAATTTCTGGGGCTTTCTCGCCGGTATCCTTCTCTCCGCCTGCTCCATTATCTTCAACCGGACCATCGCGGGAAAGAGCTATATCTATCCCCTCATCCCCTTCCACTGGAGCGAGGTGAAGAAACGGTTCCTGCGCACCAGGCTGCCCCACACCAGCAAGGGGGACGGCGGCCAGGGATGAGTATTTTTTGGCCAGCGGCACGGCGGCGCGGGAATTTTTTGATAGTGTAACTTTACCTGGGTAATTTCAAAAAATAAAA
>OLRK01002087.1_pt1 | contig 13729 bp, 9 predicted proteins | sample 1672911 | NCBI WGS metagenome assembly OLRK01 (sample SAMEA3136736, study PRJEB25190) | human gut metagenome | biome: human gut; feature: human-associated habitat; material: faeces | place: Austria | collected 2013 | reverse complement strand
TCTACACCGGCTGTTTTTGAAATTTCATTTTCCGGAATAAGTCCGCATGAGAGTAAAAGCGTGTCGCACTCGTAAAACTCCTCCGTTCCCTCAATAGGCTTGTTGTGCTCGTCCACCTGTGCAAGAGTGATGCCCTCCACACGCTCCCTGCCCTTTATATCAACCACTGTGTGGCTGAGCTTAAGCGGAATTCCAAAATCATCCAGGCACTGCACTATATTACGCTTCAAGCCTCCCGAATACGGCATGAGCTCTGCAACCACCTGCACCTTGGCACCCTCTAAGGTCATTCTCCTAGCCATGATAAGACCGATGTCTCCTGAACCGAGTATTACTACCTTTCGTCCTGGCATGTAGCCCTCTATATTCACCAGTCTCTGAGCTGTGCCCGCCGAGAAAATTCCTGCCGGTCTGTAGCCGGGTATGTTAAGAGCACCTCTTGCTCTCTCCCTGCAGCCCATCGCAAGTATTACGGTCTTTGCAGCGATATGGAAAAGTCCGTCTGTGCGGTTCATAGCTGTAACTATTTTATCGTTTGCCTCATCTTTTATCTTTACATCATGCCTGTCATCTGCCCCGTTTTCGAACTCGCCACCGGTTGAGATGTCCATGACCATCGTATTGAGCCTGTACTCTATGCCAAGCTCTTTGACCTCCTTGATAAATCTGCCGGCATATTCAGGGCCTGTGAGTTCCTCCTTAAAGGTGTGCAGGCCAAAGCCGTTATGTATACACTGATTTAAGATACCGCCAAGCTCACAGTCTCTTTCCAGTATAAGTATTTTATCTATTCCATTTTTCTTAGCGGAAGCTGCTGCCGCAAGACCTGCCGGGCCTCCTCCTACTATCACAATATCGTAAAATTCCATATTGTCCCCCTATGTTAAGCTGATATTAATTCAATATCAATCTATCGTCACCTGTCTCTTTGAAGTAAGACAGACTATCCTCGATTCTTACTCATTCCAACAACTATCTTTGACTTTCCACCGCTTTTAGTGATATCAAGCTGCGAAATTTTCTTCTCTCTGGCGATAATCTCCATAGTTCTCGGAGAACAGAAGCCTGCCTGACATCTGCCCATTCCGGCTCTGGTGCGTCTCTTCACACCATCAAGTGACTTTGCGCCCAGTGGTCTGTTTACCGCATCCATTATCTCGCCCTCCGTAATCATCTCACAGCGGCAGATTATATTACCATATTCAGGCTTTTCTTTTATCAGCTTTTTATACTCATCCTCTGAAAGCTTCTTTGGATTTAAAATACCTTTTCTTGTCTCGATGAAGTCCGCATTTTTAGAAGGCTTAAAAAGCCTCTCAACTATTGCTGCCACTCTCTCACCGATAGCCGGTGCACTTGATAAGCCCGGTGACTCTATACCTGCGCAGTCAATAAAATACGGTGCGTCAGAAAGCTCCTCGATGATAAACTCATGTCCGTCCTCATGTGCACGGTTTCCTGCAAACGAGGTTATGACCTGACGCATAGGAAGTGACGGCACCGAACGTGTGCCGGATGTCGTAACATGCGCTAAGCCCGCTCTTGTTGTATTTGTACCATCCTTGTCATCATGATCATCTGCTGTAGGTCCGATTAGGATATTTCCGTGTACTGTCGGGGTTACAAGCACGCCCTTGCCGTATTTTCCCGGAAGCTGGAAGATTGTCTTGTCAACGATACCACCAGCTGCCCTGTCTAATAGCTCGTACTCTCCGCGCCTTGGTGTGATATGGATTTTGTTTTCACTCACCATGTTGTGAAATACATCAGCATATACACCGGCTGCATTTACAACGCAGCGTGCATGAATTTCTCCATTTTGAGTAATGAGAATATAGCCTGCCTGCTCCTTTTGTATCTCCTTCACCTCGGTGTTAAATAAAAACTCCACACCGTTTGCCGCAGCATTCTCAGCAAATGCAATATTCATGCCAAACGGACATACAATGCCCCCTGTCGGGCAGTAAATAGCTGCCACAACTTCATCAGACAGATTCGGCTCCATCTCATGCGCTTCGCCTGCATCAAGAATTTTAAGTCCCGGCACCCCGTTTGCAATCCCCTGATTATAAAGCTCCTTAAGCCTTAGCATATCGTCATCACTAAAGCACACTATCAGTGAACCGTTTCTTCGAAACTCAAAATCAAGCTTCTTCGAAAGCTCATCCATCATCTCATTTCCACGGAGATTCATCTGTGCCATAAGTGTACCGGTCTTACAATCAATTCCGGAATGGACAATAGCACTGTTTGCCTTTGAGGTGCCACAGCACACGTCCTCCTCCTTTTCCACCACACAGATGGACAGGTTATATTTCGAAAGCTCTCTGGCACAGGCGCTTCCCGATACTCCCGCTCCTATAATTACTACATCATACATGTTATTTTCTCCTACCAATTTCCATGCATTGTTTAATTGCCGTATCACTAAGCTCATTTAAAACAATGCAAGCATAAGCTATTATTCATCCTTCGCCCAGTTAAATGCGCAGGCGACAGCCTTTTTCCACATTTTAAGCTTCTTTTCTCTCAAATCAGCCGCTATCTCCGGCTCAAACACACGGTCAATAGACCAGTTTCTCTTTATATCATCCATGCTTTCCCAGTAGCCCACCGCAAGCCCTGCGAGGTACGCTGCGCCCATGGCTGTTGTCTCCACGCACACAGGCCTGTTGACCGGTGCATTGCTGATATCAGCCTGCATCTGCATGAGCAGATTATTGGCACTGGCACCGCCGTCTACCTTAAGTGATGTGAGATTGATGCCCGAATCAGCCTTCATTGCCTCAAGCACATCATTTACCTGAAATGCCATTGATTCCAGAGTTGCCCTTATGACATGATACTTGTTTACACCTCTCGTAAGCCCCACAATTGTTCCTCTGGCATACTGGTCCCAGTACGGTGCTCCAAGCCCTGTAAATGCCGGCACCACGTAGCAGCCGTTTGTGTCTTTTACCTTTCTCGCCATGTACTCTGAATCTGTTGAGGAATCGATAAATTTCATTTCATCGCGTAGCCACTGGATAGAGGCTCCTGCCACAAATATTGATCCCTCCAGCGCATATACCACCTTGCCGTCTATGCCCCAGGCTATAGTGGTAACAAGTCCGTTCTTTGAGGATACCGGCATCTCACCTGTGTTCATCAGCAGAAAACAGCCTGTACCGTATGTATTTTTGGCTTCTCCTGCCCTAAAGCAGGTCTGGCCAAAAAGCGCAGCCTGCTGGTCTCCTGCCGCTCCTGCGATTGGAATCGGACCCCCGAAAAACACAGGATTCACCTCACCATATACACAGCTCGACGGCATTGGCTTTGGAAGCATGCTCTTTGGTATATCAAGCTCCTTAAGTATCTCATCATCCCACTTTAAGGTATTGATATTAAACATCATGGTTCTTGAAGCATTGGAATAATCCGTGACATGCACCTGTCCCTGAGTGAGCTTCCATATAAGCCATGTCTCGACTGTTCCAAACAAAAGCTCGCCTCTTTCGGCTCTTTCCCTCGCTCCCGGCACATTGTCAAGGAGCCACTTGAGCTTAGTTGCCGAAAAATAAGCATCTATCACAAGCCCTGTCTTTTTTCTGAAGGTCTCGGTAAGCCCCTTTTCCTTCAGTGAATCCGCATACTCTGCCGTGCGTCTGCACTGCCATACTATCGCGTGATAAACCGGCTCACCTGTATTTTTGTCCCATACAATTGTGGTCTCCCTCTGGTTAGTAATGCCTATCGCACATATGTCGGCTGCCGTAGCCTGAATATTGGCCATAGCCTCCTTTGCCACCTCAAGCTGTGTTGCCCAGATTTCCTCTGCATCATGCTCCACCCAGCCCGGCTTTGGAAAAAACTGCGTAAATTCCTTCTGTGCCACACTGCACATCTCGCCCTTCTCATTGAAAAGCATACATCTGTTGCTGGTCGTGCCCGCATCTAATGCCATAATATACTTTGCCATGTAAAAATCCTCCAACTCTCTATATTTCCAGCCTTTTTCCTTCTATCCTGCTACAATTCTTCCTCTACCATGCTCTTCTCTCTGTTGAACGCATCATAGATACATGGAATTACTATAAGCGTAAGGATGGTTCCGTATACGAGACCTCCTATTATTGCGATTGCCATCGGCTTTATCATATCTGAGCCATCTCCGATACCTATCGCCGATGTAAACATTGCGAGTATGGTGGTCATCGCTGTCATCAGTATTGGACGAAGCCTTGTACGGCCTGCGTCTATGATTGCCTCATGCTTGCTCATGCCCTCTCTCCTGGCCTGATTGATGTAATCAATGAGCACGATTCCATTATTTACAATGAGACCTGCCAGCATGATAAAGCCAAGCATTGATATGATTCCAAGCTCATTTCCCGTGATGAAAAGAGCTATAAAGCCTCCTGTAAACGCAAGAGGTATACAGAACATGATAATAAACGGTGAAAGCAATGACTGGAACTGCGCCACCATGATAAGATAGATAAATATCACTGCAAGCACAAGCATAAGTACAAGCTGACTCATTGACTCATTTATTGTCTCATCCTCGCCCTCCATGTCTATTGAATAGCCATCAGGAATGTTAAGTTTATCAATTTTCGATTTAATTTTATTGCTTAGTAATGTTACATTATGGTTTTCATCAACCGCACCTGATACTGTAATATATCTTGTCTGAGCATCTCGATGAATGGTACTCAGGGTCTGTTCCTGTGAAATAGTGCAGATATCACTGAGCGAAATTTCCTTTTCACTGCCATCATTATCCTTATAGGTAAATGTAAGGTTTTTGATGTCGTCCACAGTCACATCAGACTGCTCTGCAGATTGTAAGTATACCTCATAGTCCTTTATGTCGGTCGTAATGGTTGTTGCGCTCTTTTGAGATGATATCTCACCGGATACGAGCTGGTATACCTGAGCCACCGTATAGCCATACTTTGCTGCTTTTTCCTTATCAACAGTTATCTTAAGCTCATTGGTTGTATCGCCAAGACCGTCATCTATATCTGTCACGCCCTTTGTATCCTTAAGGATATCTGCCACATCACCTGCAAGCTTCTGCAGCTTGTCTATATCATTACCCTTAATCCTGACAGAGAGACCACTTCCGAAAAACTCTGATGAGTCCATAGCTTGTGAAGATGCTGTTACCTTGCAGTCCAGATTCTTTGTGCGTTTTTCAATTTCATCTATTACCTTATCCGATGAAACATCCGACTTCTCATCAAGCAATATATACATGCTCACACTGTTGCTTCCTGAGCTCATCAGGTTCATGGTCGAGCTGCCGCCTGCTGTAGCTCCTATTGTGTCTATACCCTTTATATCAGATATTTTGTCCATAACCTTATCAGACAGCTCTGTAAGCTGCTTGAAGTCAAGCTTTTCGTCATCCTTTGCCTCTATGGTAAGTGAAATCTGATTTGACTCCATGTCCATATCCATAAATGTCATTCCCCTTGACATGCAAAGTGCGCCACTGCCGACTAAAAGCACTACTGCCGCAATAAATACCACCGGCTTAAATCTAAGACATATACCGAGCACATTTCCATACCAGTCCTTAAAACGGTCAAACCATGGATGCTTTATATCCTTCGTCTTTTTGAGCATGCCTGAAGCAATTGCCGGTACAAATGTGAGTGCCACTACAAGAGATGCCATAAGAGTAAATGCTACCGTAAGTGCCAGGTCTACAAAGAGCTGTCTCGTGATTCCATCAGTAAAAATGATTGGCGCGTACACACTTACCGTGGTAAGTGTAGAGGCAAAAATGGCTCCTGCCACCTGATTTGCACCCTCAACAGCCGCCTTCTTTACCGAATATCCCTCTCCCCTTAATCTGTAGATATTCTCGATTACTACGATTGAATTATCCACCAGCATTCCTATTCCAAGCACAAGTCCCGACATAGAAATGATATTTAAGGTGATATCCGTAAAATACATAAGCACCACTGCCACAATAACCGATAGCGGTATAGATGCTGCGATAACAAGCGTTGGCTTTATATCCTTTAAGAACAAAAGCAATACGAAAATAGCAAGTATTGCTCCCACTATCATATTTTCCATAACACTCTTTACTACCATGTCGATGTATACGCCCTGATTCATGAGCACTGTGGTGTGTAATCCGTCATTTTCCTTTTCCAGCGAATCAAGCTTGTCCAAAAGACGGTCTGTGACGTCTCCTGTAGAGTAGCCGGTCTGCTTCTCCATGGAGAGCATTATTCCGGGATTACCGTTGACTATCGCATATGTCTCATCCGAATTGTCAGTCATCTCAACATCTGCCACATCACCGACATGAATAGGAGCTATTCCATCAAGCTTCATATCCATAAGCACTAGATTTGTTAAATCATCAATTGATTTTATCTCATCTCCCACCTGTACTATGTACTGCGTGCCATTTGAATCATTTACATAGCCTGCAGGCATATCAAAGTTCTGTGCGACGAGCAGCTGCGAGAGTGAGTCAATTGTTAAAACTGCATTTAAGTTTGACTTGTCAAGTGCATCATCCTTACTCTTTTCAAGCTCCTTCTTTGAGCTGTCAAGAGATGCCGCTGCTGTTGCAAGCTGTGCCGACTGCTGTCCTATGCTTATCGAGCTGATGGCTGCCTGACTGTTTAGATTATCATAGGCATCTAAAAGTGCTGTCTCTCCTTGTGCTATCCGGTCAAGCCCGCTTTGGCACTGCTCTATACCTGTATTCACCTGAATGAGAGTCTGTGCTATCGCCGACGCTGCCGCAGGCAGATCATCTGCTGTGTTTACGGTGATTCCAAGCGCCGAGAGACCTGAAAACTGTGTTGCAATCTGCTTATCAACCTGCTCAAGTTGCGCTTTGAGTGCTGTGCCCGCTTCACCCGGTACATTTGCGCCCTCTTTGAGTGACGGAATTGTCTTTGTATATGTATCACTATTCATGAAGTCTGAAAGAGCTGACTGAATTGTTTCAAGCTGGCTCTTCTGCTCATTTAAGCTTGAAAGTGTGCTCTCTAGCTGAGTCTTCTGCTCTGCAAGCTTTGCCTTTTGCTCCTTTAGCGTATCCACTCCCGCGCTCATCTGATCCGATGCAGATGTGATTGCGTTTTGTCCGCTCTCTATCTTTGCGCTTGCATCATCCATCTGACTTTTTGCATCGTCAAATTTCTTTGAAACGGCATTATTTATTTTCTCATTGAGCGCATCTATCTTGGCCTGATTCATCGTGACCTGTATCTGCTCGGTGAGCTCACCTGTCGCAGTCACTGATGCGACTCCCTCTGTACTCTCAATTGCAGGCTTAAGTGTGTTTTCCACAAAGTCTGTGATTTCCGACTTGCTTTTCCCATCCATATCCACAGCAGTCATCATGATTGGAAGCATGTCCGGATTTATCTTCATAATGGTCGGAGTACCCACTCCATCCTTCCAGCCAGCCTTGACCTGATCTATTTTCTGCTGCATCTCTATCACTACAGAATCCATGTTGGCATTCTGCTCATACTCGCATGTCACCAGCGAATAGCTGTTATATGACATTGAGCTTACGTTTTTGATATTTGACGTAGTTGCCATAGCTGCTTCAAGCGGCGCGGTGACATCGCTCTCCACCTCCTGTGGACTTGCTCCCATATCTGTTGTCACGATAAGTGCATACTGAAAGCTCATATCCGGCAGCAGATCTGTCGTCATCCTGCCAAGCGATACAACACCAAGTACTATTACCAGCAATACTCCTACAAGTACAGTAAAAGGCTTTTTTACACTATATCTTGATATCATCTGACCCCTCCTTTTTCTTTTCTTTGATAATGTCCTGCATTAGTTTAATAGACAATGATTACTGCGATTTTCACAATATATTTAATTCGCTGTTATATTTTTATTATACAATGTGGCGGATTACAACTCAATTGGTTTATACTTTTTTAAGAGATTTTGGCAATAAAAAGACACCCAATTATACGATCAATATAATTCGATGTCTTTAAATATCTTTTAATATCTTTTATTGATTTTAGCTTCAGATGCCCTCTTCCTCTGTCTCATCCTCATCATCATTGATACCTGCAACAGCACTTGTAACGGCTCCGATTACAGCGACAAGCGCAAAGATGATAACTAAAAAAATAACTATAAAGAATGCTACTAAAAAACCTGTATCTGTCATATAATTTACCCCCATAGCTGTCTCACAGCTTCTTTAAAATATAGTTTTAGTTTAACACACTTGTCTGTAAATAACAATATCGTAAGGGGCTAAAATATTGACTAAAATATTGATTTATGAAATTGCTCAGTCCTTGATCTGCATACCGTTTGCATCCATATGATAGCCTTCTGTCATGATAAGCTTTGATACCGGAACTATCTCATAGCCCATGTCCTGCAGCTTCGTGAGCATCTCATCGAGTGCCTGCGAGGTGTATTTGGCGCCTAGATGGCAGAGTATTATCGAGCCACAATCCAGGCTTTTGTGATTGCACACTGTATCTATAATGTTTTGCACACCATAGTTTTTCCAGTCGAGTGAATCCACATCCCACTGGATTGGATAATAGTCACAGCCATACACTGTGTCAATCAGTTCATTGTTGTACGAGCCGTATGGCGGTCTGAATACCTTCATATCCTTTCCGGTCAGCTCCTTGACCTTTTTGTGCACATCCATTATCTCCGTCTTCATCTCGCCTGCCGTGATTGTTGCCATATCATAGTGGTGCTCACTGTGATTTCCGGGCTCATGCCCTTTTTCAACCAGCGTCTTTACACATTCAGGATTATCACTCACAAACCCTCCTGTCATAAAAAATGTAGCCTTTACGTTGTGCTTGTCAAGTGTCTCCATCATACTGTCAAAATCCTCTGCTCCCCAGGCACAGTCAAATGAAAGGGCTATCTTTTTTTCCGTTGTCTGAACCGAATATACAGGCAGCTTTCTGTCTCCGAACTGACTCACAGCACTGCTAAGTGTCTCCATCACCTCTATATTTTTCAGCTGTGATATGTCATATTCTTTGCCATATAAAGCGCCTGTAATAAGAAGCGCCGACAGCAGCACTCCAAAAAGGAATCTGTGTCGGCGTTTCTTTCGTTTTGTCCCATTATGTAGTTTTGTATTTTGCATGTATGCTCTGTATTCACTCATGCTATATACTATTCTTTATTATCACAAATTATGAATAATGAAATAACTCTATTTCAGTTCTTCTGCCCTTCCGATAAACTCAAGCACTACCTCAATCGACTGATGCGCAGCCTTCTCCGCAAAGGTCTGGTAGTCTGTCTCGCCGCCATCGCCGTCTGATATTGAACGAAGAATAGCAAATGGCACATTGTTCACATAGCACACATGACCGATGCTGCCTCCCTCCATCTCTGCTGCGATTGCATCAAAGGTATTCGAAATATAATCCTTCTGCTCCTTTGTGGCAATAAACTGATCTCCTGTTGCGATATTGCCCTTTTTGTAGTGGATATTCCTGTCAGCTAAGCATGAGCACATGAGCTCCACCATTTTTGTATCTGCCGGAAGCAGAATCATATTGATGCCTGAAAGAAGTCCCTTCGGGTCTCCGATTGGCGATGTATCCATATCGTGCTGCAGCACGTTTGTGGCTACTGCCACATCAAGCACATTTAAGTCCTTTGTCAAAGTACCAGCCACTCCGATATTGACAATCATATCTACATCATATTTCAAAATCATGGCCTCTGCACATATTGCCGCAAATACCTTTCCTATTCCGCATTTTGCCGCAACAACATACTGATCACCGATTTTGCCCTCAACAAACTCCACTCCACTGTAAACCTCTGTCTGTGTGTCTGTCATCTGAGCCTTTAAGTCATCGACCTCCATCTGCATTGCACCAATTACACCTATTGTCATTTTATTTCTCCATTCCTGCTATCTTGCTATTATATTTTTAGTCCTCGTTTACTGTGGATAAGTAAACTCCATATTTGTCTGGCTCTCAAGCACCTTTAGATATGCACGGCACTCCTTCTTTGCCTCGTCAAGTGACAGATTCTCGTAATGTCCGCACTCTATGGCTGATGCACCAAACACCGGTCCATCATACTCAAGTATCTGTTTTAAGACCTCTTTTGTGATTTCAAAAACCTTTCCCGGCTCGACATCCCTCACAACGAGATAGAAGCCTGTCTGACAGCCCATCGGTCCAAAATATACCACATCATCTGCAATCTCAGAGTTTCTCACACATGTCGCAAACATATGCTCCACTGAGTGCATAGCTGAATTGGACATATAATCTCCTGCATTAGGTTTTCTTGTACGAAGGTCGTATGTAACGATTTCTCCATCTTTTCTTGAAATATAAAATCCAGGTTTAAGAATATTATGATTAATTGTAAAGCTTTTAATTCTTTCCATAAAAATGTTTCTCCTTACTTAGTTGCTGTCTCAAACTGCTTCAGATAATCCTCAAATACATTGAGTGCATCATCCACAGGCTTTGGTGTGCTCATATCAACACCGGCACTCTTTAGCAGCTCGATTGGATTCTTCGAGCATCCACCGCACAGGAAATTTCCTATATACTTATCCACAGCAGGCTTTCCCTCCTCAAGTATCTTTTTTGAAAAAGCAACTGCTGCCGAATAGCCTGTCGAGTACTGATATACATAGTACGGTGTGTAAAAATGCGGTATGCGCATCCACTCATATGATATCTCATCATCCACGCGCATATCCGGTCCGTAGTACTGCACATTCAGCTCATGCCATAGCTCATTTAGCACATCCTTGGTAACCGGCTCGCCCTTTTGCATTTTCCGGTGAGCTATATGCTCAAACTCTGCAAACTGCGCCTGCCTGAAAAGTGTCGTCCTGAAGCCGTCCAGAAAATGTGTCATGAGATATTTTCTCTCATTCTCATCCTCACAATGCTCAAGCATATAGTGCATTAGAAGCGACTCATTGCAGGTGGATGCAACCTCTGCCACAAAAATCAGGTATCCTGCGTAGGTGATGCTCTGATGCTCATTTGAATAGTATGTATGCATCGCATGTCCCATCTCATGAGCCAGCGTAAACACACTGTCCAGATTGTCGGCATAGTTCAAAAGCACATACGGATGAGTGCCGTAAGCGCCCCATGAATACGCACCACTTCTCTTGTTCTCATTCTCATATACATCTATCCAGCCACTCTCCATGCCAGACTTAAGTGTGCTGACATACTCATCGCCCATAGGCTCAAGCGCCTTTGCCACAAGCTTTTTTGCCTCATCATAGGTGTATGTGGTCTGTACATTGCCCACAATCGGTGCAAACAAATCATACATATGCAGATGCTCCACACCTAAAAGCTTCTTCCTAAGCGCCATGTACCTGTGCAGAGCCGGCAGATGTGCGTGAACCGTCTCAATCAGATTGTCATATACGCTCTCAGGAATATCGCCATCGGATAAATACATGGCCCTTGCACTGTCATATTTTCTGACCCTTGCATAAAAAGTGTCATTTTTCAGCTTGCTGATGTACATCATGGAAACAGTATTGCTCCACTTCTTGTACGAATCATACACTCCGCGGAACACCTGCTTGCGCAGGCTTCTGTCCTTGCTGCTTAAAAAATCTATGAAATTGCCATGCGTGATACGGATTTTATTTCCCTCGACATCAGTGATATATGGGAATTTGATATCCGCGTTGTTGAACATGCTGAATATATTCTCCGGTGCTGCAGCCATCTCACCGCACTGCGCCAGGATATTCTCCTCTGCAGCCGATAAGGTATGCGCTTTCTGACGCATTATCTCATCAATCGCACGCTTATAGTGCATAAGCTCATTGCTCTCACTGTAAAAGCTCTCAAGCCTTTTATCATCTATCTGCAAAATCTCCGGACTCGCAAATGCCAGCGCACCTGATGCCTGAACAGTCAGTGTCTCTGCCTTTGACACATATGCCTGATATTTCGACACGGCAGTGTCCTGATGTGAGCGCTCATTCGCATAGACAACTATACGCTCCAAATAATAAGACAGCTCATCCTGCTTCTTAAAAAAATCAAGCAGCGTTGCTGCACTGTCGGCCAGATGTCCCTTAAATCCGGATAGCTTTTCAGCAAGCTGTGACGCTTTTTCACACTCAGCCTCCCACAGCTCATCTGTCTCATACATATCCTCAAGCTTCCATTTGTACTCGTCTGAGATTTCATCTCTCTTTTGAAGCCTTTTCTCACTCATTTTGTGTTACCTTCTATCTTACTTTTCTTGTTCTCGGGGGTTTTTGAATAGTTACCTTGTTTTCAACTCTTCAGAACCACCCCACGCACATTCGCAAAACCGCACGATGTTTTTATAAAACTACCCACACATCTGCTCTGCAAAATGCATATAGACGTGTGGGATATATGTGAATTATAACAATTAAGCTCTACTTTGTAATTAAAGTGCCCATACCACCTGAAACAGTCTTGCCCTCTTTATTGAGCTTTGTGATAAGCACTGAACGGATGGCAGAGTCACCGATAAAGTCGATAGCCGCCTCAATCTTTGGAGCCATGGTACCCTCATCAAACTCGCCTGCTGCAAGGTACTTCTTTGCCTCATCGACAGTCATGGTATCAAGTGGCTTCTCATCCTCCTTGCCATAGTTCAGGCAGACCTTGTCAACGCTTGTAAGTATAACAAGTCTGTCAGCATCAAGAGTATCTGCAAGCTTTCCGGCTGCAAGATCCTTCTCGATAACAGCACTTGCGCCCTGAAGCTTATTATCCTGTGCTAAAACAGGAATTCCACCGCCACCGCATGCGATAACAACCTGATCCGCATCAACAAGAGCCTTAATAGCATCCTTTTCCACTATATCAACAGGCTTTGGAGCTGCCACAACTCTTCTGTAGCCTCCCTCAACCTGTGTCACATGGTTGCCCTTCTTCTCTTCTTCCTCAGCCTCAGCCTCTGTCATAACACGGCCAATGATCTTTGTCGGATGATAAAAAGCCTCATCATATGGATCAACAACCACCTGTGTAAGTATTGTAGAAACGGTCTTGTAAATTCCTCTGCCAAGAAGCTCTGTACGGATAGCATTCTGTAAATCATATCCTATATATCCCTGACTCATTGCAGAGCAGACAGCTGTAGGTGTAGCTGTATACTCAGGATAAATCCTGCAAAACTCAGACATAGCGGTGTGAATCATGCCCACCTGCGGTCCGTTGCTGTGTGTGATAACAACCTCATAATCGTCCCTGATAAAATCTGCAACTGCCTTTGCTGTATGCTTTGTAGCCTCGTGCTGCTCCGGAAGAGTTGTTCCAAGAGCATCATGTCCGAGTGCAATAACTATTTTTTTCTTCTTCATGCCGACCTCCTATGCTGCATCCGCTCAATGTGTATTATATCTCATAATCATAAACCGATGTGTATACTATGATAAATCTACATATAAACCATCAATTTTGAAGAATTCCTATGCGGTGCAAAAGTAAAATTATTTATATACATTATCTAATATTTTAGGGAATTTGTCTAGTACTTTGAACCGATTTGAACAACATTTCCGCCACAGCGTAAGGGACGTAAGCCCCGGGCACCGGTGGCGCACATGTACCCTTGCAGGAGCGAATAGCGAAGTGGCTTAGATACTGTAGAAATTATGCCCATGAAACGCAGAAACACCCCTGCATGGACGCAGGGGTGAGGAGAACCGCGCCACGGACGGCGCGTTTCGACGGTTTCGTCAAGCATAGAAACC
>OLRK01002070.1_pt1 | contig 13814 bp, 14 predicted proteins | sample 1672911 | NCBI WGS metagenome assembly OLRK01 (sample SAMEA3136736, study PRJEB25190) | human gut metagenome | biome: human gut; feature: human-associated habitat; material: faeces | place: Austria | collected 2013 | reverse complement strand
AGAATTTAAGAAGCTGTACCTCTATATTCTTCCCATAAAGGCTTTCGTCTAAACCAAAAAGATAGGTTTCAACACCCACCGGATTTTCACCTTGGATCGTAGGCTTCCTTCCTATATTAGTAACGCCGCAGTAAGAAACGCCGTCTACCAGGACCCGGGATACATAAACCCCGAATTTCGGAAGGCGCTTAATCGGCGGCGGGATAATATTAGCCGTTGGAAAACCAAGAATACGGCCTCCAATATGATTTCCATGGACAACTGTGCCATGGATCGCATAGGGCTCTCCCAGAAGTTCATTGGCCTTTTCTACATTTCCCGCATCCAATTCCTCCCGGATGTAGGTGCTGCTGATATCCCTTAAATCATCCTTTTCCTTTTCAATTACATAAAGCTCATATCCAAGCTCCCCGGACAGCTCCCTTAAAAGCCGGGCATCTCCGGCCCCCTTATAGCCAAAGCTGCAGTCCGGCCCTACTACGATCACCCTTGCAGCCATGTATCCCACCAGGATCTTCCGGACAAATTCATCCGGCCCCATATGGCGCATATCCTGGCTGAAGGGATATTCCACCAGGTAATCAATCCCGGTTTTTTCCATATTGTTCCGGCGCTCCAGATTGGTAGTGATCACTGTCTGGGGTTCTCCCGTCATCAGTGCTGCCGGGGCAATGCTGAAGGTAAAAATAGCAGTGGCATATCCCGTACTTTTTTTCAGCTCCTTCATGGTTCCTAAAAGCTTCTGGTGCCCTCTGTGCCTTCCATCAAATTTCCCCAGTGTAACAATGGTCGGTTCTTCTATCTGAAATTCTGTGGTACCTGCAATATACCTCATCCCAGTTCTTCCTTCTTGCTTGTAAAAGTTTCATCCATAGACAAAAACATTTTCCAGGGCTTCCACCAGTGCTTCTCAGACTGGTATTCATAAACACCTGCAAAACGCCCTTCACTGCTGTAGAGTCTGAACCGCTGCCCATCTTCCGGCCGGCCCTGACCTTCCTTCCTGCCCCAGTCAAGCTGCTGCTTAAAGCATGGATTCCCGTTAAAAAGGGCTTTATCCCCCTCCGGCAGTGCAAAAAGGGCCTCATAGCAGGACAGGGCTTCCTCCACCGGCGTAATATACTGCCCTAAAAGTCCATTATCGCGGATCTGCTCCAGCTCGTCCAGCTTTACACTGTCCTGTATATGGAAATTCCCAACCCTTGTGCGGGTCAGATGCTCCATACAGCCTCCGCAGCCCAAAAGCTGCCCGATATCATGGCAGAGTGTGCGGATATAGGTTCCCTTTGAACAGCTTACTCTGATTTTTACCCGGGGAAGATCTATGTCCCCGATTTCAAGCTCCTGTATCTGCACCATCCTTGCCTGGCGCTCCACCTCTTTGCCTGCCCTTGCAAGCTCATAAAGCTTCTTTCCATCTACTTTAAGGGCAGAATACATAGGGGGAATCTGGGCATAATCCCCCAGAAATCCCATAACTGCCCGGCGCACCTCATCCTCCTGCAAAGTAAGGGCCTTATCCCTGTCCTCTGTAAGGATTTCCCCTGTTGTGTCCTGGGTATCTGTAGAAATCCCCAGAAGCAAAACAGCCTCATAGGTTTTGCTGCGGTCTGCCATCATATCGCACAGCCTTGTACCGGCTCCCAGACATACCGGAAGCACTCCCTCTGCCGCCGGGTCCAGGGTCCCTGTGTGCCCTATTTTTTTCTGTTTTAAAATCCCTCTGAGCCGGGCTACCACATCATGGGAGGTATAGCCCGGCTCCTTATATACATTTATAATACCGTGATACATGGTTTATTTCGTCTCCAGCTGCCTTGCAATGTGCAGAGAAAGGTTGTTAATGACATCATGGATGCTGCCGGACATGGTACAGCCCGCAGCACGCACATGGCCGCCGCCGCCAAAATAAAGGGCGATGCGGCTTACATCCACCTGGCTTACAGAGCGCATGCTGACCTTAAATTCCTGTGGCCCGGTTTCATACATGAAAATGGAAACCTCCACCCCGTCCGTAAGGCGCAGCTGATCAATAATACCGTCCATGTCCTTGCCCTCTACGCCGTAAAAATCCATGATCTCCCGGCGGATCGCACTGAAAATGCACTTTCCGCCAAAGAAGGGAACGCTCTCCAAAAGGGCCCTTCCTAAGATCTGATTCTGCACATAGGTCTTTTTATAAAAGCTGTTGTCAATAATGCTGCCGAAATCAATGCCCTTTTCCATCAGCTTTCCTGCAATTTCCATCGTATAGGCGGAGGTACAGGAATACTTGAACACGCCTGTATCGTGAATCAGGCCTGTGTAAAGGCATTCTGCAACAGCACGGTCAATTTTTTCCTCCTCCAGCTGTCCATACAGCACCTCACAGGTGGAGCTGGCACTGCCTGCCACTATATTTTCCTGAGCATAGCCTGCGTTTGTCACATGATGATCCAGGCAGATACTAAGCCTTGCCCGTTCCAGATAGCAGGCAAAATCTCCCAGCCGATCCTTATCACCGCTGTCCAGGCAGACGCACAGATCATATACCTTCTCATCTGCCTGGCTTTTTACCATGTCAAAGCCCTTTAAATAAGAAAACTTCGGTGAGGGCGTTTCCAGATAAACAGCGGCAGTCAGCTTCGGATAATTAGCCTGAAGATAATTCCACAATCCCAGGGCAGAGCCCAGACAGTCCCCGTCCGGGCGCACATGACCCAGGATCACAACAGACTCAGCTTTTTCAAGCAGCTGTCCTAATGCGGTCATTCTTCTTCCTCCTCGTGATGAAGATCCTTTGTCACCTCGTCGATCAGCCTTGACATATTAACGCCATACTCAATGGACTGATCCAGAATGAATTTTACCTGTGGGGTATTGCGCAGATTTATGCGGCTTGCAAGCTCCCGGCGTACATAGCCCTCTGCACTCTTCAATCCCTCAATGGTTGATTTTCCGGCTTCCTCGTCCCCAAGGACACTGATATAGGCCTTGCAGTATTTCAGGTCAGGTGTCACCTCCACAGCCACAACACTTGTCATGGGATGGATTCTGGGATCCTTGATCCCGGAGCGGATTATTTCACTGAGCTCTCTCTGGACCTCCATATTGATTCTTGTATTTTTAATGCTGTTTTTTCGCATTATGATCCCTCTTTCTCTTTTATGGGCTCAAAGGGCGCTGCTGACTGTGCAGGCAGTGCCCTTCATCCCTGAACCATTCTTACCTTGGCACCTCTACCATGATGTATGCTTCGATCTCATCGTCCTCCTGGAGGTCGTTGAATTTCTCGAATACAAGACCGCACTCATAACCTGCGGCAACTTCCTTTACATCATCCTTGAAGCGTTTTAAGGATGCCAGCGGGCCCTCGAAAATCTGCTCGCCCTCTCTCTTAATACGGCAGCTGCAGCCTCTCTGGAATTTTCCATCCAGCACATAGGAACCTGCAATGGTGCCTACACCGGAAGCCTTAAACAGCTGACGGATTACTGCATGGCCGATTACCTTCTCCTCAAATACAGGATCAAGCATACCCTTCATAGCTGCCTCTACATCCTCAATCGCCTGGTAGATAACGCGGTAAAGACGTACGTCTACCTTCTCACGCTCTGCAATGGACTTGGCAGTTGCATCCGGGCGTACATTAAAGCCGATAATAATGGCATTGGATGCAGATGCCAGGGTAACGTCGGATTCGTTGATCGCACCTACGCCTCCATGGATCACCTTTACAACGACTTCCTCGTTGGAAAGCTTTACAAGGCTCTGCTTTACAGCCTCCACAGAACCCTGGACGTCTGCCTTGATGATCAGCGGAAGCTCCTTTACATTTCCTGCCTTGATCTGGCTGAACAGGTCATCCAGTGACAGCTTTGCCTTTGTATCTTCGATCAGCTTATTCTTGCCTTCGGAAATAAAGGTTTCTGCAAAGCTTCTTGCCTCCTTCTCGTTCTCAGTTGCAACGAATACCTCGCCTGCCTGAGGCACATCATTTAAGCCCAGGATCTCTACCGGTGTAGATGGGCCTGCCACCTTTACGCGGCGTCCCTTGTCATCCATCATGGCGCGGACTTTTCCGTAGCATGCGCCTGCTGCAATGGTATCTCCTACCTTTAAGGTACCCTTCTGTACAAGGACAGTGGCAACCGGGCCCTTGCCCTTATCCAGCTCTGCCTCGATCACAAGGCCTCTTCCCCTGCGGTTTGGATTTGCCTTCAGCTCAAGCACATCTGCAGTTAAAAGCACCATCTCCAGCAAGTCCTTGATGCCTTCCCCTGTGTGGGCAGATACAGGCACAAAGATCGTGCTGCCGCCCCAGTCCTCTGCGATCAGCTCATACTCGGTCAGCTCCTGCTTTACCTTTTCCACATTAGCACTTGGCTTATCGATCTTGTTTACAGCAACAATGATCTCAACGCCTGCAGCCCTTGCATGGTTGATCGCCTCTACAGTCTGAGGCATTACGCCGTCATCTGCTGCAACTACCAGGATTGCAATATCCGTTGACTGTGCACCTCTCATACGCATGGCTGTAAATGCCTCATGGCCTGGCGTATCAAGGAAGGTGATCTTTCGTCCGCCTACATCGATCACAGAAGCACCGATATGCTGGGTAATACCGCCTGCCTCTCTTGCAGTTACATTACTCTGGCGGATTGCATCCAGAAGGGAGGTCTTACCATGGTCAACATGGCCCATAACGCAGACAACCGGCGGTCTGGAAACCATATCCTCATCCTTCTCCTCATCCTCTTTTAACAGCTCTGCGATTACGTCTACCTTCTCTTCCTGCTCACAGAGAACGTCAAATTCCATGGCGATCTCTTCTGCCTGCTCATAGTCGATCTCCTGATTTAAGGTAACCATCTGGCCCTTTAAGAACAGCTTCTTTACAATAACAGAAGGCTGCAGTTTCATCTTGTCAGCCAGCTCCTTAATGGTAAGGCGCTCCGGAAGGGTAATGGTCTTAATATCCTCTACCTTTGCCTCCTCCTTCTTTGGCTGAGGCATAATGAACGCGCCCTTTCCTGTCTTTGGTGCCTTCTTTGTCTCCTCGTCGCGGTCGCGCTTATCGTAGCGATCATTCTTATGTGCATTCTTATTCTGACGGTTGCTGGTTGGCTTTGTCTGGATCGGGGTATCAAAGCTTGGCTTGCTGTCGCGGCTTCCCGGGCGGCGGCTGTCGCGGTTGCCTCTTGCCATATCCCTGTCCTTATCCTCTACCGGACGGCCTCCAAAGCCGCCCTGGCGGCCTGAAGAAAATCCTCCCTGACGGTTTCCATCACGATTTCCCTGATAACCTCCTGGACGGTTTCCATCACGGCTTCCCTGGTAACCTCCCTGTGGGCGGTTTCCATCACGATTTCCCTGATAGCCTCCCTGGGGGCGGTTTCCGTCACGATTTCCCTGATAGCCTCCCTGGGAGCGGTTTCCATCACGATTTCCCTGATAACCTCCCTGGCGGTTGTTATCACGGCTTCCCTGGTAACCTCCTGTACGGTTGTTGTCACGATTTCCCTGATAACCTGTGCGGTTTCCATCGCGGCTTCCCTGATAGCCTCCCTGGCGGTTATTGTCGCGGTTTGCCTGTGTATTCTCTGCAGGCGCTGCCTGTGCTCCCCGCTCCTCCGGTATCTTTGCCGCAGGCGCTGCCTCCTGTGCCTTTACCGGCTCCGGCTTTGGAGCAGGCTTTGGGATCGGGCGCTTGATCTGTTCCTTTGCATTCTGCGGTCTGAATACCGCTGTCAGCTTCTTCTTGGCAGGCTCTGCCTTTGGAGCCTCCTTCTTCTGATTAAAGGAATCCCTTACCATAGTCTCCTGTTCCTTGGACACATTGGAAGCCGCATACAGCGCAGCCCCATTGTCCTTTTGCTTTATAATCTCTAATATCTCTTTACTGGTCTTACCCAGCTCATTTGCCAGCTCACTTACTCTCATTCAAACTACCTCCATTCATATTCATTTGTTCCGCCATTGACTTTGCAAACCCAGCATCTTCCACCGACAGGGACGCCCGGAGCTGCTGCCCCATAGCATGCCCCAGCTCTTCCTTTGTGCCAAACAGACAGATAGGAACTTTATAGTGAGTACACATATTTGTAAACATTTTCTTCGTATTATCCGAAGCTTCTTCCGATATGATCACCAGGCATGACTTTCCGCTCTTAATGGATTTCTCCGTAGAAAATTCTCCGCTGACCACTTTTCTGGCTTTTGCTGCAAGGCCGATCAGCCCAAATAGCTTTTTTTTATTTACCAATCTTTTCCATCTCCTTTTCCAGAGTCTCATATACCTCTGCCGGAATCGCCATCTTAAAGGAGCGCTCTAATCCCCTTGTTTTGATGGCCTTCTGCATGCACTCCATAGATGGACAAAGATAGGCGCCTCTCCCGTTCTTCCGCCCTGTGGCATCCAGCAATATTTCATTTTCCGCGGTTTTAATCACCCGTATCATCTCTTTTTTGCTTTTCATCTCACCGCAGCCAATACACTGCCGCATCGGAATTTTTTTTATACTCACTCACATCACTCCTAATCCTTCCGGGTATCTTCTTACTGCTGGTCGGCTCCGTCCTGGTAGTCCTCCTGAGATTCTTCCTGGTATGTCTCGTACTCCCCGTCATTTTCCTGTACCGGTGCATCTCCGTACTGGAGGCCCATCTGCTCAAAAAGCCCCATTTCCTTTGCCTGTGTCTCGCTCTTAATATCAATCTTAAAGCCTGTCAGCCTTGCTGCAAGACGGGCATTCTGTCCCTCCTTGCCAATTGCAAGGGAAAGCTGGTAATCCGGCACGATCACCTGTGCCTCCCTTTCCTCCTCATCTGCAACAACGCAGATAACCTTTGCAGGGCTTAAGGCATTCTCAATGAGATAAGCCGGATTGTCATCCCAGTTAATAATATCAATCTTTTCGCCTCGAAGCTCATTTACGATTGAATTTACTCTGGCGCCGTTTAAGCCTACACATGCGCCAACCGGATCTACGTTTATATCATTGGACTTAACGGCAATCTTTGTCCTGGAGCCAGCCTCTCTTGCAATGGCCTTGATCTCAACAGTCCCGTCGCGGACCTCTGCCACCTCTGCCTCAAACAGGCGCTTTACCAGATCCGGATGGGTTCTGGAAACGGAAATCCTTGGCCCCTTTGGTGCATCCTTGACCTCCACAATATAAACCTTAATGCGCTCTGTAGGCTTAAAGGTCTCGCCCTTTACCTGCTCGCTCTCATTCAAGATAGCATCTACCTTGCCCAGGTTAATGCTGATGTTGCGTCCGATATATCGCTGTACAATACCGGTTGTCACATCCTTCTCCATCATAAAGTAATCATTGTAGAGTGCCTTGCGCTCCTCTTCACGGATCTTCTGAAGGATCACGTTCTTTGCATTCTGTGTTGCAATACGGCCAAACTTCTTAGAGTCAAGAGGAATCTGTACAACATCACCGCAGGAATTGCGCGGATTTAACATCCTTGCATCTTCCAGGCTGATTTCCATGATCGGATCCTCAACCTCCTCCACAACCGTTTTCTCCGCATATACGGCGAAATCACCCGTTTCGCGGTTCATGGTAACCTTTACGTTATCCGCTTTTCCAAAATGGTTTTTGCAGGCAGTGATGAGTGAATTTTCGATTGCCTCTATCATGGTATCCTTGGAGATGTTCTTTTCTTTCTCCAATACTTCCATTGCCTCTAACAGTTCCTTGTTCATGTTTATCCTCCTATCCATACTGCTTAAAGCTAATCTTAAAAATCCAGCGCCAGCCGTATTAACGCAATATCCTGCCGTTCAAATACCCTCTGGCTTCCATCTTCCATCTCAAGGGTAACTGTTTCGCTGTCATATGCCCTTAATGCCCCGGTAAATTCCTTCTGCTTATCTACAGCCCGGTAAAGACGTACCTCCACATCCTTTCCCATACTGCGGACAAAATCCTTTTCCTTCTTTAAAGGACGTCCAAGGCCTGGTGAGCTTACCTCCAGAATGTAGCTCTCATCAATAAAGTCTTCCTTATCCAGCCAGTCTCCCAGCTTCCGGCTGATGACCTCACAGTCATCTACGGAGATTCCGCCGTCCTTATCAATATAGGCCCTGAGATACCATGTACCGGCTTCCTTTACATATTCCACATCCACCAGCTCAAAGTGGTGTTCCTCCATCAAAGGAAGAAGATATGCCTCCACTCTGCTCTCATATGTTTCTTTTTTTCCCATCATTCCACCACCCTTCTTTTGCAGGTCACTGCCACAGGTTATCCCCATTTTTCCTTTACAATACGAAAGAGTGGACTTATGTCCACTCTTTATCAGTAATCTACATTAGTTATCGTATACACTATACCATCAAGTGCAGGGAAATGCAAGGGTTTTTGCAAAAATGTCCAGTTTTTACAGCATTTCTTTTCCCCTGCACCAGGTCTGAAGCACCTGATAATCTTTATCCAGCACAACCAGATCTGCATCACAGCCTGCCATAATACGCCCCTTGCGCTTATCTACACCCAGGCAGCGGGCCGGGTTTAGGGTACAGGAGTTAATGGCTGCATCCACAGGGACCATGGCCTCCTCAATGAGGATCCTTAAGCCCTTGTTCATATTCAGTGTGCTTCCCGCAATGGTATCCGTTCCCTTAAGCCTTGCAAGACCATCCTCTCCGATCTCAATGTCATGGCCTCCCAGCTGATAATCGCCTCCCGGCGGGCAGTGCTTTGCCCTTAGGGAGTCCGTTACCATAATGGCGTAATCCCGCCCCTTAGCGGCAAAAAAGTTATTTAAGGCGGCAATATGAGAATGACAGCCGTCACAGATAACCTCACCGTAAATATCACGCACCCGCAAGGCCGTACCTACAAGTCCCGGCTTCCTGTGATGAAAGGGTGTCATGCCGTTGTACACATGGGTCATAGAGGAAGCGCCGTTTGCAATGCCCAGCAGAGCCTCCTCATAGGCTGCCGCCGAGTGCCCCATGCTGACTGTCACCCCATTGGCAGCACAGTATCTCGTAAGTGCATGGTCCTTATCCAGCTCAGGGGCCAGGGTGATATAGCGGATCATCCCCTTTGCCGCCTGCTGGTACTCCTTAAACTGCTCCACATCCGGAACAGCGATTGCCTCCGGCGGCTGGGCTCCCTTGTAATCCATATCAAGATACGGCCCCTCAAAATGGATCCCCAATATCTCCGCCCCTTCATAGGATTCTGCAGCGACCGCAGCCACATTGGCAACTGCTTTTTTAAGTACAGGAGGAAGCTGGGTCACTGTTGTTGGAAGAATGGAGGTTACCCCCTCCTCCGGAATGCGCCGCATCCATTCCTTAAGGCCATCCGGTTCCCCATCATTGGTATCATAGCCGTAAGCGCCATGGGTATGAATATCAATAAATCCGGGAAGTACGCGGTTCTCCCCATAATCCACATCCGCCATACCGCTGTTTTCAGGCAGTACCTGAACAATTTTCCCTTCTGCAATCTCCAGCTGGGCCGCCATAAACTGGCCCCCGATCCATAATCGCTTTCCCTGAATACGCATAGCTTCCTCCTTTATTCTTTTCATTGGAAACTGCCGACGATACCAGCTGATTTGCAGCCGATCTACGTAACAGTGCAGCCAGGGGGCATCTTCCCACCCTCTGAACTGTTACCAGTATACCACAATCCTTCTTTTATGAAAAGAACACCCATTTAGCTTTTTGCCTGTTTCCCCGGATTTTCCTGTTCCCTTAGCAAATTCTGAAGCTTCTTCATTGCCCGGTTGTAAGCTGAAAGCTCTGTAGACAGAGGGATCTCCAGCGCACGGGCCACCTCCCGATGCTTCAGCCCTGATGCCGCATAAAGCAGCACGATCTGCCGCTCCCGGTTTCCCAGCTCTCCCAGTGCCTGCAAAAGCAGGGCCCGCTCTGTGGCCTGCTCAATAGGAAGAAATACCTCCCCCTCCCGTTCCTCCATTTCAGGCTGCTCCAGCAATACCTCCTGCTTCTGCTGCCTGAAGCGCATGTAGCACAGATTTTTTGCAATGGTAAACACCCAGGCCAGCGGCTTCCCGTATGGCACATAAGTGCCTGCCTTCATCCACACCTGCAGGTAGGTATCCTGCATAATGTCCTCTGCCTCCTGGCCATTTTTTGTCATGGCCAAAATAAAATGATAGACGGGGCAGGCCGTACCCATATAAAATTCATGGAAGGCGGCCTCATCCCCGTCTGCTGTTTTCTGTATTAAATGCTCCCAATTCATGAAGCTATCCCCTTCCGGGAATCAGGCATTGCGGGCACTTGATTTATAGCTGTTTTCAATAGTAATAACACAGCGGCAGCGCTTATCACGGCTGTGTACCTCGCTGCTGATCCTTGATTTCAGTTTTCCCGCTTCCGAAGCTTTATATTCCCTTGGGGCCACAAGATCAAAAATCAGGTTAATATTTTCCGCTCCATCCACCATACGAAAATCATGGAAGGTAAACCGGGGGTCAATATCCTCCAGCACCTGAGCCACCATTTCCTTAAAAGCGAATACACGCTCATCATGCACCTCCACCGGATCCATATGGATTACCAGCATCATGCCGAAGCGGCGCAGCGCTTCCCGCTCAATGCGGTCAATGATCTCATGGGAAACCTCCACATTGCAGTCATTGGGAACCTCTGCATGAATGGAGGCCATACTCCTTGAAGGCCCGTAATTATGTACGATCAGATCATGGGTTCCTACAATGCCGTCAAAGCTCTCCACAAAATTGCTTATTTCCTCGTAAATCTCCGGATCTATGGCCTCGCCAATAAGAGGGGCCAGGGTATCCTTTGCAATGTTTACGCCTGCGATCATAACCACAACTGACACAATAAGGCCTACGATCCCGTCAATATTCCAGCCGGAAATCCCGTAAACGAGGATAGACAGGACTGTAGCCGAGGTCGTCACCACATCACCCATGGCATCCGCAGCTGTAGCCGCCATTACCTTGGAATTGATCCGCCTGCCCAGCTTCCGGTTAAATACGGAAAGCCACAGCTTCACACAGATAGACAGGCCCAGGATCAGAATGGATACCCATTTAAAGCTTAATTCCTCCGGATGAAATACCTTTCCAAGGGAGGTCTTAAACAGGGAAAATCCTACCTGGATCACAAGGAAGGCCACAATAAAGGCTGAAATATACTCAATGCGTCCATGGCCGAAGGGATGGTCATCATCTGCCGGCTTTTCCGCCATCTTTACTCCCACAAAACCTACAATGGAGGACGCCGCATCAGAAAGGTTGTTAAATGCATCAGCCATGACCGAAATACTGTTAATTAAAACACCGATAAACAGCTTTGCCCCAAATAAAAGCACATTGCAGACGACTCCCACCACACTGGCCAATGTGCCGTAGCTGGTGCGCACCTGGACGTCATCTATCTGTTCATACCCTTTTACAAACCGTTTTACAAGAAAATCTGTCATAATTCCTCTTCATACTCCACTTTCATTAAACATAATCCCTGGGCCGGGGCCGTAAATCCGGCCATAGCCCTGTCTTTTGCCCCAAGGATTGCTTCCATATCCTCCGGGCTTCGTTTCCCCTGCCCTACCTCAATAAGGGTTCCCGTTACGATCCGCACCATCTGCTGTAAAAAGCCGTCTCCTGTCACAAAAATCTGAAGCTTTGTGTCATCCGGCCGCCTGAATTCAATTGTTTCAATGGTACGCACTGTGGATTTTTTCATTTTGCGGTTTCCGCAGAAGCTTTTAAAATCATGGCTTCCCACCAGATACGAGGCCGCCGTCTCCATTGCCTTCACATCCAGCAGCTGGCCAAGGCCATAATAATAATCCCGCAGAAATACATCCTTTTTAGGCCCCATCTCAATCTGATAACGATAAGTCTTCCGTACTGCCAGAAGCCTGCTGTGAAACCGCTCCGGCACCTGTCTGCAGGAAAGCACCTGGATATCCTCCGGAAGATACCGATTTAAGGAAGCCAGCAGCTCCCCGGGATTTTTCTCTTCCCTCAGATGAAAGTTTGCCGTCTGCCCCATAGCATGGACGCCTGCATCTGTCCTTCCGGAACCATGAACCTCCACTTCCTCCCCGGTCATACGGCTAAGGACAGCTTCCAGCTTTCCCTGTATGGTCATAGCTGTATTTCCCTGCTTCTGCCACCCGTCATACCTTCCGCCGTCATAAGCCAGCTCCATTTTATAATTCATTCCCTATCCTCCCGGCATAACGCCATTCTTGTTATTATAATACAAAGTCCCAGAGCTGGCAAGTAGGCGAAGCGCTGCACAGCGCGCTGAGCAGAATGCGGATAACAGTTCATCCGATGTGAAACTGTTACAAAAAATCCATGATACCGCCTGGAAGCTGACGGATATCATGGACTTTCGCTTATCGGATGATCCTTAATTCCCTTGGGACATCATGAAGGACATGGCGGCCGTCCTCCCGGATCTGAACCTGATCCTCAATTCTCACACCAAACTTTCCGGGAAGATAGATCCCCGGTTCAACAGAGAAGCACATACCCGGAACAATGGGAACCTCTACCCCCTCTGCCGCAGAGGGTCCCTCATGGCCCTCCAGCCCAATGCCATGGCCGGTACGGTGTGTAAAGTACTCACCATAGCCGCAGGATTCAATATAGCCTCTTGCCGCCCTGTCTACATCCTGCAGATAATTTCCAATTTTTGCGGCCTCCTTTCCTCTCCGGTTTGCCTCCCTTACGATTTCATAAACCTGCTTAAACTCGTCCGTTGGCTCTCCAAAATGGAAGGTGCGGGTCATATCAGACCAATATCCCTCATAATTTCCGCTGAAATCAACCAGCAGGCACTTTCCCTCTTCAATTACAGACTGTCCTGTAATATGATGAGGCACTGCCGCATTGGCGCCCACTGCTACTACGCCGCCATGAGCAATAAGGCCCTGCTTTGTCATTTGACGGCACAGCTCATCCTTAAAGTCTGCCTCCGTCTTTCCGATCCACCAGGTTCCTCTGGAAATTGTATTTTCCAGTGCTGCTGACGCCCACCTGCATGCCTGGGCCATATATTCCATCTCTTCTATATCCTTATAGATCCGCAGCGGATCTACCAGACCATTTCCCAAGATCATATGGCTGCCTGGGATCTGCTGCATAATGGGCACAAAGAACCGTCCCGGCATCGTCGGGTCAATGGCCACCGTATCCACAGAAATCTCCCGCTTCCTCAGCTCCTTCATCAAAAGGCCGGCTGCATCCTCCCCATCCAGCCAATACACAAACTCCTCAACCGGAGCTGTACACACCTGAAGCTCATAAAGCTTATTTGCAATGATAAACGGTTTCTTTCCTGGTGCCAGCACTAAGAAAAGAAGCCGCTCATCTCCCTTTCCGCTGTAGCCGCAAAGGTAGCGCATGGTAGCTGACGGACCTGCAAAAAAGCAGTCAATCCCCTGTTTCTCCATTGCCTCCAGTACGCGGCTCATCCTGTTTGTGTAAGTTTCTTTCTTCATTTGCTTCCCCTCCTGTTTTTATTCCGCACGGATGGCAATTAAATACCTTCTCCCCCCAGCATCCTGTGCAGCGATTATTCAGCTTTGTATTCCATTATATATCGCTTGGAATAAATTGACAATTCTTTCTTTAAAATATGAAACAATGTTATCGATTGCTCCGCGCCTTTGGCGCTCCCGCAAGCATGTCTCCATTCACGGCTGCTGTCTGGGACTTTCACAGCAAAAAATCCATGATATTCCGTAAAAAATCGGAATCATCATGGATTTTCTATTTATTTGTAACAGTTCAGCCATGCATCTTCTTGCCCGCTGTAAGCGGACAAGAAGCATCGGGCGTCCGCCCTATGA
>OLRK01002069.1_pt1 | contig 13822 bp, 13 predicted proteins | sample 1672911 | NCBI WGS metagenome assembly OLRK01 (sample SAMEA3136736, study PRJEB25190) | human gut metagenome | biome: human gut; feature: human-associated habitat; material: faeces | place: Austria | collected 2013 | reverse complement strand
GCCGGAAGCTACGGAGAAGTACTTCTTGCCTGCCTCCACGCACTCCTTCTTGTAGGTGCCTGCTACCGGATGCTGGAATCTGGTGGGGTTGGTGGAGTTTCCGGTGATGGAAACGTCTACGCCCTCTTTCCACATGATGGCAACGCCCTCACGTACGTCGTTGGCGCCGTAGCAGTTTACCTTCGCTCTCGGTCCCTCGGAGTAAGCCTTGCGGAATACTTCCTTCAGCTCGCCGGTGTAGTAGTCATACTGGGTCTCCACATAGGTGAAACCGTTGATTCTGGCAATGATCTGAGCAGCGTCCTTTCCAAGGCCGTTTAAGATGACGCGAAGGGGTTTCTGACGAACCTTGTTTGCCTTCTCGGCGATACCGATCGCGCCCTCAGCAGCTGCGAAGGACTCGTGGCCGGCCAGGAAACAGAAACAGTCGGTCTCCTCTTCTAACAGCATCTTGCCCAGATTTCCATGGCCTAAGCCAACCTTTCTCTGGTCTGCAACGGAGCCGGGAATACAGAATGCCTGAAGTCCCTCGCCGATGGCAGCGGCAGCGTCCGCTGCTCTGCGGCAGTCCTTCTTGATGGCGATGGCAGCGCCTACGATATAGGCCCAGCAAGCGTTCTCAAAGCAGATCGGCTGGATCTTCTTTACCTGGTCATATACCTCCAGGCCTGCATCCTTCGTGATTTTCTCAGCCTCCTCAATGGAAGCGATACCATAGCTGTTTAAAACAGAATTGATTTTGTCAATTCTTCTCTCATATGATTCAAATAATGCCATGATTCTATTATCCTCCTTAATACGTCGATCGAACTAAATTCTAACTAAAGGCCGAAACCGATCACTCTTTTCTCGGATCGATGATCTTCACAGCGTCAGCCACGCGGCCGTACTGTCCCTGAGCAGCCTTGTAAGCCTCGTTGGGCTCCATGCCGTTCTTGATGTTGTCGGTCATCTTTCCAAGGTTTACGAACTGGTAGCCGATGATCTGATCGTCAGCGTCCAGAGCGATACCGGTTACATAGCCCTCAGCCATCTCCAGATAACGAGGACCTTTCTTTAATGTTCCGTACATGGTTCCAACCTGGGAACGAAGGCCTTTTCCTAAGTCCTCCAGACCGGCGCCGATGGGCAGACCCTCCTCAGAGAACGCGCTCTGCGTTCTTCCGTAAACGATCTGTAAGAATAATTCTCTCATAGCAGTGTTGATCGCGTCACACACTAAGTCCGTATTCAGAGCTTCCAGGACCGTTCTTCCCGGCAGAATCTCAGCCGCCATGGCTGCGGAGTGAGTCATACCGGAGCATCCCAAGGTCTCAACCAGCGCTTCCTGGATGATTCCCTCTTTTACATTCAGGGTCAGCTTGCAGGCGCCCTGCTGGGGAGCACACCAGCCCACGCCGTGAGTCAGTCCGGAAATGTCCTTGATTTCCTTCGCCTGTACCCATTTTGCTTCCTCCGGGATAGGCGCTGCACCATGATTGACCCCCTGTGCTACTGTGCACATCTTCTCTACTTCATGTGAATAAATCATGTTTAAAACTCCTTTCAGATATGTAATTGAGAAGTATTCTCAAAATATGGTAGATTGTTAAAACAATCACGCCATACCTGGTATCATTTTCTCACAAAATGTCGATTTCGTCCATACCTTTTTTCCCTGTCCGCACAGAAAAATAATCCCGTATTTTCCCGATTATACAGCATAATTGCCCACAGAAGATTTCCCTCTCCAGAGCGGCATTTCTCCTATGCGTTCCGGGCCAGCCCGCGCTGTTCCTGATCCATGGTTTTTAACTCCCGCAGGATCTGAAAAACCACTGCCGTACTAAGGATCAATGTGCACACATCCGCCGCCGGCTGAGAGATGAGAATGCCTGTAAGCCCGAAAATCCCCGGAAGAATCAGAAGGGCGGGAATCAGGAAAATCCCCTGGCGGGCGACGGACACTACCGCGGCCCGGAACCCGTAGCCGATGGACTGGGACAGCATATTCACCATGGTAATCCAGCCCATGGCCGGAGCCAGGAGCAGCTGATACCGCAGGGCCCTTGTGCCGATGGCGATCACCTCCGCGTCGTCCTTGCGGAATAAGGAAATGATCTGTCCGGCGGGAATAAAGCAGACCACTGCCAGCACCGTCAGCATCACCACCGCCACCTTCACGCAGAACCAATAGGCCTCCAGCACCCGGTCATACCGTCTGGCGCCGAAATTAAACCCGCAGACCGGCTGAAAGCCCTGGCCAAAGCCGATCATGGCGGAATTGATAAACATCATAAACCGGTTCACGATGGACATGGCCGCAATGGCCGCGTCCCCATAGACACCTGCGGAGAAATTTAAGAGAATGGTCCCCACGCTGGCGATGGACTGCCGGCAGAAACTGGGCAGGCCGGCGTGCAGAATCTTCCCGTAAACCTGAAAACTGGGCTTAAAATCCGACCAGCGGATGGAAATGCAGTCTCCCCGCAGATTGCACTGGCAAAGCAGGATCCCAAAGCTGATGAGCTGACTTAAGCCTGTAGCCAGAGCCGCCCCGCTGGTTCCCATCTCAAAGGTGAAAATAAAAATGGGATCCAGAATCATGTTGAGAATTCCGCCGGTGGTGATTCCCACCATGGCGTAAACAGCATTTCCCTGGGAACGCAGCACATTGTTCATCACAAAGGCGCACATCATAAAGGGAGATGCGATGAGAATGTATCTGGCGTAGTCCTCCGCGTAAGGCGCGATGGTGGGCGTAGCCCCCAGCATCATCACCAGGGGATGGAGAAACAGATTCCCCACCACGCCGATCACGATCCCCAGAAACAGCACGGCGAAAAAGGAGGCCGCTGCCGCCTCTCCCGCTTTGGCTGTATCCTTGTTTCCCAGGGACTGGGAAATGTTGATCCCGGCGCCCTGGCCAAAGCCGAACCCCAGCGCCTGAATGATGGCCATGGCGGAAAAGATCACGCCTACGGCCCCGGACGCGCTGGTGCCCAGCTGGCTGACGAAAAACGTGTCCGCCATATTATAAATGGATGTGATCAGCATACTGATGATAGTCGGCACCGCCAGCCCCGGAATCAGCCGGGATACCGGCATTTCCATCATCTGCCTGTACTTTTCTTCCTGTGTCTTTGCCCGTTTCATTTAAAGTTCCTCCCCCGGTAATCTTTTTAATATCATCATATAGTTTATAAAAAATACAAGCCCCTTCGCGACACTGGAGATGGTCAGCGCCCACCAGATTCCGTTAAGCCCCAGGGACGTAGACCCCAGAAACATGGCCAGAGGAATCCTGGCGGAGGTGAGGGAAATGCTGATCACCGAGCACAGGAAGGTCTTTCCCAGCCCAGACAGCGCTCCCACCGTCATCAGCTCCATGCACATAAACAGCTGCCCGTAGCCGATAATCCGCAGATAATCCATCCCCGCCGGCACCACCTCCGGTTCCGTGATGAAAAGCCGGAACAGCGGGCCACAGAAACCCACCAGCAGGAACGTGGTGATGGCCCCCCATACCACCATCAGTCCCGCCGCGCTGAAATACCCCTTTCGCACCCGGCTGTAACGGCCGCCCCCGTAGTTCTGGGCCACAAAGGCATTGATCGCCGTGCCAAAGCCTTCCGCCGCCATCCAGGAAATGGACTCGATCTGTCCGCCCACCCGCTGCACCGCCACCGCCGTGACGCCCCAGGCGGCCACAAACCTGGTCAGCACCATAGAAATCCCGCAGTAAAGGGAGCTCTGCAGAGCCGCCGGCAGCCCGATGGCCGTGATGGTCTTCATACAGCCAAGCTCCGGCCGCTGAAACACCTGGATGCCGTCGAACAGGATCCTGTCCCGTTTCACATTCCAGATCATAGCCGCGGTCACAATCGCCTGGGCCGTCACCGTGGCGATGGCAGCTCCCGCCGCCCCCATGGCTGGAATGGGACCGATTCCAAAGATCAGCAACGGATCCAGAATCATGTTGGCCGCCAGGCCGATGCAGTTTGCAAAAAACGTGGGTTTGCTGTTTCCGATAGCGGTAAACAGACAGGTAAGGGTCTGATTTATGAATGTAAAAAAGATCAGCCCGCCGGCAATCCGCAGATAATCCACGGCCTGTGCCAGAGTGGCCTCATCTGATAGTTGAAAGAAATTGAGCAGCGGGCGGGTAAAGAGCACCATCACCAGCCCGTATAAAATCCCCAGAGCCATGGTCATCTGGATGGCAGCGCCTCCGTAGCGGGCCGCCTCCCCTTTGTTTCCCTCTCCCAGGGACTGGGCTACTTTTACCTGGCCGCCCATCTTCGCCAGGGTCACAACCCCCGCCGACAGCCAGGTGTACATCCCGGCTCCGCCCACCGCCGCCACGGCGCTGCTGCCCACCCGACCGATCCAGGCCATGTCCGTCAGATTGTAGGCCATCTGGACAAGGGATGTGGCCATAATGGGCACCGCCAGCTCCGTCAGGGCGGTTAAAATATTTCCGTTTAACAGATCTACATATTTTTTCATATTAAACAACAGGTTTTATAGAGAAGTTATATCGTTTCTCTATCGTCCATTTCTTTAAATGTCGCTATTTGAGCCGCAAAACACAAACCAGCAAATATTGTTCCAGCGATGGCACGATGAGTGAAAACAGCATGGATATAAGAATGATTATTCATTACACAATACCATACAAATGGCATAAACATGATTAACAAACACGGAATCACATTATAACTATAAATATGAATTTTAGAAAAAAGTGCTTTTCGTCCATTTACTAAACTAACTAAAATAGAGGCTATTACACAAAGCCAATATACAGGAACTTTTAAAAAATAAAAGTTCCTTTTGATTGTATCCCATTGACTCCATGTATGCTCTCCATATCCACTGGACAAACGAAACTGAGCAGACCCTAGAGCTTCTTTAAAAACATCCCGCTGTAAAATCACAGTGGACATTCCCCACTTTAATGCCCACATAATTCCATATCCCATTCCCCAACTCATCGCACAGAGCACCACTCGTTGACCCCCTTCTTTCCAGTTTTTAGCGGGATTTAATAGAAACGTAAGAGTAAGCGGGAACATCAGAGTGAGAACTGGATATGTAAGGAAATCTACCCAATTAATGACTACACCAACTACTGCAAAAAAGCCACAGTAGCCGATCTTATATCGAATATGGTTTTCCATCACAAGCAAACAAATCATGGATCCCATCATCACATAGAACACATCTGAATTTTGAAGGGACATTTGTAACGTCAACGGCATCATCATAAACCATGATACCAAATAAGGAATACAATATTGCTTTAACTTTTTTTTCACAAGTAACAGCAAAAAAACAAGCACTAGCGCAATTTGCACAATTTGATTGATTGTACGAATCCCAGCATAGTCTGTTACTAAAAGCAAAACCTTAACAAAAGGTACGTAACCATGCCAATATCGAGCATACCCCACCCGTCCGCCTTCCTCTGGGTATTTTTGGAGATGTACAAAGCCTTCCCGTGGATCCATACCTTCTATCTCACGATGATAATTTGCGAATACTCGTTCCAACACTCCTTCTTCTCCATCATATCCTGCTGTCAACAGAATTAAGGAATCTGTCCAGTTATCCAAAGTCCCATTTTTTTTGCCTAATACCTGCGGGTAAGTTCCCTCTCGTTTCATGACCTCTGAAGACTCTGCCAAATGATCAGCTACTGCCTTTGCCGGAATTCCGTAAGCACCAATATTTAGTAAGATACAAATAGCCATAGCTATAACCACTACCAATATACCATTTCTAGCACGCATCGTTCTTTTTTCCTCCCATAGCCTCTTTTTTCAAACACATATCTACCATATTGAGATAAATTTCAAACAATGCCCTATGTTTTTTATTAATTACATTTAAGATCAGTCCACAAGTCCATAATAAAAGTCCAATAAGAATGGTCACACACACTACAATAAGCGTCGGAAATCGAGGAACTTGACTAGTACAAAAATATTCCATTAGTACCGGAATACCAAAAAAGGCAGATAACCCCCAGCAGACAGTTCCACAAAGAGTAAAAAATCCCATCGGACGATAATCTCTAAATAAACTTAAAATGGTTTTTAATACTTTTTTACCATCTGATACCGTACTTAACTTTGAAAAGCTACCTTCTGGCCTGTCCCGATATTCAATCGGGACAGTCAGAATCCTAAAGTTTTTATCTAATGCGTGTATCGTCATTTCAGTTTCGATTTCAAAACCTTTTGATAAGACTGGAAATGTCTTTGCAAATAATGAATTGCACGCTCGATAGCCAGACATAATATCCTTAATATCACTTTGAAACAAACGATTAATTAACCCTCGAACTAAACGGTTACCAAAATTATGAAATAATCGCTTATTTTCCACAAAGTATGTGGAAGACAATCGATCTCCAATTACCATATCCACTTCTTCAAATAGGATAGGATCAACTAATTTCGCTGCTTCTTCTGCCGGATAAGTATCATCTCCATCTACCATAAGATAACAATCAGCCTCTATTTCTCTAAACATTGTTCGAACAACATTTCCCTTTCCCTGTCTCTGTTCGTGTTTCAAAATAGCTCCTGAATGTATCGCAATTTCCGCAGTTCGATCCGTAGAATTATTATCATATACATAAATTTCTACAATTTCTTCACGCGTGCAAAATTCCTTTTTAAAATCTTGCACAACCTTTTCTATCGTTGTTTCTTCATTATAGCAAGGAATTAACACAGCTATCTTTTTCATTTTTTAGCTCCTACTTTCCCGACAGAAACTCATGAATTCCCCTGGCTCCAGCCTTTCCGGCCTCCATGGCCAGGATCACCGTGGCCGCTCCCGTCACCGCGTCGCCGCCGGCATAGACACCTTCCTTCGTGGTCTTGCCGTTTTTCTCGTCCGCCACGATGCAGCGCCACTTGTTCACCTCCAGGCCCTCCGTGGTGGAGGAAATGAGAGGATTGGGGGAAGTTCCCAGGGACATGATCACCGTGTCCACATCAATGGTGTAGTCGGAACCGGGGATCTCCACCGGGCGTCTTCTCCCGGAGGCATCCGGCTCTCCCAGCTCCATCTTCCGCACTACCATGCCCTTTACCCAACCTTTCTCATCCGTCAGGATCTCCACCGGGTTCGTCAGGAGGTTGAATACAATGCCCTCCTCCTTGGCATGGTGCACCTCCTCCGCTCTGGCGGGCAGCTCCGCCTCGCTGCGGCGATACACAATATGTACGTCGGCACCCAGACGCAGAGCTGTCCTGGCGGCGTCCATGGCCACGTTTCCGCCGCCTACCACAGCTACCTTTTTCCCGGCCGCGATGGGGGTGTCATAGTCGTCCCGGAACGCCTTCATCAAGTTGCTTCTGGTGAGATATTCATTGGCGGAAAATACGCCGTTGGCATTCTCGCCGGGAATGCCCATAAACTTGGGAAGTCCGGCGCCAGAGCCGATAAATACGGCCTGGAATCCTTCCTCCTCCATCAGCTGGTCAATGGTAGCGGATTTTCCCACCACCACGTCGGTCTCGATGGTCACGCCCAGTTTCTTTACGTTCTCAATCTCGGCCCGCACCACCGTCTCTTTCGGCAGACGGAACTCCGGAATGCCGTAGGTGAGCACGCCGCCCGGCTCGTGAAGGGCCTCAAAGATCGTCACCTCATAGCCCATCTTCGCCAGATCACCAGCACAGGTTAAGCCCGCGGGGCCGGAACCGATGACGGCCACCTTCTTCCCGTTGGTGGTCTCCGGTTTCTCCGGGACAATCCCATGCTCCCTGGACCAGTCGGCCACAAAGCGCTCCAGCTTTCCGATGGAAACCGGCTCGCCCTTGATTCCGCGGATGCACACGCCCTCGCACTGGGTCTCCTGGGGGCATACACGGCCACAGATGGCCGGAAGGGCGGAGGAACGGGCGATCACTCTTGCCGCCTCGGCGAAGTTCCCCTCCGCCACCTCTTTGATAAATCCGGGAATGTCAATGGAAACGGGACATCCCTTCATTCATCTGGCATTTTTGCACTGAAGACACCGTTTGGCCTCCGCCACTGCCTCCTCCTCATTGTATCCCAGGCAGACCTCCTCAAAGTTGGTCGCTCTTACCTTCGGATCCTGCTCTCTCACAGGCACTCGTTTCATCAGATCCATTATTCGTCACCTCCGCAGTTTCCGCAGCCGCCGTGATGGGTGTCGCCCTCCGCCAGTTTCAGCATGGCCCGGCCTTCCTCCGTCTTGTACATCTGCTGCCGTTTCATCGCCTCGTCAAAATCCACCAGATGGCCGTCAAACTCCGGTCCATCCACGCAGGCGAATTTCACCTTTCCGCCCACTGTCAGACGGCAGGCGCCGCACATTCCCGTTCCGTCCACCATGATGGGGTTCATGCTGACGATGGTGGGGATCTCAAGCTCCTTTGTCAGAAGGCACACAAATTTCATCATGATCATGGGGCCGATGGCAACGCAGACGTCGTACTGCTTTCCCTCGTCCTGCACCAGGCTCTTGATGACCTCCGTCACCATTCCCTTGCGGCCGTAGCTGCCGTCGTCGGTGGTGATGTAGAGATTTCCCGCTGCCGCCTCCATCTCCTTTTCCAGGATCACAAGATCCTTCGTCTTGGCTCCCACGATCACATCCACGTCAATGCCGTGCTCGTGGAACCATTTTACCTGAGGATACACGGGAGCCGCTCCCACGCCGCCGGCGACGAACAGATACCGTTTTCCCTTTAACTCCTCCACGTCCTCTTTGATAAAATCAGAGGGGTTGCCCAGGGGACCCACAAAGTCCTGGAAATACTCTCCCGCCTTGAGCTGCACCATCTTTTCCGTGGACGCGCCTACCGTCTGCACCACGATGGTGACGGTGCCGGCCTCCCGGTCAAAATCGCAGATCGTAAGGGGGATCCGCTCCCCTTTCTCATCCATCTTTACGATCACAAACTCTCCCGGCTCGCAGGAACGAGCCACACGGGGAGCTTTTACGTCCATCAGATAGATTTTGTCCGCAAGCTTTTCGGATCTTGTAATCTGAAACATTTTACTCTCCTGCCTTTCTTACCTTCCTCTTTTTGTATCCTTCACTATTTGGCGGCGTCCGCGCAGATCACGTATTCCGCCGCAAACTCCTCGCTCGCCCCTAACCGGCAGACGCCTTCTCTCTCTTTAAAGTCCCCCTGGAACCCTTTTTCCGCGCAGCGGCCGTACCACGGCTCCAGGCATACAAAGGGATGGGTCTCCTCCATGGTCCAGATGGCCATATAGGGAAATCCCGGGCACTCCACCGTCACAAACGGTTTGCCGTCCACCAGAAGGCTGATTTTTTCCACCTGGCCCCGGTCAAAGATATAGGTGAGCACATCCTGGAAAAATCCCTTTTCCAGGGGGATCCGGCCGCCCCTTACATCCAGCTCCCCGTCCAGCGCCGCCTCCCGGTAGCCGGCCTCGTCCGGCGCCTGGTAATGGAGTTTCCCGGACTGGTGGAAATCAAAGGTATAGTCATAAATGGTCTTTCCCTTTGGCGTCCGGAACGCGGGGTGGGCGCCGATCATGAAATACAGCTCATCCTCACCGGGGTTTTTCACCCGCCACATCACATGGATCCGGTTCTCCTCCAGACGGTAGCCCACTTCCAGCCGGAAACGGAAGGGATATTTCTTTAATGTCTCCTCGCTGTCCGCAAGGGCAAACCACACCTCGTCCGTCCCTGTTTTCACCGGCTCAAACTCCATGTCTCTGGCAAATCCGTGCTGTCCGATGGCATAGGTCTTTCCATCATAGCTGTACTGATTTTCGTAGCATTTTCCCACAAAGGGGAACAGGATGGGGGAATGTCTGCCCCAGACCTTCGGATCTCCTTCCCAAAGCATCTCGCAGTCATTCTTCTTATCGTAAACGCGGGTCAGCTCCGCCCCAAAGGGCTCAACCTCCATCAGCAGCTTTTCATTTTCCAGGATCACTTTCTTTTCCGACATACGGCTTTCCCTCCCTTTCCTTCGCCGCGGCCCCGTCCGGGCCGTGCCATTCTCTTTATCTTAACATCATAGAACGGGATTGGCAACTGCTATTTCCGAAGGCCTTTCACCCTGCGGTACAGCCGGAATTCGTAGCACAGGTCAAAATACGTCTGCTCCTCTCCCGCTAACAGCATCCGCCACTCCTCCGACTCATCCAGATTGGGAAACTGGGTGTCGGCCTCGTAGCCATAGTCAATATAGGTGATGTGGGCCACATCGCAGTAGGGCAGAAACAGCTCGTAAATTTCCTGCCCGCCTGCCACGAAAATGTCCTCCGACGGATATTTTTTTAACTCCTCCAGGGCCTCCTCCAGGCTGCGGCAGACCACCGCCCCCTTCGGCTGAAACTGGGGATCCCGGCTGAGCACGACGGTGGTTCTGCCGTGAAGGGGCTGTCCCCCCGGCAGGCTCTCCAGGGTCTTTCTCCCCATAACCACCACTTTTCCCATGGTCTCCTCCCGAAACAGCCGCTGATCCTCCGGAATGGACACCAGCAGGCGGCCGCCGTTTCCGATGGCCCAGTTTTTGTCAACTGCCGCTATCAGATTCATCTTCTCGTCTCCTCTCTCTGCTCTCTCCCGGCACCGGCACTCTGGCGGAGACATAAATGGCCGCAACAGGGACACTTCCCCCGCTGCGGCCTCCTCGCCAGTCACTCCTGCCTCATGCCGCAGGCCTATTTCTCGTTTTCCTCCGCAATGATCAGCTCTTTTCCGTAGGGCAGCTCCGCGATCCAGTCGCAGAAGGTGTGCCACTCCTGCAGCTTGTGATTCCGTCTGGCAAAGTAAATGTTCACCAGGGTCTCATAGTTGAAGGTGCAGGTGCGCATCTGGTTGTAGCTGGAGGGCAGGAGCTGGATCATGTCGTACCAGTCCTCCTTGCTCTTGGTCTCCATATAGCGTAGGCGGATCTCCTCCAATTTCTCCACCACCGTCTCCATATAAGCCAGGGTAGACGGCGTCATATGGTCGTGGCTGAAGTCGTCTATGGAAAAGGGCTTGCTGTGGATTTTGTGCATGGTGCTGGTGGAATTGGCCACCGTGGCCACTTTGTAGGTATCGTACTCCTTCCACCAGTACAGAGGAGCTGTAATATCCACGGACACAAAGATCTGCCGGATAAACTTCCGGTGGTCGCTGCCTGCTTTCCGCAGCCGCCTGGCCAGATCCAGATCATTGGGGCCCAACACGTAGTTTCCCTCCGCGTCATAGCCGCTGTCCATCCTGGCCCAGCTGTTCATGGGATTCCTGGCACCGCGCATAGCGTTCTCCAGGTTCATCACGCTTGTTCTCTCTAATAAAATCATAGTTACCTCCGCAATCCCTACTAATATAAGCGATACGACTGGAAATGTCAAAGTGAATCTGGCAACCGCTTAGCCATGCAGAAACGTATGGCAACATACTGCGTGAGAGCTTGCTCACTAAGCAGTGTTTTGCCGTATGCTTCTATAGGGCGGACGCCCGACAGGAATCATCTGACGGCTAATAACATTTCACATTAGCCAATTTTGCAGAATCCGTCAAATGATGAATGGTGTGGCTGAACGGTTACGGAATCTGCGGCGAAAGATCACCTTGCATCCGCCTCCGTTTCCGGCTTTCGGTCCAGATCCCGCAGCTCCCGCTCATCTTCCACTTCATAGAAAAATATATCCTCCGGGTAGCGGTCCATCACCTGCCGTCCTCCCCGGTCGCCGGATAAGGCTTTTAACTCCGCCCGGTACCGTTCCGCAAATACCGCCGGGTTTCCCCGCCGGCCCAGATGACACAGGCAGCCCATGCCCTTTCCGCTGGCCTTCCAGGCCTCCAGAAAGCGCTCCAGGGTGGCGGCCGTAAGCCAGGGCTGGTCACAGACCATAAAGCACAATCCGCCCGGCCGCGTCCCGGCCTGCTCCACTGCCAGGCCCACGGAATGGGAGATCCCAAGCTCCGGCTGCCGGTTTTCCACGGTCTCAAAGCCGTCCCGGCTCAGCTCCTCCATGATCTGTTCCGAACCGGTGACCACCATTCGCCAGGCCGCAGCCTCTCCCAGCTTCAGGGCGAGATCTGCCGCCAGGCGGTACATGGGTCTCCCATCCACCTGGTACAGCAGCTTATCCCCGCCAAACCGCTTTCCCTCGCCTGCGGCCAGCAGCACCAGAATCACCGGCTGTGGGGCCGTCATAGGGACTGCCTCCGGCTCTTTTCCATGGCCAGAATCGCCTCCAGGACGCCGCCGCCGATGGCGCGGGCCTTGTCGGAGACGGTGAAACAGTGCCGCTCCACATCCCTCGGATCCACATCCCCGGCCTTCATGCCTTTCCACACCGTCACGCCGTCCTGGAGAATTCCCCGCAGCACGCCGTCGATCTGGGCAGTCACCGGCACGGGGCCATCGCCGGTATCCACATAGCCCACCGCCTGATCCTTTTTCACCCGGCTGCCGATGGGCTCCACCGCCGTGAACACGCCGTCCGCCGACGCCCGCACCAACCGCTCCAATCCGTAGCCGCCGATGATTCCCGGAACGCCGGTGTTCGGCACGGCGCTGCCTTCCCAGATGCAGCGGCCCAGATCGTGGCCCCGTTTCGTCTCCACCACACAGTGGCAGTCCACACCGGCGGTAAATCCCGGCCCGACGCCGATCACCGTGGGGGCGTCCTCCAGCCTGGTGCCCGTATTTTTCTTGGCAATCACGGCATCCACCAGCACATCCGGTTTCCAGCTTTCCCGGATCCGGCACCTTTCATCCACCAGTACGGCGATCCGATCCTGATCCACCGCTGCCAGCAGCTCTGCCTCACTTTTACACAATACTCCGGTGATGTTTTCCACTTCCGCCCATCCTTCGTAAACGGCCCTGGAAAACGCCACCGTCCGGCGCACCGTGGTGGGAACGGCAAGCTCCGTCATCACCACCTGAAACCCGCTGTTGTGCAGGCGGCAGGCAATCCCTGTGGCCAGATCCCCGGCTCCCTTTATCAATACTTTTCTCTGTCTCACTTCCCTATTCCTCCATCTGTAACGGTCAAAATATCCATCTCGGCTGTCCCCAGGACAGAGCCGCCCCGTGGATTCCCTGGCTCTGGAGCATGGCTCCGATCTCCTTTGCGGCCTGTAACTGCTCCTCTGTGTCACACTGGTTCAGCACCGCCCGGTACTCCAGGCCGTAAACCTGCTTTCTCGCCCCGTGGGGGGAGGACAACAGCTCCGCGATCAGCTCCGCCGTCACGATCTGGTCTCCGTCCCAGGCGGACAGCTCCCTACGAAACAGCGTCTCTCCCACGGGACGCCCCAGGGCAGACAGCCCTGCCACCCCCAGCACTGCCCGCACATCCGGCCAAATCACCGGCTCGTGGGCGGCGGGCACCTTTAGAGGATGGCGTTTTGCCCCGTCCGCCTCCACCACTGCCACGTCTACCAGGGATTTCAAGCGGCTGTAAAGAGGCTCCGGCAGAGCGGTAAGCTTTCTCTGAGGCGGAACACTCCCTGAAATATCCCCTTTGTCCCCGGCCGGCAAAGGAGTCTCCAGCGTCCCCGCTGTGAACACAAAGCCGCCGCTGGCGGGAATTATATTCGGAAAGGGGAAATCATCCACCGGACCGGAAATCCCGGCGGGAACCGTGCAGCCAGCCGCAAAAAGATCCCGGCGGGATGAGTTCCCATCTCCCGGAGCCGGAGCCTGTTCCGAGCCGCCGCCACCAGAAAGGCGCTCCCCCGGCTCCTCCCGCCGGAGATATTCCAGACGGTTTCTCTCCGGATCCAGGATCAGGACGTTTCCCGTCTCCGGGAGGGCGATGTGGGTGGATGTGGACGTGCTGCTGGGGGCCGTGAAGACGA
>OLRK01002067.1_pt1 | contig 13839 bp, 16 predicted proteins | sample 1672911 | NCBI WGS metagenome assembly OLRK01 (sample SAMEA3136736, study PRJEB25190) | human gut metagenome | biome: human gut; feature: human-associated habitat; material: faeces | place: Austria | collected 2013 | reverse complement strand
ACATATTAAAAACTTTGTTATTGAGCTATATTTTATCTTCATGCTTTTTCCTCGTCCTTTTTTTTACTTAATTAAAAAATCTATCTTCCAGCATCAAGCATAGGCAATGGTATACTGGAAGGTGCAGTTCCTGAATCATATATGTTTCTGTTTGTGGCACTTTAATGCAAATATCGCTCATCTGTTCAAGCTTGCTATTTTTAGCTCCTGTCAAACCAATAACTTTCATTCCTTTTGCATGTGCAGTAACAGCTGCATACAAAACATTTTTACTGTTTCCGCTTGTGGAAATACCAAAGAATACATCTCCTTCTCCGCCATAACCATTCACCTGCTGTGCAAAACAAAGTAATGGTTCGCAATCGTTCATGTATGCTGTAGATAATGCCATGTGGCCATCTAACGCAATTGCCGGGAGTGCTCCTTGAAGATTTTCCGCTAAAAAACTTCCAAGCTCTTCATTTTTTTCAATCAACTTTTTTGAAAAACTCATATCAGGTTTTCTAGGAAGTTTAAATCCCTTCATCAATTCCCCGACAATATGCTCCGCATCCGCTGCCGACCCGCCATTTCCGGCTATCAAAACCTTGTGCTTTGTTTCATAACACTTTTCTAATACTGAATACGCTTTCTCTATATCCTGTTTTGACTCTTCCAAAACTGGATATCTACTAATTAGCAGTTCTATATGTCTCGTCAAATCTTTCATTTTCTTACCTCTTGGTTATTATTGAAGAGAACCTTTGTTCTCACCGACAAACAGCTTATGCTTCGAATTCTCACCAATTATTTTCGCCGGCACACCGCCAACAACCATATTTTCTTCTACACTCTTTACAACTGCTGCATTTGCAGCAATAATAGCATTATCTCCAATTTCAATTTGGCCAAGCACTTTCGCTCCTGCTGATATTCTCACTCCATTGCCTATCACGGGTGGTTCCGAATCAAATGTATATCCAATCGTAACTTGCTGGTTAATCCAGCAATCACTTCCGATTCGCTTTGCGCTTATATTTGTCGCGAATCCATGTTGTATGAATAACCTCGGACCAATTTCAGGAGTATTAATATATAGGGTATCCATCCCTGGAAACAACATTTTTAGCAATAATTTGCTATACCCCCCCCCAGGCGATATTGCAATAATGTACGATACTCTTTTAACTCCAGCATTAAACTGCTAAAAATATCAAATCCATCCTTTTCAGTATGTCCTGTACATTTTTTCCAATGCTGTATTTCATCAAAAATAATTGCTTTATTATTGGATACATAAACAATCAAATATGCAGGTATTAGCCTCCACAGATTTAATATCTGCAACATCCTCATCTTCTTACTCATACACCATTCCTCGGTTCATAAGTTTCCGGTGTATAATGGATTATCCTTGTTCCTCCATCCTCAAATTCGAATGGAATGTGCATAAGATCACGCATTGCCCAACGTACGGAATCCTGATGCTCTGGCTGTACATAGAACACAAGGAATCCACCGCCGCCTGCGCCAAGCAGCTTTCCTCCCAAAGCTCCAGCTGCCATACCTTTCGCATAAAGTTCATCAATACTATTTGTCGATACTGCCGATCCTGTCTGCCGTTTCAGTTTCCATGTATGATCCAGCAATCTTCCAAACTCGTCTAAATCTGTCTGTTTATCAGTCAGAACTTTTTCAGCTTCATCAACCAACGCCAGCATTTCTTTCAATTGCGCTATCTTATCTGCCTTGCCTACCGCGTTTGCCTTTTGAACATCAGAGGAAAACCGAGTAAATCCAGTAAAAAACATCATTAAATTCTTATTTAATTGCTTCTTTCGATCTGGCGAAATGATTACTGGAAGGACTTCATATCCATCTGCATTAAAATTAATGCGATTAAATCCACCAAAAGAAGCGGCAATCTGATCCTGCCATCCACCTGACTCTTGACAAAGATTACGTTCTAGATAGATAGCTTCATCTGCCAGCTTCTCCTTATCCACATATTTCCCCTTCAATGCATAAAAGGCATTCAGCATCCCAACCGCAAACGAACTTGAAGTTCCTAAGCCAGATCGCGCAGGAAGATCCGCTTCATATGTCAAACGGATCTCATGCATATCTAACATCTTCATAGCGTTACGGATTGCAGGATGCTGAATATCATCAATACTTGTCACACGTTCAGTCTTTGAATAGGATAATTCTGTAGAATAATCAAAAAAGCGTGGCAAATGACGAACATTAACATAACAATACTTGTCAAATGTTGTAGAAAGTACCGCGCCACCGTTTTCTTTAAAAAAGCTTTCCATATCAGTTCCGCCACCAAAAAACGACATACGGAATGGTGTTTTAGTTATAATCATTATAGTCCTCCTTTGTTTTATTTAAATCTGTTCAAATATAGACTTATATTTTTTCAAATTAGCCTCATATGAATAACAGGAATCTGCCCATTTCTTAATTTCAATATCATTGATATAAAATTCAATCTTTGCAATTTTATCAATTGCCTTGGCAAACTCCTGTGGCATATCGCACTTACATACCTTTTTATCTCGTATGGCATCAGGCATATCTTCCCAATATCCCTCAAGACTTTCTGTGCAACCAACAAAATACTTACCATAGGATAATGCCTCTGCAGTTTTAACTTTCATGCCACCACCCTCAAAAATAGGTGCAACAACCAAATCCGCATCAATATACCATTCTTTAAGAGAATCTACCGTTCCAATGACATGAATTTTATCAGAATATTTCTCGAACTCTGCGCGGTACTTTTCCATATGGAATCCCACAACATTGAATTCGTAATCGCAGGAGACATTCGGCAATACATTATCCAAAAACCATCTGACTCCACTCAGGTTCGGACCATATTCCACTCCAACAAAAAGTATTTTCAACTTGGCGTTCTTCTCATGTTTTTTCTCAAAAGGTATATTATTAATTTCCGGTATACTTATAGGAACAATAGCATCTGGAATCTTTTTATATACTTTTTCAAAAAGCTTTTTATCTCTCTCGTTTAGAACGATGGTTTTATCTGCATAGTCAACCGTAAGCCGCTCATTTTTATAAAAAGTTGGCAAAATCAGTTTTCTTCCAAGCGAAATATTTTTGTCTTCTTTCATTTTAACTATTTCTATGTCATGAAAAAATGAAATCACTGATATAGCAGGAAATCTTGATTTAATCTTTTTTATGAGTTGTCCGCTAACGGAATTGTCAATATAGACAGCAGATATATTTTTCTCTTGCACCACTTCAAAGATGGTTTTAATCGCTCTACTATTTAAATATGGTGGATAGCCATGAATTACTGCACTAATTTTTTTAATTTTTGAAGAATTACTTATCTTTACAATATGGTCTGTTGTCTTTATTGGCTGGTTTGTTATATATACAATGTATACATTCAATTCTCTTATTGAATTAATCATACGGCAATGCATATTACTATTGGTTCCATAACCGTTCTTATCCTGTGGTGCTGCATCTGTTATCACAAGAATATTTTTCATTATAAATCCTTCTTATACTCCTTCGTATCATTATTTTATTTGCATAACTATTCTTCTCCATCGATAATATGCCAATAAAAAGTCCCCTTTTGGTTAATTTTCTTTTCTAGTTTGTATGTCAACTTATGAATCCCAGTTAATCCCTTGATCCATTCCCACTTATCCTCTGAAAAGTCATCACCTAGTATCTTCACAAGATATTCGCTATAATCGCTATTCATATATGGTATTGCCTGTTCTGCTTCTGGCTCACTTTTTATCACTTGTGTAATAATCAGATTCGGCAACAGATACTCGATTACATGCTCATTTTTCAGCCAGTAGGCAAATGCCACATTTCTAATTTCCCGAATCATCTTGTTTCCTTTTTTTGCATGAAGAAACCAGGCTGGGTATAACACCGGATTGTCGATCAGCAACAAGGAATTACGCACTGCAAAGAAATCACTTTCCGTAATAGCTGTCGGAATAGAATCTGTAAGATATACTGTAGCATCTATCCATGTTCCACCATAGTGTTCCAAAAGTGCAAATCTCATCAGATCCGCATATCCAGCCATGGGAATTTGTCCGACTGCTTTCTTCTGTTCAATGTAATCTGGTAACTGAATGTATTCAGCAAGATTCTGATCGTTCAGTAACACTACTTCCTGCTTTGCATATTTGCAAACAGATTTGTAGCACTTTTTCACAATTTCCGGTGCGCTGTCGATTCCCTTATTCCAGTAGATCCATATCGGATTTTCCAATGTTTTATCAGAGAATTTTAATCCCTGCACTTCGGTTTCTTTGTACCTCAAATACGGCTTGATCTTACTGGCAGCCTTTTCCTGCCATAAGACTTTTCGTACCTCATAATCCTTCACGAAATGCAGTTTTACAAACATGAAAGCTCCTCGTTTTACCGCATTTGCAACCCCATATCTCTGGATAAATCCCTGTATCCCAATATTTTGGTAATAGTCATTCAACATTGCTCTGTTTTCGTCTATCAGCCAGCGCAGAAGCCACTACAAAAGGATTTCATAATTTCCGCACAATATGGTGATAAACTGTTTCCTCCTTGTCAATTGATGGTTCTAATTTATAGGTCAGTTTATGGATTCCTGTAAGATTGTTTATCCAGTCAAGTTTTTCTTTCGTATATTTGTCACCCAAAACCTTGACCAGATATTCACTGTAATCACTGTTCCAATACGGCATTTTCTTTTCCACATCCGGTAACAGCTTCATAATCTGCGTTATCACAATATTAGAAAACAGATATTCTGGTACATGATTATTTTTTTCCAATATGCAAATAACACATTCCGAATCTGCGTAATCGTTTCATTATGCTGCTTAGCATGAATAAACCAAACTGGATATAACACTGGATTATCTATTTTGCCGAGAGAATTATGAAACACAAAAAATTCACTGTCCAATATGGCCTGTGGAATCTCTGCCGTGAGCAATATCGTTGCATCCATCCATGTTCCGCCATAATGCTCCAGCAGCGCCATTCGCATCAAATCTGTATAGATAGCTAATGGCAACACACCACTTTTTAATTTTCTATTTATATACTCTGGCATATGGATATAATCCTGCATATTCTGATCAGTAATCAGAATAACTTGCCGTCCTGCATATTTTTCTATTGATCGATAGCAAACTTTCACTAATTCTGGTGCCTGATCCAACCCTTTATTCCAGAATATCCATATCGGTTCATCTACTTGCACATTCGGGAATTCCAATTTTATCGGTACTACATCTCTATACTTCAAATATTTCTTGCATACTGCTGTACCCCCCCCCGATTGCCAAAGCAGTTTACGCAACTCATAGTCTTTGACAATATGAAACGGGTTAGTCAAAAACCGTCTTTCCATTATAATCTCCTTCGTAAATCTTAATTAGTTTTTGATAGTAACTTGCTGTCGTTTCATATTTAACATGCTTACAACTCTCCGAATATCTCTCCAAAGCACCTGGGGTAAACAGAATACTTTTGATTGCCTGCATTAGTTGTTCAACATTTCCCGCTTGAAACAATTCTCCTGTTTTTCCCGGTTCAATCAGTTCTGGAATGCCACCCATCTTTGATCCCACGACTGGTGTTCCGAGAAGCACCGATTCCATAACTGAGTACGGGCAATTTTCATACCATTCTGACGGACATACACTGATGGCAGCCTCTGCAATAATGCGATAAAGTTCCTCGCCAGTTTTGAATCCCAGATACTTTACATTCGGAATATTTTTCATCTTATCTGCCGATGGCCCATAACCTATGAATACAAACTCAGTCTCCGGCATCTGCTTTGCCACTTCAATCAGTGTGTCTGTTCCTTTATCTCTGGAGAGATGCCCGAACTCCAAAACATAGCCTTTCTTCTGTACATTTTCTAAATGCGGCATCTCTTTCTTAAAATTATGCAGACCAATTGTTTTACTGCGGAATCTTTTCTGCGTATCCAATTTGGACTTTAAGAAAAAACTGCAACAAATATACGCATCCACATAGGAATACGCCTTGCTGTATTTCCACATGTATCCATCTAATGTTCCCAGCAAACTCTTCGCCCTAGAGTTTTTCAGGCATTTCGTCTGAACACAATGAATATAATGTCCATCAAGACACTTCTCGCATGGCTTCATATTTACATCAAACATTCCGTGACTTGGGCAAACAAGCTGATAGTCATGCGTTGTATAAATGATTCTGCATTTATGTTTTGTCTGTGTGCGCCATTTATTGATTTCCAAAATGATAGAAGGAGTCAAATGATATTGAATGTTATTCAGATGCACTACATCAGGTTGAAAATCATCCAGCACTGCACGAATTTTTCTACGTGCTTCTGTCGAATAGATAATTCGAAAAGGGGCATTCAAGTTTGCTTTTACACCTTTTGAAAAATCCATATTTGTCATATATGAATTTACCCGATTTCCGACTATGTTTTTTTCATTATCAAGTCCAAAATATTGAACTTCATGCCCATGTTCTTCCAACATTTTTCCTACATCAAATGTATAGGTTTCTGCTCCACCTTTAGAAAATATAAATTTGTTCACAAGCAGTATTCTCATGTTTTTAATTCCTTATCGTTGTTTTTTCTCGTGTTCCTCGCTCTGTTTCCCGCCCTGCGTTCGTATAATAAAGTCATAGTCGCTTCCGAATCTTAATGATTACCGAGGTGCTATGACTGAATGCAGGGTGTGACACTTAAAAAGACTGATGATAACATCATCTGCTCTATACAAATTCAGGTAGTGATACTGAAAAGAGGTGTCATACAGTTCGAGAATTGTAGTTTTTAGTGTATTATCGCCATTTTGTAAGACTTTTCGGTATATACATCTCACTACCTGCGTTCGGTTAGAGGAGATTATTTATCATCAAAATCTTCATACAATCATTTCTCCATTAGCTTTGATATAACTTCAATGTTCTCTCTACTACGTCATCCCAGTTGTACTTACTGCAAATAAAGTCAGCAGCTCCATCTTTCAGTTTCTTCACCTTGTCTGGATGGCCGCAGGCATATTGCAGTTTCTCTTTCAAATCGGACACATCCGACTTTCTAAACAAAAGGGCCTTATCTTCCACGACTTCTGCACATTCTGCTATATCAGAGGTAAGGCAGCAATTGCCATAGCTCATAGCTTCCAGGAGGCTCAGAGGCATTCCCTCCAAATCAGAAGGAAGTGTGTACAGATATGCGTTGCTATATAATTCTTCCAAAAGCTGCCCCTGCACAAAACCGGTAAAAACAATCCTGTCATCGCCCTGCGCAAGTTTCTTCAGCTTCTGCGAAAAAACATCCGTATCAGAACTTCCACCGGCGATCACCAGTTTCTTGTCTGTTGCAACCCCCTTAAATGCCTCTATCAAATATGCAATTCCCTTCTCGGGAACCAGCCGCCCCAGAAAAAGGATGTATCCATCTTTATCAAGTCCAAATTCTTCTTTGATCCGCTGTGAGCCGCGAACAGCCGGTCTATTGACTCCGTTGGGAATAAACACGGTTTTTCTCCCATAAGTATCCATAAAATACTTCTGAACCCCTTCTGACAAAACGATAATCTCATCAGCATATTTCGCAGCAATTTTTTCTCCAAGCTTTATGTACCTGCTGGCAAATCCGCCCCATTTTGCGCGCTGCCAGTCGATACCGTGTATCGTTGCGATGCATCGTTTTCCAAGCAATTTTGGAATCCAAAGCATGGCACAAGGGCCTTCCGCGTGAAAATGAACCACATCATACATTCCAAATGCGGCACAGATCGCCCCAAAAAAGGACGATGTCATTGCGGCAAAGCCCTTGCAATTAATCGTGAAAACAGATTTCATCCTCACACCCTTATATTCGTTCAACAAGTCTCCATCAAACTCTTTACCGCTGACATGATGACCCGCACGATTATAACAAGTGACCATGTGACCCGCTTTAACCATGCGGGCAGAAAGCTCTTCAACTACAATTTCAATTCCGCCTTCACGAGAGGGAACACGCTTATGCCCCAGCATTGCAATCTTTAGTTTTTCCTTCATCCTTACGCCTCTGCATTTTTTCAGATTTGTCCTGCTGAATTTCATTCGCCTTCCCTGCTCTTACATGGAACCTTCCCTCTTCAGCACCGCCTTAACTGTCTTAAGCATGATCCTGAAATCCAGTCCCATACTCCAGTTTTTTATGTACTCTGTATCCAGCTTGACAACATCCTCGAACTCTGTAATATCGCTTCTTCCGCTTACCTGCCACATCCCCGTAATTCCCGGCTTCATGGAAGTCCTTGCGCGGTGATGGAAGTCATATTCTGAATATTCTGATTTCAGTGCCGGACGGAAGCCTACCAGGCTCATGGTTCCTGTTAAAACATTCCAAAACTGCGGAAATTCATCCAGGGAGGTACTTCTGATAAACTGTCCGATGCCGGTTTTCTTTGTTCCATCCGGAAGGATTTTATTTCCTATGATACGAGGATCAAAATCCAGCTTGAACATAAGGTTGCTGCTCATCTTATTTTCCTTCATCAGCTCCGCCTTCCGCTTCTCTGCATCCATATACATGCTGCGGAACTTATACATTTTAAACATTTTCCCATTCTGTCCCACGCGCTCCTGTGCGAAAAAGATAGGGCCCGGTGAGCTGATATAGATAGCGGGTGCTATAAAAATAAAGATAATTCCTGTGGCAATACAGCCTGCAATTCCGAAAACGATATCAACGATCCGCTTCTTGATCGCATCCTTACTTGACATCATGTTAATGCTGGCAGTGAGTACCGTGTACTCTCCCACCTTGCTTACTGACTTTTTGCCTGATACACCGCTGAACAGTTTAGCCAGATTAAAATGTACTGTAATTCCCATTTCTGTACAGCGCTCAATCAATTCTTCCGGATATGGATCCTTCTCATCTAAATTTATAAATACCTCATCCACCCACATCTGGCATAAAAATTCCGCAGCATTTTCCGCATCTGAAACAACCGGGATCTCCTCTATTATTTCACCGGTCATATCTTTATCCAGCACTATAATACCGTTGATCTGATACATCTCATAATTATGCTCTTTGATATTCTGTACGGTCTTTTCGGCAATTTCACTGGTCGTTATAATAAACAGCGAGCAATCCCCGCCCGTTTTCATCCGTATATTCAGGTATTTCTTCCAGGCAATGCGTGTCACATACGTAAATATGCAGTAAATAATACCTGTTGAATACAATATGACTCTTGAATATTCATTCGCATCCTTCATGCTGAACAGATACAAGCTTGCTACAAGTATCAGCATGATCGCCTGCTTCACAGAAAAAACAAATTCAACGTAATAACCTCTTTTTAGTACGTGATTGTAGGAATCAAACAGAAAAATCAGAATCATATCTGCAAGCTCAATAAAAATCGCCATATTGCGATATATGGGAACGATATAGGGATTCCAGCCCCTTTGCCGCATAATATAAGAAAGATAAAACGAAAGCTGGATACATAATAGATCCATCAGCATAAAATCAATATGCTTAAACCACCCATTTGCCTTTTTCTGGTACATTTCTCCATCCTCCCCCCAGGTGGATAAACCATTCCTTTGTATATTTAGCCCTGTCAAATTTCCTTACCATAATTTCCTCAGCTGCACAATTATGGTAACGAAGCTTGACAGCTGCGCATACGTTTTTTCTTTTGCTGGCAGGCAAAAGCCTGCCAGCAGTAAGGATTCACTGTATTCCGCTTATTTCTTGTAAACAACAGAAAATGTTCCGGAACCAGGAATATTAGCCCATACGGTCTTATTGGCAACATCCAGTACAGTCACTGGAAGCTTCTTCCATAAACCGGTGGCATTGTCGTAGAACAGGATCTCTACCTTGCCCAGGTTTTCTACCAGGTTTGGTACATAAATAGGAACGTCTACATTTCCTACCTTTACAGCATTGGTAGCATTGTCTCTTGTAACAATGGCATGTGTGCTGGTAAGGGCATTGTAGCCGGCCAGGTCAACTCCTGAGATCACACTGCTTAAGCTCTTGCCTGCGTTAATATCCTTGATCGCAGACACTGCTGCTTCCGGAAGTCCTGCTGTAGCTGCTGAATCCTTTGCAAATTCCAATGCAGTATTTCCAACTACCGCCTGACCGCGCTCATTCTGAGAAACAGTGCTCTGTTCGCCTGTAGCCGGATTTGTCATGGTCTGGCCGGAAGGGATCTCCATTCCGTCCTTCTCTTTCGTGCTGCTTGAGGAGGAATCCCCAATTGCAGTACCTGTAGTGATGCTGCTTGCCGCAAACGCCACTGCCGGACAGGAGGCTGCCAGCATGGCCGCCATTGTTAATACAACCCATCTCTTTTTCATTGCTTTCCCCATCCTTTCTTAATTTTATTTATTCTTCTAACCTGTAAAACAGGTCGAGAACCATTTTTTGTGTTTCCAGGGAATCCGGATAGAATTCATCGTACATTCCTGTTTCCACCCCTTCTCCCGGAAGTGTCAGTAAATCATTGTCATCTATGTTCTGGCTGCTGTTTAAGAATGCCATTGTCATATTCAAATATTGGTCCTTCGACAGGTTGGTTACCAGATAAGGCTGGATTTCCTCCAGGATTTTTACAGCCAGCCCTTCCTCTGCAGATGCTTTTTTCCGGAAAGCCGCCGCAAATCCCTTCATATACTCCTTCTGCCGCTCCGTCCTGTCCAAAGCACTCTGTGCCTGCTTTATATCGCGATAGCGCAGATAGGTTTCTGCCTGTTTGCCCTTCAGTGTAATTTCTTTTCCCAATTCAAAGGATGGCTCACGTTCACTTAAGCCTGGATCCCCAATCCTTACTGTCACACCGCCAACCACATCATTGAGAATTGGAAGCGCACCCATACTGATTGCCATGTAGCCGTCAATGGACAGCCCTCCTAAAAGCTGTGATACAGCAGACACCATATATTGGCAGCTTAAATCCCTTCCATCTCCATATCCGTAAGCAAGTGTCAAATGCTGCATCTCCTGCCCCAGTACATTGCCGCTAAGATCCGTCAGTGTGATCGGTGTCATGGTATCCCTGGGAAGGAGGAGAACCTTCACCTCATCCCGGGCTGTATCCTGTGCTACCAGGAATATGCCGTCTGCCTGGCCTCCTGAGCCGGCAACTGTCTTTTCCTGTATATCTCCCTGGCGGTCTACGCCCATACAGAGAATCGCCTTTACATATGTATTCCTCTTATAGGTTTTTCTCTGAAACTCAACTGTATTATGAATGCCTGTCTCCACTGTTTTCTGTTCCGATAATTTCCAGGCCTGCTGTTCTTCCTCTGCCTGCTTTTTTTCTCTGTATAAGCCTGCTGTTACCATCACAAACATGAGCAAGGCTGCACTTCCTGCCAGGACTGTAATGATTTTCCATTTACTTCCTTTCATGACCGCGCCGTTCTTTCTTTACCGCTTTTCTTTTCTTCCGGACCGTAATATTTTCCATAATACTTTTTATATTTGGAATAATATCCGCTTCCATGAAGCTTTACTTTATTTAACACGGTTCCAAGAATACGGCATCCGCTGCGCTCCAGCTGATTTTTTACCTTCTGGGCCATACGGTAGCTGACATTTTCACTTTCCAGTACCAAAACAGCTCCATCACACAATGCTGCTATGATCGCACCGTCAATCACGCTTCCAATAGGAGGCGTATCGATCAGAATATAATCATAAATATCCTGAAGCTCTGTCAGAAGCTCCTTCATTAAAGGTTCCTCCAAAAGCTCTGCCGGATTCGGGGAATATGGGCCTGCCAAAATCAAATCTAGATTTTCCACATTGGTGCTATACAAAATATCCTCCGTTGTTTTCTGTCCACTGAGGTACTGCGACAGCCCGTTTGTATTTTTCTGTATTCTTCTTGTCTGCACCAGAACAGATTTACGCATATCTGCATCGATCAGCAGCACCTTTTTTCCGATACTTGCCAGGGAAACTGCAAGAGCAAAGACAATATCGCTCTTTCCTTCCCCGGGCATACAGCTGGTAAACATAATAGTCCGAAGCCCATTACCGCTGAATTGAAGGTTGGTGCGTAATGTCTTAATTGCTTCATTATAGTAATAATCATCAATCTGTGTATTTCTTAAAGAAAGACCCTGTTTCATCCCTTACCTCTTCCTGTTTTAAGCAGATTCGAATTTTTTCTTCCTTCTGCTTTTTTTATTTTCTTCTGTCCTGTCTGGAACTGCCGCCAGAACCGGAAGCTCCAGATACCGCTCCACATCTTCTTCTGTACAGATTGAATCATTTAAAATGACATGCAGCGTAATTACAGCACAGACCGCAAAAGCACCGGCCAACGCTCCCAGAAGCGTATTTTTAATGATGTTAGGTGAAACCGGGTTCTCTGCCACCTCCCCAGTCTCAATAATTTTCGGCGGAATCATTTCCATAATATCCGCAATATACTCTGACGATGTTTCTGCTACTTCATCTGCAATGGATTTTGCCCTTACCGGATCTGTATCTTCAACTGCAATACTCAAAATACGGGTGGATGAAGGATTTTCGATTTCAATCATTTTACGAAGCTCCTTATAACTCATGTTAAGCCCTATTTCATCAATTACCTGCTGAAGTACAGGCCGGCTGGTAATTACCACCTTATAATCATTGGTCAGCTGGCTTCCGATCTGCAGATCTGCCAGAGAAGTCAGGGTTGTTTCCTTTGATAATACAAACATGGTAGAAACAGAACGGTACACAGGCATCAATATAACCTTGCTGTATACCCCGGCCCCTGCTCCCACAATGATCGCTGCCAGTATAATGAGCCATATTTTTTTCCACAGGGCATACCCTATTTCCAACAGATCAATTTCAAGCTCGTCATCTTCTTCTCGTTTACTGTTCATCTTCTTTCATCCTTCTGTCTTTTCTTTCATTATTCTGAAACCGCCTGCATCATCTGACCATAAACAATGCATTGAGGGTTGTCCCTTGTAAGACGGTTTAAAAGCGCTTCCCCTCCATGCCTCCGAAGCCAGGCTTCTGCATCCTCTATGATCGGCGGGCGGTGGCGTGCATGATGCATATCTGTTCCCAGGAAATGTATATATCCCTTCAGCACCTGTTTTCTGCACCATCGGACATCCCTATCAAAGTTACTGCCCTCCAGGCTGCGGTAGTTCATCTGTATCAGTGCACCTGCCTGGATCAATTCCTCAAGGCGTCCTTTTTTCCTTAAGCTCTGGTACCTTTCTCCATGTGCGATGATCGGGAAATATCCGCTTTGTATAAGCTGCCGGACTGCCCTCAATATCCTCTGAAAGGAATCCTCCGGCATAAATTCCACCAAGACGTAATCGCTGTCTGCCATTACGCTGGCCTCACCCTTCTGAAGATATTCCAGCATTTCTTCAAAATACAAAATCTCCTGTCCCAAACAGATCTCCAGATCCAGCCCCATCTTCACTGCATTTTCATTCAGCTGCTTCACCTTATTTTTTAGCAATTCAATATCCTGTCCCTGCCTGAAATGGGGAGTGGCAATGATGTGGGTAAATCCCTGGCTGGCGGCAATACGCATCATTTTAGCCGACTCATCCCAGCTTTCAGAACCGTCATCTGTCTGCGGAAGGATATGGGCATGTATATCGATTCCCTGTTTCAGCATGCCTCTCTCCTCTCTTCTTTCTAAAAATATCTGCTGACACAAAAAAAGAAACAGCTATCTCCTGTTTTCACAAAAGATAACTGTTTCTTAATTGATTTTATGATACGCAAAAAAGACAGACGAATTACCTGTCTGTCTGTCTGTCCGTCTGTCTGTCTGTCTGTCTGTCTGTCTGTCT
>OLRK01002062.1_pt1 | contig 13884 bp, 14 predicted proteins | sample 1672911 | NCBI WGS metagenome assembly OLRK01 (sample SAMEA3136736, study PRJEB25190) | human gut metagenome | biome: human gut; feature: human-associated habitat; material: faeces | place: Austria | collected 2013 | reverse complement strand
AAAAATACAGCAGCTGAATCAGTTTCACTTCTTCACCCGCTCCTCCAGCATCCTGCAAAGCTCCGGGATCTGGGACTCAAATTCCACGCCGTACCATCTGGGCTCCGTGGAGGACGCGGTGGCCTCAATGCACACCACCACAAAATCCGCCGCCAGGGCCAGGGCCTCCCCCAGCTCCAGCCCTCTCATCAGGCCGCCGGTCACTGTGGCCGCGTAGAGATCTCCCGTGCCGTGAAAACTCTGGGCGCATTTTCTCGTAAAATAGGAAAATTCCTTTCCGTTCCGATCCAGATAGGCCACACCCAGCTTGTCCGGCTCATAGCTCACTCCCGTCAGCGCCGCCGTTCCGCAGCCCAGCTCCAGCAGTTTCTCCAAAAGCTCCCGGATGTAGGTTTCATCGTACTCCGTTTTATAGGGCATTCCCGTGAGGAGGCAGGCCTCTGTGATGTTGGGAAGGATCACATCCGCCTTCGCGCACACCTTCGCCATGGCCGCCGGAAACTTCTCCCCGAAGGCGGGATAGAGCTTTCCGTTGTCCGCCATGGCCGGATCCACGATTGTCAGCCCCTCTTTGGTGGAGAAACGGTCAAAAAACTGACAGATCTGTTCGCACTGCTCCTCCGATGCCAGATACCCCGTATAGATCCCGTCAAAGGTGATCTCCTCCTTCTCCCACACATCGGCGATGGGCTCGATCTGGTCGGAGAGATCCTTGCAGGTGAAATGCTTGAACATGGTGTGATTGGACAGCACCGCCGTCGGCAGGATTCCGCACTCCACTCCCATGGCGGAAATCACCGGCAGAGCCACCGTGATGGAACAGCGTCCAACGCAGGATATATCCTGAAGTGTGATAATTCGTTTCATAAATCAATACCTCCCTGTCTGATGTCTGATATGCAGGTTTCCGGGCCCCCCAGGCCGCCGCCTGGGAAAATCCCGGAAACTCGTGTGTTTCATATAGAGAAGTATAGCAAAAGTGGCTTGGTTTGAAATAGCCAGAATCCTTCTTTTTGATGAGGCCAGTTTTCTGTTCCCGGGAATCCATAACGGTTACCGTTATTTTCCGCCTTTTCACTCCAGCTCAATCCCAAAATACCGGCTCCCCCACTTTGCCATCTCGTAAAACACCGGCAGCATCTCCCGCCCGGCTTCCGTCAGGGAATACTCCACCCGCACCGGCATTTCTTCGTACTGCCGCCGCTCCACAATTCCTGCTTCCTCCAGGCGTTTCAGTGTGGAAGAAAGCATGGTGTTAGTGGTATCCGCCAGACTTCGTTTCAGCTCTCCAAATCGCACAGCATCCCGCCTCTGCAGCTCAAAAATCACTCTGGACGTCCACTTTCCCCCAAGGAGCTCCAGCGTCTTCGCCACCGGGCAGTCCTTTCCGGGATCCGCCGTCTTGATTCCCTCTCTGAATTCTTCCAACGTAAGCATTCTTTCCTCCTTCGGTACGTTTTTTCGCACCACATACGTTTTTTCTGCGTACTTGATTTCTCTGTAAAATATAGTACGATAATTATACCATGTTGAAAAAAGAAATCAACCTGGCAGTTACATCCATTTATACTAGGAGGAATTTTTATGAATACACTTACTGCGATCCGATCTAGAAAAAGCCCGGAAACCTTTCTTTCCACCCCCCTAAAGCGGGAAACCATCACCGCCATCGCTGAGGCCGGGAACTACGCTCCCATCTTTGGGCACATTCATTTTACTGTCCTCACCGACCCGGAACTGCTTCAGGCGGTAAATGACCGTTCCATTGAAATGATGAAACAAAGCGGAAATGAATTCGCAGAGAAAATGGCGAACACCCCCGGCTACAGCGCCACCCGGAACGCCCAGGCTATGATCCTGCTGTCCGCACCAGGCGGACATGACGCTATTGGCTTTGCCATGGCAAATGTGTCCTGCGCGGCGGAAAATATGTGCCTCGCGGCCACGGAGCTTGGCATCGGCTCCCGTTTTATGATGGGACCGGTGATGGCCCTCTCTCAGGAACCCATCCGGTCTGTCCTCTGCCTGCCGGAAGGCTATGAGCCCCTTGTAGCTGTAGCGCTGGGGAATGTGGAAGGGAAATGTTCCCAGAGAAAAAAAGAAATGAACAATGTGAACTGGGTCTAACGCGGGGCATTGCCTGCGCGTCTTCACCGAACGCTGGCTGTCCGCCCGCGCCGGAACACGGCCGCGCAGACAGCCAGCGTTTTCCCTACGAGACGCCGTCCCGCCCCATCACGCCTTCTGTTCCCGGATCCACTCCGCCCACGTCCTGTAGTATTTCCCCAAAATATGGACGCCGTCAGAGGAATAGCCGGCTCCCAGACTGCCGGTTTCGTCGTCAAACAGGCTGTTCACGTCAATATACCCGCAGCCCTTGTCCACGGCGATCTCATAGACCTGCCGATTGACCGCGTTGATGCGGTCGTTTCCGTAGGCCGGGTTCTGGTCGGATTTCTGTTTCGTGACGTGAAGGTTTGCCCCCAGGATCACGTAGGCGTCCGGCTGGGCCGATTGGATGAGATCCACCACCTTGGAATACTGTTTCACAATGGACGGATCAGAGTAGCCCAGCTCATTGATCCCCAGCATAAGGTAGATGGTGGCAAACTGCCGCTCCGCCAGCAGAGCCTCCAGGCCCGTTTTCCGGCCGTCCACCTCCACCTCCGCTGAGAGGACGTTGAACACGCTCATTCCCTTGTTGGCAAACACGGTGGCTCCGTCCAGCCCGCCGTACTCAGAAAGCCCCACCGTCCGGGAGTCCCCGATAAAGAGGGCCGTGGAAAAATCCGCCTGCCAGCTGCCCTCCCCGCCGGTTTCCGGGGACGTCTGATCCTTCGTTTCCTGTTCCGGCGCGGCCTGGGCCGGGGCTCCGTCCTCTGTCCCGCCCTGGGCTGAGGCGTCAAGTCCCTGGGAAAGCGGCGTCAACGCGCCGTTTTCCGCCACGGCGGCCAACGGCGTTTCCGGAGCCTCTCCTCCGTTTCCGGCGCCGCCGTCCCGTTTTGCCCCTTCTCCATTTCCCGCGGGCTGCTGCCCGGGCCCTTCAAATCTCACATCCTCGGAAGGGGTGGCACTCTGCGCGCCTTCCTCTCCCGGCAGACTCCCTTCCGTTTCAAATACCGGTCCTTCGGCGTCCGCCATCTCTCCTCCCACAAACGCCGCCACCCGCTCAAAAAATCCGTTTCCCTCAGGCGGCAGCGCCACCGCGGCGGCCACGATCAGGCTCCCGGTCAAAAGCAGGCTGTACCAATGCTGTCGCTGTTTCATCTATCACTTATCCTCCATGGGTCTGAATTGTCACATTTAAAAGCTGAAATACAGGAAGGGGTCATTCTCCCCCATCTGAATGCAGTATACGGAAATCCAGAATACCGCCAGCAAAATCACTGCCGTCACCAGCGTATTCCGATACCGGTCATAGAGCCTTCTTGGCCAGCCGGTCATGAAAATCAGTCCCGCCGCCAGGGAAATCCCGTAAAGCCTTCCATATTTCAGATAGTCTCCCGCAAAATACATCACGTCCTTGCCGCCCTCCAGAAAGGGGAACAGGCGCTGGAAATACACCGCCAGCTGTCCCGGGTCCCCAATGGCAAAAATCATCCACGTCAGAGGAATGGCAAGCATCATATACAGATGCCCCAGAGCCGGCACCCGGTGAAACAGGCGGGCCAGGCCCAGCTTTTCCAGAGTCATGAGCACAAAAAGGGTCAGACCCCAGAACAGGAAGTTCCAGCTGGCGCCGTGCCAGAATCCGGTGAGGAGCCACACTGCCAGCATATTGCGGAGCATCACCGCCGTCCCCCGCCGGTTTCCTCCCAGCGGAATGTACACGTAATCCCGGAACCAGCTACCCAGGGTGATGTGCCAGCGCCGCCAGAATTCCGTCATGGACAGGGACATATAAGGGGTGGCGAAGTTCTGAGGCAGCTCAAAGCCCAGAATCCTCCCCAGGCCCACCGCCATAAGGGAGTAGCCGCAGAAGTCAAAATACAGCTGCAGGCTGTACGCCGCCGCCCCCATCCAGGCCAAAGGCGTGGAAATGCTGTCGTAGCCGATGGCCCCCACCTGGCTCCACAAACCGCCCAGACGGTCGGCAATCAAAACCTTATACCCCAGGCCGATGGTCAGCTCCCGCAGGCCGCTCTCCACCATCCCGGCGGAAAGGCCGCGCCCGGAAATCTCCTCAGCCTCGTCTGGATAGCGGACGATGGGGCCGGAAATCAGATGGGGAAACATCCCCAGATACATTCCGAAATTCACAAAAGAACGCTCATACTTAGCCTCCCTGCGATAAACGTCTGCCAGATAGGCGATGGCCTGAAAGGTGTAAAAGCTGATCCCGATGGGAAGGGCCGGCCGGTACACCGGAAGGGTCACCCCCACCTTGAGAAGGGCAAACATCTGATTCAGATTTTCCGCGAAAAAGGCGGAATATTTAAACAAAAGCAGCCAGAACAGGTTGTAGGCCACCCCCACCGCCAGCCAGCGCCCCCGCGCCGCCCCCCGGTTTCTCCGCCCAATGAGGGCTCCCACCTGAAAGTTCACCGCGATGGAGACGGCAAACAGGAGAAAATACAGGGGGTTGTCTTTCACCCCATAGAAGTAAAATGCCAGGCTGCCCGCAAACAGGCAGAGGTTCCTGTGCCGTTCCGGACAGGCAAAATAAAGAAACAAAAAGACCGGCAGGAACCGGAATAAAAAATCAAAACTGCTGAATATCATTCTTCCGTATGTCTCTTTCTGTTATTTTTTGGTATTTTTTGTTATTATTTGATGTGGTTGCTATTTTCTTCGTTTTTTGTGCTTTTATTGGGATTCAGCGCCGCTCAGCGGCAGAAACAGGCATTTCCCCGCCCTCCGCCGCCGTTTCCCCACAAACACAAAGACCGGGGCCAGCAGACAGCTGCCGCCCCGGTGACTCCTTTTCCTGTGGATATCGGATGAAAATGGGCTACTGGACCCACACGCCGCTGGCGTCCACGTAGTAGCCGTCCGGCGTATAGGCGTTCTTCACCATGGCGCCGTCGGAGCCCATGTAGTACCAGTTGTCCCCGCTCTTGGCCCAGTAGTCCTTGGCCATGGCGCCGGTGGTGCGGAAATAGTACCACTCTCCGTTGGCAGCCTGCCGCCAGCCGGTAGCCATGGTCCCGTCGCTCTCAAACCAGTATTCCTGGCCGTCGATGGTCATCCACTCTCCCGCCGCTCTCCGGCCGTCCGCCTTTACAAAGTACCACTTCTCCCCGCTCTGTTCCCAGCGGTTTCCGGAGACGGAGGCGCCGCCGGTCAGGGCGCTGTAATATTCAAATCCGTAATCCAAAAGGGCCTTCGTGTCCTCGTAGTGGGTGGAAGAACTTTTCATAATCACCGCGATCAGGCGCACGCCGTTTTTCTCCGCGGCAGTCACCAGGGTATTGCCTGCCTTGGAGGTGTAGCCCGTCTTTCCGCCGATGATGCCGGGATAATACCGGGAATCGGTGGAGTAAAACATCTTGTGCCCCATGGTCACCGTCTTGCCCGACGGATTTTTCGACGTGGGGGCAATTTTATAGCTTAAGGTGGAGGCCACCTTCTGAACAGTGGGGTTGCTAAACGCCGCCCTGGCGATCAGAGCCATGTCGTAGGGCGTGGTTTTATGGTCCGCGTTGTTCAGACCGTTGGGATTTTCAAAATTGGTGTTTTGGCATCCTAACTCCTTGGCCCTGGCGTTCATCCGAGCCGCGAAGGCGCTCACGCTCCCATCCATATGCTCCGCCAGGCCGTTGGCCACCTCGTTGGCAGACTTTAAGAGCAGGGCGTATAAGCAGTCCTGTACCGTCAGCTTGTCTCCCTCTACCAGATTGATGGTCACCGCGCCGGACTCCAGATTGGTGGTGGCCGTCTTTGAGAAGGTGACGACCTCGTTTAAATCGCAGTTTTCCGCCACCAGCAGGGCCGTCATCAGCTTGGTGATGCTGGCCGGGTAAAACTGGGCGTTCTCATTTTTTCCGTACAGAAGCTTTCCCGTGCCGGCGTCAATGAGGGCCGCGCCCTCCGCCTGGATCTCCGGGGCTTTCACGGTGGAAACCTGAGCTCCGGCTCCCGTTCCGGCCGTGGTGGCTCCGCCGCCATTTCCCAGCACCGATCCCGGGCCCACGTTCTGGGTGCCGGAAGAAGGGGTATTTGGGGTTCCGGACTGGCCGCTACCTCCCGGGGTGGACGTACCGGACGGGGTGGTATTTCCTGTCTGGGGCGATCCGCCAGGTCCCTGCGTGGTGATGTCCGCACCGGTTCCCGGAGTCTGGGTGGAAGATGACCCTCCCGTATTTCCCGGAGTCTGGGAGGATGAGGGCGCGGAGGAGCCGGTGCCTGAGGATACGTTCCCCGTGGGCACGGCGCCGTGATGGCGGCGTAGGATGCCTGGGAAAGCGCCAGACTGGCGCAGAGTGCCATGATCAAAATAGAACTGCGTCGTTTCATATGTATAATCTCCTGTGATTTTCGTAATGTTTATCAGAATCCGGGCAGAGCGCCCGGCGCCATAGAGACAGTATATCACAGATTTCCCTCTAAAAATATGTCAACTTTCTTAACATTTTTCCCCGCCCCTCCTTCCGCCCCCGTTCCTCCCTTTTCTTTACGGAACCCATTCCCGGAAAAAGGAAATTTCTGCCTCCTCTACAGTCGGTTTCTTCCCTTTCCCGCCGCCGTCTCCGCCCTGCGGGCACAGCAAAAAGCAGGCGTGAATCCGCCTGCTTTCTGTCCGTTCCTCTATTGGTTCCTGTTCGTTTTTCCGGCCTGTCACTCCGCCGTTTTCTGATCCAGGCTGTCCTGGAGAATGTCCATAAATTCCTCTCCCGTGATGGTCTCATGGGCGTACAGGTATTGGGCCAGGGAATTTAACTCCCTCATATGGGCCCTCAACAGTTCCTCCGCCTTCTGATACTGGGCTCTCACCACCTCGATCACCTTCCGGTCAATCTCCGTGGCCGTCTCCGGGGAACAGGCCAGGGACGAATCCCCGCCCAGGTACTGATTTCCCACGGTCTCGAGAGCCACCATGCCAAAGTCGCTCATGCCAAACCTTGTGATCATGGCCCGCGCCAGCTTTGTGGCCTGCTCAATATCGTTGGACGCTCCTGTGGAGGCGGAGTGGAAGCCCAGCTCTTCCGCCGCCCGGCCGCCGGTAAGCGTGGCGATCTTGTTCTCCAGCTCCTCCTGGCTCATCAGGTAGTGGTTGCCCTCCTCCACCTGCATGGTGTAGCCCAGGGCGCCGGAGGTTCTGGGAATGATGGTGATTTTCGTCACCGGGGCCGAATGGGTCTGCAGGGCCGCCACCAGGGCGTGTCCGATCTCATGGTAAGAAACCACCATCTTTTCGTGGTCGGACATGATCTTGTTCTTCTTCTGATAGCCGGCGATGACCACCTCCACGCTCTCCTCCAGATCGGCCTGGGTCACCACCTTGCGGCCGTTTCGCACCGCGTGAAGGGCTGCCTCGTTCACCATGTTGGCCAACTCCGCGCCGGAGGCTCCGGCGGCGGCCCTGGCGATGGCCGCGAAATCCACGTCATCGGAAAGTTTCACCTTTTTCCCGTGCACCTTCAGAATATCTTCCCGCCCCTGAAGGTCCGGCAGCTCCACCGGGATCCTCCGGTCAAAACGGCCGGGGCGCAGAAGGGCCGGATCCAGGGAGTCCGGCCGGTTGGTCGCCGCCAGGATAATCACTCCCTTTTTGGCGTCGAAACCGTCCATCTCCGTGAGAAGCTGGTTCAAGGTCTGCTCTCTCTCATCGTTTCCGCCCATGACGCCCGTATCCCTCTTTTTGCCGATGGTGTCGATCTCGTCGATAAAGACGATACAGGGGGCCTTCTCGTTGGCCTGCTTAAACAGATCCCGCACCTTGGCGGCGCCCATGCCCACAAACATTTCCACAAATTCTGAACCGGAGATGGAGAAAAAGGGCACGTTGGCCTCGCCGGCCACCGCCTTTGCCAGAAGGGTTTTTCCCGTTCCAGGAGGGCCTACAAGCAGGGCGCCCTTGGGGATGGAGGCGCCGATTTCCGCGTAGCGGCCGGGGTTGTGGAGGTAGTCCACGATTTCCTTTAACAGCTCCTTGGCCTCGTCCTCACCGGCCACGTCGGAGAACCGGATCCCCTCTGTGGACTGGACGTAAACCTTGGCGTTGCTCTTTCCGAAGGTCATGGCGTTTCCCATGCCCCCCGGCCCCATTTTTTTCATCATCCAGCGGGACAAAAGCTGCCCCATCACCACAAAGAACACCACCGGCAGCACCCAGCTGAGCAGAGTCTGCAGCAGAGGGGACATCTCCTTTACGATGGGTTCGCCGAAATTGCGGATCCCGGCGTTATACAGGCGGTCCACTAAAAAGCCGTCGTCCATCCGCCCCGTCTTGTAAAACCGCTGGGGCGTGCCGTTGTCGCTGAAAATGATCTCTCCGTCCGTCACCTGGACCTCGTCCAGATCCCCGTCCTCCGCCATCTGGAGAAACACGCCGTAGTCCACTTCCTGGACCTGGGCGGAAAACAGAGACGGCGTCACCAGAAGATTGAACAGCAGCAGCACCGCCATCACAATCAGGTAATAAAAAATCAATGGTTTTTTTGGTGTTTTTACCTCTTGCATATCCTATTCCTTTCTCAGTTTCTGCACTAACGCGCAAAGCTTTTTTAATCCTTTTAAAATGTCTTCCATGTCCTCCGGCGGCTGCTGCCGGAAGGCCTCCCCGCAGCAGCTCTCCAGCTCCCCGGTCAGTCCGTTTAATACCTCCCGGCCCCGACCGCTGATAGTCACCACCACCACGCGCTCGTCCTCCGGGCTGCGGCTGCGGACGATGAGCTCTCTCTGCTCCAGCTTTTTGCAGACTGCGGTGATATTTCCGCGGAGCACCCCCACTCTGCCGCTTAATTCCCCCACGCTCTGGGGGCCGTCCCCCTCTAACACCGCCAGCACGTGAAACTGCTGTATGGTCAGTCCATACCGGCGGCAGGCCGGGACAAAATCCCCGTCCAGGGCGTCCTTGATCGCCATGGACGCCGCCAGGAGCTCATTGCGAAACTCTCCCGCGTTCATCGGATCCCTCCTCTGTAAATTATACTTAAATTAAGTATTTTCTATATTATACCTGATTTGTGTCTTTTTTATGTTCAAACCATAAAATAAGTCTAAAGATTGTGTTTATGGAAATTTTAGGGGCGGGGATGGGATAGCCTTTTTCCCACTACACAAATCCGATATATCTGTGCGCGTGAGCACGCCCATCTATATCGCCGCCATCCGGGGCTTTCACAATAAAAAGCCGCCAGGGACGGCCGAAGCTGCTTTCTCAGCAAACTCCAGCCATCCCTGGCGGCATCAGAGGTCTCCCTCTATCTTCTTTTTCTCTTTTTATACAGATCACTGCGGAAATTGTTGAAATGAATGACCAGGGTGACCAGGCACAGGGCAATGCAGATCCACTCTGCCAGCATATTCCCCAGGTTCAGCCCCAGCACAATGCAGGTGACGGCGTCGATGAGAAACAGCCACCGCTCCGCCCGGTAAAGCCTGGGAAGGTCAAATTCCTCCTCCCGCAGCCCCGTTCCATTTTTATTTCCCATAAAAATCAGGAAATCCTTGTTCATAAACAGCATTACCGTCTCAACAGCGCAGGCCACTCCGCTGAGTAAGAATAACATATCCATCTTTCTCTGTCCTCTCCTTGGGTAAACTTTTGAAGACAGGAGTCCCGTTCCTCACTGCCTACCCGGACAGTATATCACATTTTCCAGCTCCTCCGCAATCATTTGCAGCCATTCCCCGCTGCAATCCTCTCCCAGGGCAAAGAGGGCCCGGCACACCAGGTCCCTGTTTTCCCCGATCTCTCCCCGGTCCGTGAGGCATTTTAACCGTTCCAGAATCCCTATTTTCCCGTCCCGGATCTCCAGAGGGCCCGTCCAGAGCTCTCCCGCCTCATAGTCAAAGAACCGGCCGCAGGGGTTTTTGCAGACGGTGCAGTCCGGCAGCAGCCGCGCCTTTTTCTCGTGAATGCGGGCCTCCAGGGCGGAAACCGGATCTTCCGCCCCCTCCAAACGCCCATTCTCCCCGGAACTCTCCGGCGCGAACATCATCACCAGGGCCTCACGGATCAGCCCCATGGTCTCCCCGTCCGCCGGGATCCGGTCCGCGGTGCGCGCCAGCCCCACTGCCGCTCCCAGGAGCCGTTCCAATGGTTTCGTTCTCTCCATACCGATCTCTCCACTGTTTCTTAAGAAAGAATGTCTCCCTCCACGGAAATGGTCACTACCTCCAGGGGCAGGGATTTTCCGCTGCGCTCCAGGGCTGTCCTTACCGCCCGCTCCAAACCGCCGCAGCAGGGCACCTCCATGCGCGCCACCGTCACGGTGCGGATCTCATTTCTGCGGAACAGCTCCGTCAGCTTTTCCGAATAGTCCACGGGATCCAGCTTGGGACAGCCCACCAACACCACGTGATCCCGGATAAAACGGTTGTGGAAATCCCCGTAGGCGTAGGCGGTGCAGTCCGCGGCGATGAGCAGGTCCGCTCCCTGAAAATAGGGGGCGCCTAAGGGCGCCAGCTGGATCTGCACTGGCCACTGGCGCAGCTGGCTGACTGCCGCCCTGGGGGAATGTCCGTGGCAAGCGGACAAACCATCTTCTGAACCGGCCCCGCCAAGGGCTCTGGAGGCCGCTCCGGGACATCCCCCATGGCCGGACTCTGCCGTTTTTCCTCCTCCCAGGATTCTGGGCGCCGTTCCGGGGCAGCCGCAGGCGAACGCCTCCTTCGCCGTTTCCGCCTTTGCCCGCTCCAGGTTTTCCATATGACGTTTCACCGCCTCCTCGTCAAAGGCCGCTGCCTCCCGCTCCTCGAAGGAGATGGCCCCTGTGGGACAGGCGGGCAGGCAGTTGCCCAGGCCGTCGCAGTAGTCGTCCCGGATCAGTTTCGCCTTCCCGTCCACCATGGCGATGGCTCCCTCTTTGCAGGCGCTGGCGCACAGGCCGCAGCCATTGCATTTTTCCTCGTCAATCGTGATAATTTTTCTGATCATACTTCCTCCTCTGAATCTCTTTCCCTTGACCTTATGGGGCAAGTATACTATAATTCCTCCAAAAAGTATGTTGGAATTCCAACAAAGGAGGAAAAAATGTTATCCCACACCCACGACAAAACCCTGGCCGCCTCCCCCCTGTTTCAGTCCATCGGGGAGGCGGACCTGCACTCCATGCTCTCCTGCCTCTCTGCCAGAAAACGGGAGTTTGGGCGGGAGGAAATCATTTTCCCGGAGGGGGATCCCATCGTCCAGATCGGCCTGGTGCTCTCCGGCTCCGTCCACATCGTAAAGGAGGACTACTGGGGACGGCGCACCCTTATGGCCTCCATCGGGCCGGGGGAATGCTTCGGCGAGGCCTACGCCTGCGCGGCGAAAACGCCCTTTCCCTTCACCGCCGTGGCCGCCTCCCCTGTGTCCGCCCTGTTTTTGGATGTGAACCGGGTGCTCACCACCTGTTCCTCCGCCTGCCCCTTTCACGCCAGGCTCATCCGCAACCTGCTCTCGGCGCTGGCGGAGAGCAACCTGCGGCTGGCCAGAAAAATAGAGAGCACCTCCCCGCGGACCATCCGCGAAAAGCTGCTCTCCTATTTCTCCTCCCAGGCCCGCCTGGCCCGCTCCTCCGCCTTTACCATCCCCTTTACCAGGCAGCAGCTGGCGGAGTACCTGTCCGTGGACCGCAGCGCCATGACAGTGGAGCTGTACCGGCTGAAGGAGGAGGGGGTCATCTCCTTTGACAAGCGGGATTTCCGCCTGCTCTGACCCATTTTCAGCCCTCCCGGCCGAAAGCCCCGCGGCTACGCCGTCTCCCGCTCCAGCCCTTTCATCATCTTCATTTCCCTGGCGATAAAGGTGGCCGTCACCAGGAAGGCTGCGAAATCGGCCACCGGGCCGGCAAACACGATTCCCTCAATCCCCAAAAACAGCGGCAGTATCAGGATCAGGGGAATGAGGAAAATCACCTGCCTCGTCATGGACAGGAGCAGCCCCTTCACCGGTTTCCCAATGGCTGCGAAAAAGTTGGAGGAAATGATCTGTATCCCGTTTACGATGATCATAAACAGGAAAATCCGCATAAACCGGGTGGCAAATTCATAGTACAGGGCGTCGCCGCTCCCGAACAGGGACAATATCTGCCGTGGGAAAAACTGGAACAGGCAAAAGCCGATGGCGGAAATCACCAGATCGCACTGAATCGCCAGCTTATAGGTTTTCCGCACCCGGTCATACTGGGCCGCCCCATAGTTAAATCCGATGATGGGCTGGCTGCCCTGGGAGATCCCAATGATAATGGAAAGCAGGATCGCGTTTGTCTTCATCACAATGCCGCAGGCCGCCAGAGGGATTTCCATGCCGTAGGCCGACTGGGCGCCGTAGTAGGTCAAAGAATTGTTTAACACGATCTGCACCAGGGTGATGGCCACCTGGTTTAAGCTGTTGCTCATCCCCAGGGAGGCGGTGGACAGGCTTTCCTCCAGGCTCAGCCGGAAATGGCTCCGCTCCAGCTCCACATTTTTAAAATGCCAGATGTAGCGCAGGGCCATCAGGAAGGAAAAAAACTGCCCGATTACCGTGGCGATGGCCGCCCCTGCCACTCCCATATCAAACACGAAAATGAAAATGGGATCCAGAATGGTGTTTAAAATGGCTCCCACCAGCATACAGGTCATGGAGTATTTGGGGCTGCCGTCGGCCCTGGCCAGGTTGCTCATGGCGTTGGTCACAATGAGCAGAGGCATTCCCACCGCGGTGATCCTGGTGTAGCTGATGGCGTAGGGCATGACATCCGCTGTGGCTCCGAACGCGGTGAGCATAGGCACAAGAAAAATCTCCACCAGCACCGTATACAAAATGCCGAAGGCAAACATCATGCAGACACCGTTTCCCACCACCTTCGCCGCTTTGTCCTTCATCCCGCCCCCTAAGTAGAGGGAAAAGCGGGAGGCGCTCCCGATGCCGATGAGCAGCGCGATGGCCAGGCAGATGGTTGTGAGGGGGTACGCCACGTTGGTGGCGGCGTTTCCCAGATAGCCCACGCCCTGGCCGATAAAGATCTGATCCACAATGTTGTAGAGGGAGCTCACCAGCATGGCAATGACGCTGGGGATGGCAAATCCCTTTAACAGTGTGGAAATTTTTTCATATCCCAATGGATTTTCCCGTTGTTCTTCTTTCATTCGTACTCAAACCTTTCCTTTCTCCCTGATTATTTCTTCCGGACGTCCTCCCTGCAGGGAAACACAGTCCAGCATATTTTTCCCCGCCCGCTTTAACAGCGTCCGGAACAGTTTCCGTTCTTCCCCGGAAAACCCCTCCTGCAAAATATCCTCCGTTTCCCGGCAGATCCGAACGATCTCCGGGTACAAGTTCCGGGAGTGGTCCGTGGGGTAGAGACGCCACTTCCGCTTGTCCTCCTCACAGGCTTCCCGCCGCAGAAATCCCCCTTTTTCCAGCGCCGCCACCGCCCTGGTCACGTTGCTGGGGTGCACATAAAAGCTTTGCAGAAACTGGTCCTGGGTGATGCCCGGCTCCGCGCACACCTTCAGCACATACATATGCTGGCTGCTGTTTATCCCTAAAGGGGCAAGCTGCTTGTCCAGATACATCCGCTTGTACCGGTCCGCCACCGCCAGCCACCGCAGTACCTCTTTTTCCATATCTCCTCCTCTCTCCGGCCGCGCCGGACTCCGTACTGTCCTTAAGACCTGACTATTTTATCATATTTTTATTGCGTGCGCAAGCAAATAGTTTGGGAGGGGCTGGATATGGGACGCATTTTCCTGCGACACAAAACGGACATGACCGCTAACGCGGTCATCGCGAATCATGAAAGCCAGATG
>OLRK01002061.1_pt1 | contig 13886 bp, 10 predicted proteins | sample 1672911 | NCBI WGS metagenome assembly OLRK01 (sample SAMEA3136736, study PRJEB25190) | human gut metagenome | biome: human gut; feature: human-associated habitat; material: faeces | place: Austria | collected 2013 | reverse complement strand
ACCTATCATAATCCGGAGCAGGCAAAAAAGGCCTATGACTGCGACGAATTCTGGGCCTATGAGGATAAGGCGGAGGCTACCAGGTCACTGTCTGGAAAGCAGCTGCAGAAGCTGAAAAAGCTTCTTCCAAACCTGATCGGAGGCTCCGCAGACCTGGCTCCGTCCAATAAGACCTATCTGGCAGATGAAGGGGATTTCTCCCGTGAAAATTATGCCGGACGCAACCTGCATTTTGGTGTCAGGGAGCTGGCTATGACTGCGATCGGAAATGGTATGATGCTTCATGGAGGCTTAAAGGCCTATGTGGCAACCTTCTTTGTATTCAGCGATTATACAAAGCCAATGGCAAGGCTGTCAGCCCTTATGAACCTTCCGCTTACCTTTGTATTTACTCATGACAGCATCGGCGTAGGCGAGGACGGCCCGACTCATGAGCCGATTGAACAGCTGGCAATGCTGCGCGCTATGCCAAACTTCCATGTGTTCCGCCCTGCAGATGCAACAGAGACAGCAGCTGCATGGTACAGCGCAGTAACCTCAGAGAAGACACCTACAGCCCTGGTGCTTACAAGGCAGAACCTTCCGCAGCTGGCAGGCTCCGGCAAGGAGGCATTAAAGGGCGGTTATATCCTGGAGGATTCCACAAAGGAGATCCCGGATGCCATTGTGATCGCCAGCGGCTCAGAGGTATCCCTTGCAGTGGAGGCAAAGAAGCTTTTAGCGCAGGATGGCCTGGATGTCCGGGTAGTCAGCATGCCAAGTATGGATGTATTTGAGGAGCAGCCTCAGGAATATAAGGAGAAGGTCCTTCCAAGGGCGGTGAGAAAGAGAGTGGCAGTGGAGGCACTGGGTTCCTTTGGATGGGAACGCTATACAGGTCTTGACGGGGCTGTATTGGCTATGCAGGGCTTTGGCGCCAGCGCTCCTGCTGGTGAGCTCTTTAAGAAATTTGGTTTTACAGCAGAAAATGTGGCAGCAGCTGTAAAGGGACTGCAGTAAAAATATGTAACAGTTCAGAGGGCAGGAAGATGCCCCCTGGCTGAACTGTTACAAAAATATAAGGAAACCGTTTAAATAAACAGCCGGCAAAGCTAGTTCAGGTTAGCTTTGCCGGCTGTTTGGCATTGTGACAAAAAATGCTTTTGTTATTGATTGTCTTTCTTTGCAGCCTTTACCTCTGCCATCTTCATGGCGCGAACCTTTAAAGGAAGGCCGAAGAGGGTGATAAAGCCGTCAGCATCATGGTGGTCATACAGGTCGCCGGTTGTAAAGGAAGCCAGTGACTCACTGTATAAGGAGTATGGGGAGGTGGTCCCGGCCTTGATGATGTTGCCCTTGTACAGCTTAAACTTAACCTCGCCGGTCACATATTCCTGTGTGGACTCTACAAATGCCTGTACAGCTTCACGCAGCGGTGTGAACCATTTTCCTTCATATACGATCTGGGCCATCTTGTTGCCCATATCCTTTTTCACTTCCATAGTAGCGCGGTCAAGCACCAGCTCTTCCAGCTGCCTGTGGGCCTCCATCAGGATGGTTCCGCCTGGAGTCTCATAAACGCCTCTGGACTTCATTCCTACTACCCGGTTCTCAACAATATCTACAATACCAATTCCATGCTTTCCGCCCAGCTCGTTTAACTTGCGGATAATATCGGAAACCTTCATCTGCTGTCCGTTTACGCTGGTAGGAACACCCTTTTCAAAGGTCATGGTCACATACTCGCCCTGGTCAGGAGCCTTCTCAGGGGTTACGCCCAGTACGAGCAGGTGGTCATAGTTAGGCTCATTTGCCGGATTTTCCAGCTCCAGGCCTTCATGGCTGATGTGCCATAAGTTGCGGTCGCGGCTGTAGCTGTTGTCAGCGGAGAATGGCAGATGGATGCCATGCTTCTTGCAGTATTCAATCTCATCCTCCCGGGACTGCATGGTCCAGATATCGGTCATACGCCATGGAGCGATGATCTTAATATCAGGAGCAAGGGCTTTGATGCCCAGCTCAAAACGGATCTGGTCATTTCCCTTACCGGTCGCACCATGGCAGATAGCCACAGCTCCCTCCTTGCGTGCAATGTCTACCAGGCGTTTTGCAATGGCAGGACGTGCCATAGAGGTTCCTAAAAGGTACTTATTTTCATAGACAGCATCTGCCTTCACACATGGCATAATGTAATTGTCACAGAAGTCATCTACCAGGTCTTCAATATACAGCTTGGATGCGCCGGACAGCTTTGCTCTCTCCTCCAGGCCCTCCAGCTCATTTCCCTGTCCGCAGTCGATACAGCAGCAGACTACGTCATAATCAAAGTTTTCCTTTAACCAGGGGATGATAGCGGTAGTATCAAGGCCGCCGGAATAAGCTAATACAACTTTCTCTTTCATTTTTAAATCCTCCTCAGATTGAATTCCTAACTTATATTTCATAAATATACAACAATCTCTCATAAAATGCAAGAGGGAAATATAACAATTTAGTTTTGCGCATGATGTATTGTAACAGTTCAGTCTGGGGGCATCTTCGCAACTATGAACTGATCGGAAAAATAAAATTTAAAAAAAATTGTTGCATATTATGCAAGCGGTGTGTATAATTATGAAAAACAGCAGAGCTGTCCTGGAAAATAGGGAAAGGGAGGAAATGGAAAATGATAAAAGCAGGGATTATTGGTTCTACCGGTTATGCAGGAGGGGAGCTGGCAAGGCTTTTGCTTCAGCGTGATGATATAGAGATAAAGTGGTATGGCTCCAGAAGCTATATTGATAAAAGCTACGCGTCCATTTACCCCAACATGTTTCAGCTTACAGATGAGGTGTGCAGGGATGATAATATGAGGGAGCTGGCAGATCAGGCAGATGTAATTTTTACAGCGACTCCTCAGGGCCTGTGTTCTTCCCTTATAAATGAAGAGATCCTTTCGAAGACAAAGGTGATCGATCTGAGCGCTGACTTCCGTATTAAGGATGTGGCTGTTTATGAAAAATGGTATAAGCTGGCTCATCCATGTCCCGGCTATATTAAGGAAGCAGTGTATGGGCTGCCGGAAATGAATCGGGAAGCCATTAAAAAGGCAAGGCTTATTGCCAATCCGGGGTGCTTTCCCACCTGTTCCTTTTTAACGGTCTACCCCCTTGTAAAGGAAGGGCTGATTGATGGAAACACACTGATCATTGATGCCAAGTCAGGTACTTCCGGGGCCGGAAGGGGTGCCAAGGTGGACAGCCTTTTCTGCGAGGTTAATGAGAATATAAAGGCTTACGGCGTAGCCAGCCATCGACACACACCGGAGATTGAGGAACAGCTTTCCTATGCGGCAGGAAAGCCGGTTACCATCAGCTTTACCCCCCATCTGGTGCCCATGAACCGGGGGATCCTGGTGACGGCTTATGCATCTCTTACAAAGCAGGTGTCCTATGAAGAAGTAAAGGCAGTATATGACAGGTATTATAAGGACGAGTATTTTGTGAGAGTGCTTGAAAAGGATGTATGCCCCCAGACAAGATGGGTGGAGGGAAGCAACTTTGCGGATGTGAATTTTAAGCTGGACGAGCGTACAGGCCGGATCGTGATGATGGGAGCCATTGACAATATGGTAAAGGGCGCCGCAGGCCAGGCAGTACAGAATATGAATCTGATGTTCGGACTGCCGGAGAATACAGGATTAAAGCAGATCCCTCTGTTTCCATAGGAGCGGGACTGCCGGATAGAAAGGATGGAAGGCCATGTCAGGAACAATGGACATTCTTGTAAGGGAAATGACAATGGAGGATTACGACCAGGTTTACCGCCTCTGGACGGAGATAAAAGGATTTGGTATACGGAGCATTGATGATTCCAGGGAGGGAGTTGCCCGGTTTTTAAAGCGTAATCCTACCTCCAGTGTAGTAGCAGTACAGAATGGACGCATTGTGGGGAATCTTCTCTGCGGCCATGACGGAAGGACCGGCTGCTTCTATCATGTGTGCGTAGAGCCCTCCTACCGCAAGCATGGCATTGGATACCGCATGGTGCGGGCTGCTATCCAGGCGCTGCAGCAGGAAGGCGTCAGCAAAATAAGCCTGGTGGCCTTTAAATCAAATGATATTGGAAATGCCTTCTGGAAGGGAATCGGATGGACAAACCGGGAGGATTTTAACAGCTATGAGTTCATTTTAAATGAGGAAAATATTACGAAATTTGTTCTCTGACAGGAAGGCTTAAAGTGCCTGTCAGATGAAAAGGGAGGAAGAAAATGGAGAGATCAGTGGTTTTACTTCAGCAGACAGAGGGAGGAGTTACCGCTCCCAAGGGGTTTATGGCGGCTTCCGCAGAGGCAGGGATCAAATACAAAAACAGGCAGGATATGGCAATGATCTACAGCCCCGTTCCCTGCCATTCGGCCGGTACCTTTACTACGAATGTGGTAAAGGCTGCGCCTGTAAAATGGGATAAAAATCAGGTTGAAAGCGGTGCACCTGCCCAGGCTGTGATCGTGAATTCAGGCATTGCCAATGCCTGCACAGGAAAAGAGGGAATGGACTACTGCCGGCAGACAGCCCAGGCGGCAGCGGAGGCCTTAAATATCCCCGAGGAGGGCGTGCTGGTGGCGTCTACCGGCGTTATCGGGATGCAGCTTCCAATGGAAAAGCTGGAGGCTGGAATTAAGGCTATGGCTCCGGTGCTTTCAGACAGCCTGGAAAGCGGCACCTTAGCTTCTAAGGCGATCATGACAACGGATACAAAAAATAAGCAGGTAGCTGTAGAGCTGGAGCTGGGAGGAGCTACGGTCACCATAGGAGGCATGTGCAAGGGCTCCGGCATGATCCATCCCAATATGTGCACCATGCTGGCCTTTGTGACAACCGATGCGGCAATCAGCAAGGAGCTTCTGCAGGAGGCCTTAAGCCAGGATATTAAGGACACCTACAATATGATATCCGTAGATGGGGATACCTCCACCAATGATACGGTACTCCTTTTAGCCAACGGACTGGCAGGAAATAAGGAGATCACAGAGAAAAATGAGGATTATAAGGCCTTCTGCCAGGCGCTGAATTTTGTCAATGAAACCCTGGCAAAGAAAATGGCCGGGGACGGGGAAGGCTGTACTGCCCTGTTTGAGGTAAAAGTTGTAGGGGCAGAGACAAAGGAGCAGGCAAAAACACTTGCAAAATCCGTAATTACCTCCAACCTTACAAAGGCGGCAATCTTCGGCCATGATGCCAACTGGGGAAGGATTCTCTGCGCCATGGGTTATTCCGGAGCACAGTTTGACCCGGAAAAAGTAGACCTTTTCTTTGAAAGTGCAGCAGGAAACATGCAGATCATAAAGGACGGAGTGGCAGTGGATTACAGCGAGGAGCAGGCCACAGCCATTCTTTCACAGCCGGAGGTAACTGCAGTGGCAGATATTAAAATGGGCAGTGAGACAGCAACAGCCTGGGGCTGTGATCTGACCTTTGACTATGTAAAGATCAATGCGGATTATCGTTCATAAGGGAGGAAAATGAGATGAATCTGGAACCAATGCAGAAGGCCGCAGTGCTGATCGAGGCACTTCCATATATTCAGCGTTTTAACCGGAAGATTGTAGTGATCAAGTACGGCGGAAGCGCCATGGTAGATGAAGAATTAAAAAAGAAGGTAATCCAGGATGTAGCCCTTTTAAAGCTGGTTGGCTTTAAACCGATCATCGTCCATGGAGGCGGTAAGGAAATCAGCCGGTGGGTAGGAAAGGTGGGCATGGAGCCTCACTTTATCAACGGCTTGAGAGTGACGGACGAAGCCACCATGGAGATTGCGGAGATGGTACTCAACAAGGTAAACAAGAGCCTGGTACAGCTTGTAAGCCAGCTTGGGATCCAGGCGGTAGGCATCAGCGGAAAAGACGGAATGATGCTGAAATGTCATAAGAAATATTCCGGAGGCCAGGATATCGGCTTTGTGGGAGAGGTGGAATCCGTTGACCCAAAGATTATTTATGACCTGCTGGAAAAGGACTTTATCCCCATTATCTGCCCCATTGGCTTTGACGAGGAATTTTCAAGCTATAACATCAATGCAGATGATGCGGCCTGCGCCATTGCAAGGGCTGTAAAGGCGGAAAAGCTGGCCTTCCTTACAGATGTGGAAGGAGTTTACCGCGATTTTGAGGATAAGTCCTCCCTGGTGTCGGAGATGTCTGTGAAAGAGGCCCAGGCCTTTGTAGACAGCGGTTCCCTGGGCGGCGGAATGCTGCCCAAGCTGCAGAACTGTATTGATGCCATTGAAAACGGCGTATCCCGGGTCCATATCCTGGACGGAAGGATTCCCCACTGTTTATTGCTGGAAATCTTTACAGACAAGGGAATTGGAACGGCTATCTATCATTCCCAGCAGAAGGAGGAAAATCATCATGTCTGATACAAAACTGATTCAGAGGGCGGAGGATGTTCTCTATAAGACCTATAACCGCTTTCCTGTCGTATTCGACTATGGAAAAGGCGTAAGGCTGTATGATACGGAGGGAAATGAGTACCTTGATTTCGGCGCAGGGATTGCAGTGATGGCTCTGGGATATGGGGATGAGGAGTACACCCAGGCAGTGGAAAAGCAGCTTCACAAGCTGACCCATATTTCCAATCTTTTTTATAATGAGCCATCCATCAAAGCAGGAGAAAAGCTGCTGAAGGCGGCCTGCATGGATAAGGTTTTCTTTACAAACAGCGGAACAGAGGCAGTGGAGGGCGCTCTGAAAATTGCAAAGCGTTACCATTATAATAAGCTTCATGAGGCTATGGGAGACGGCTTTGATGGCTGTGAGGAAAAGGAAATGGACATGACCGGGGAGATCATTGCCATGAACCATTCCTTTCATGGAAGAAGCCTGGGAGCCCTTTCTGTCACAGGAAACGCACATTATCAGGAGCCCTTTAAGCCGCTGATCCCCGGAATCCGTTTTGCAGATTTTAATGATCTGGATAGTGTAAAAGCCCTGATCAATGATAAAACCTGTGCTATTATTATGGAAACGATCCAGGGTGAAGGAGGCATCTATCCGGCAAAAAAAGAATTTCTGGAAGGGGTAAGAGAACTCTGTGATAAACATGATCTGCTGCTGATCCTGGATGAGATCCAGTGCGGCATGGGGCGTTCTGGCTCTCTGTTTGCATGGCAGGAATATGGCGTAAAGCCGGATGTGGTGACTGTGGCAAAGGCCATTGGAAACGGCTTGCCGGTGGGTGCATTTATGGCCTGCGGGAAGGCTGCGCTGGCTATGGTGCCAGGGGATCATGGCAGTACCTATGGGGGAAATCCTCTGGTAACGGCTGCTGCAGATGCAGTGCTTACGATTTTTGAGAAACGCCGGATTCCGGACCATGTAAAGGAAACAGGCGCTTATCTGGCAGATAAGCTGGAGGGGCTGGCAGCCTCCTGTGATGCGATAAAAGGGCGCCGGGGAGTTGGGCTTATACAGGGGCTTGAATTTACGGTTCCTGTTGCCCCTATTGTATCGGATGCCCTTTTAAACCAGAAGCTTGTGCTTATCAGCGCAGGGACAAATACGATCCGTTTTGTGCCGCCTCTTGTAATTGAGAAGGCAGATGTGGATGAGATGATTGAAAAACTGAAAAAGGCCATAGATTCTGTTATCTAGACTATGTTCTGTCTTTCTTTTCCCTTTCTTTCAAAAATCTTAGGAATTTTGTGAGTCAAAATTTTGGCAGGGTTTGGTATACTTAAGTACAAGTTGAGAGAAAGGGGGAGCTGCCGGTGCCGGAGGAAGGCTCTTGGCGCCGCAGGTAAAGGATAAGTATGGAACAGGATGACAGAGCGTTTGACGAGAGGCTTGAAGAATTGATGAAGCCGGGACAGCCAGAAAAGAAGCAAAAAAAATGGCGTCCCGGCTTAAGGTGCATAAAGGGCGTTAAGGCCATGAGCAGGAAGAAAAAGTGGATGCTTGCAGGAGCAGGCGTCTTTGCAGTGTTCCTGCTTGCATCAGCCCTTGGGGGCGGGGAGGAAGCCATACCCCGGGCAGCAGTTGTGCCTCTGGAAAAAAGGGATATACAGGAGGTGCTTACCTTAAGCGGCCCTATATCAGGGACGGACAGCGTGGATGTGGTTTCGAATATCCATGCAGAGATCCTGTCCATTGATGTAAAAGAAGGGGATAAGGTGAAAAAGGGACAGCTTCTGGCAGTGCTGGACAGCCAGGATCTGGAGCGAGAGGTGGAGATTGCCAAAAACGCCTATGATACAGCTGTGGCCCAGAAGGAAGAAAAGGACAGGGAAGCGCGTCTTGGTTATGAGAAGGCCCTTCAGGATTACAATAAGGCAGCGGCAGATCATGACCGTATCAGCCAGCTTGCTGCAGCCGGTTTTATATCCCAGACAGAGCTGGAGCAAAGCGCCAATGCCATGAACGATGCAAGGCGTCAGAAAGAAAGCTACAGGGTGGAGGATGGAAAAGGCTGTGCTAACCGTTCCTTTGAGCTGGCTGTTTCAAATGCAGCCTGGGAGCTTCAGAAGAAGCAGGAGGAGCTTGAAAAAACAAGGATAACCAGTGCCATTGACGGTACAGTTGTGCGTGTTAATTCAAAAGTAGGTCAGTTTGCAGATAAGGTAGAAGACGATAAGCCCATATTTAGTATTGAGAACCTGGAGCAGCTGGAGCTGGAGCTAAAGGTAAGCGAATTTTCGGTAGGAAAGGTAAAAATAGGACAGAAGGCAGTTATCAGTGCAGATATCCTGGGCAGTGAAACGGAGGAGGGACAGGTGGTAAAAATATCCCCTACTGGTGAGGAAAAAGGAGGGGGTTCCACAGAGCGGGTTGTGCCTGCTACCATACGGATCGAGGGAGAAAACACCAGGCTTATAGCGGGGATCAATGCCAGGGCACAGCTGATGATCGATGAGGCAGAGGATGCCTTTGTAGTTCCCTCTTCTGCTTTGGCTGAAGGGGAAAACGGAACCTGTATTGCAGTTGCAGACCAGGGGATTTTAAGGTGGATTCCGGTGCAGACAGGGGTAGATGCAGATGTAGCTGTCCAGGTGATCCCGGAAACGGAAGGGAGCCTTAAGGAGGGGATGCAGGTGCTTTCTGAGCCGGATATATCGCTGAAGGAGGGCACAAAGATTACAGCCCTTCCGGTGCAGTAGGAGGCTTTTTATGCAGATAAAGGGGATTCATATAAAAAGAAAACTGGAAAACAGCCCTCCTGATGATCCTGAAAATACAGAGAACTGGCCGCTGATACAGCTTGAAAATCTGGTGAAGATTTACGATACAGGAGCCATTAAGGTGCTTGGTTTAAAGAAGATAAACCTTACCATTTCCAAGGGGGAATTTGTGGCGATCATGGGGCATTCAGGCTCAGGAAAGTCAACCCTTATGAATATTTTAGGCTGTCTTGACCGCCCTACTATGGGGCATTATTACCTGGATGGACAGGACATAGCAGGTATGACTTCGGATGAATTGTCTGAGATCCGCAACCGGAAAATAGGCTTTGTATTTCAGTCTTTTAACCTGATCGCCCGCACCTCTGCCTTGAAAAACGTGGAGCTTCCCATGACCTATGCAAGGCTCTCAAAGGCAGAGCGCAGGCAGAGGGCAGAGGAGCTTTTAAAGCGGGTAGGACTGTGGGAGCGCCGGGAGCATATGCCCAATGAGCTTTCCGGCGGCCAGCGCCAGCGGGTAGCGATCGCCAGGGCGCTGTCGAATCATCCGCCTCTGATACTGGCAGACGAACCCACAGGAAACCTGGATACAGCCTCTTCGCTGGAGATCATGGAGCTTTTTACCCAGCTTCATAAGGAGGGTGTTACCATTGTCCTTGTAACTCATGAGGAGGATATTGCCGCTTTTGCAGACCGGGTTATCCGTTTTGGGGATGGTCAGGTTTTAAGTGATGAGGGAAAGGAGGGAGCCTATGTTTGCTGAAAACCTGCAGATGGCCTTAAGCGCGATCAGGGCCAATAAAATGCGCTCCATCCTTACAATGCTGGGCATTATTATCGGTATTGGCTCTGTCATTGCCATTGTGTCTATCGGCGATACGATGCGGGGCATGTTTGCTGATCTGTATAAGGACGTAGGTATTACCCAGGCCTATGTAAGCATTGGCTACTGGGTGGAGGATACCAGGGAAAGTGATTATTTTACCTTAGATGAAATGGAGCGGGCAAAGGATGTATTTTCGGAGGAAATTGCCTATATAGACAGCAGTGCCTTTGCTTCCGGGGAGGCCCTTTACCGGCGGAAAAAGGTGAAATTTGAGTATCAGGGTATTGACTATGATTACAGGGACGTGCAGCCTGTGAATATGGTTTATGGCCGCTACTTAAACCAGGGGGATGTATTGGGGAGAAGGAATAATGTGGTGATGGATGCCGACAGCGCGAAGCTTTTGTTTGGGGTGGAAAACGCAGTGGGAAAAACCTTCCGCACAACCATTTACGGCTCCACAGAGGACTATACAGTGGTGGGGATCTACAGAAAGGAATTAAGCCCCTTCCAGGCGCTGATGATGGGAAAAACGCAGGATAAGGGGGAGGCCTTTATCCCTTACACCCTTCTTACAAAGCCATCAGACCGGTTTTATCAGCTCCATGTATTTGCAAAGCCGGATGTAAATCTGGAGCATTTTTTTGCCCAGTTTAAGGACTATACAGCGAAGCTTCATTCCAGGCAGCCGGAGGATATGTATCTTTATACGGCGCTGGAGGAGATGGAGGCAGTGGATACGGCAATGGGAGGGCTTTCCATGGCAGTAGGCGGGATTGCGGCAATCTCCCTTCTGGTAGGAGGGATTGGCATTATGAATATTATGCTGGTGTCTGTTACAGAGCGTACAAGGGAGATCGGAATCCGAAAGGCACTGGGGGCAAAGACCCGGGATGTACTGGTTCAGTTCCTGACAGAATCTGCGATCTTGTCTGCCCTGGGCGGAATCTGCGGTGTGCTTTTGGGCACAGGGCTTGTAAGCGCAGGCGGGGCCCTTTTTGGAATGGGTGTTATTATCAGGCCAGGAATCGTTTTTGGGGCAGTGGCTTTCTCCGCTGCAGTGGGGATTTTCTTCGGGCTTTATCCGGCTTTGCGCGCAGCAAAGGCAGACCCGATCGATGCCCTGCGCTATGAATAGGAAGAGTTATTCTGATAAAAGAATAATAAAAAATGTCAGACACTATTGACAGAACATTGTGAAAAGTGTTAAACTTATCCTATAAGAACCTTACCAATTTTATACAATTATAAGTATTCATAGCTTATATATGCTCAAAATGGGTTGAGCGTTTCTACCAACTACCGTAATAGTTGACTATAAGTTTCTGTGCATGTTGCAGCCTGGAAAAGGTGGGAGCTGTACAGGATCTGAGGGATTACGGTAGTTTTTTTATATCATAGGAAAGTTCGTCCCATGATATAAAAACTGCCGGCACCTTCGATGAATACGAAAAAAGGAGGAGCCTATGGCAAATGATTTTGTACTAAAGGGGAACATCTGCTACAGCCGCAGCCCGTCAGAGCTGGAGACAGCAGAAGCGGGCTATCTGGTCTGTGTGGATGGAAGATCGGCGGGGGTTTATGAAAAGCTTCCGGATATTTACAGGGGGCTTCCTGTAACGGATCACGGGGACCGGCTGATCATTCCGGGACTGGTAGATTTGCATCTTCATGCACCCCAGTATTCCTTCCGGGGTCTGGGCATGGATCTGGAGCTTCTTGACTGGTTAAACCAGCGGACCTTTCCGGAGGAAGGGCGGTATGCGGATCTTGATTATGCAAAGAAGGCCTATTCGATCTTCGGAGAAAATATGAAGCACAGCGCTACCACAAGGGCCTGTATATTCGGCACCATCCACCGCCAGGCGACAGAGCTCCTTATGGACATTATGGAAGCAACTGGCCTTAAGACCATGGTAGGAAAGGTGAATATGGACCGGAATTCACCGGACTTTTTAAGGGAAGAAAATGATGCTGTGTCCCAGGAGGAAACCCTTAAGTGGCTGGAGGATATTCAGGGAAAATATAAAAATACGGAGCCTATTCTTACGCCCCGCTTCATCCCTTCCTGCAGCGATAAGCTGATGGAGCGCCTGGGAGCTCTGCAGAAAAAAACAAAGCTTCCGGTTCAGTCCCATTTGTCGGAAAATAAGGGGGAGATTGAATGGGTGAGGGAGCTGTGTCCCTGGGCTGAAAGCTATGGTCATGCTTATGATCATTTTGGACTCTTCGGGGGAGAAGCAAAAACAATCATGGCCCATTGTGTCTGGTCTCAGGGAAAAGAGCTGGATCTAATGGAAGAAAGGGGGGTTTACATAGCGCATTGCCCTCAGTCAAATGTGAATCTGTCTTCGGGTATTGCTCCGGTGCGTGAATATCTGAACCGGGGAATGAATATAGGGCTTGGAACAGATGTTGCAGGAGGAAGCGGGGAATCGATCTTTAGGGCAATGGCAGATGCCATTCAGGTATCAAAGCTTCGCTGGAGGCTGGTGGATGAAAGCCTGAAGCCTCTTACCATAGAAGAAGCCTTTTATTTGGGGACAAAAGGCGGAGGTTCTTTCTTCGGAAGAGTTGGAAGCTTTGAGGAGGGATACGAAATGGATGCAGTAGTGCTGGATGACGGTTATCTTATGCATCCTCAGGAGCTTACAGTAAAGGAGCGCCTGGAGCGCCTTATTTATTTGGGGGATGAGCGCAGTATCACAGCAAAATATGCAGCGGGAGCAGCTATTCTTTAACATCATGATATGATATCCAGGGGCAAAGGGTCGGAAATCCGACGTAAGCCTATGGCAGAAGGATGTTTGCCCCCAACATTATTTATACTGAAGGAGGTATGGTTATGGAAAACAAGAAAGAAAATGGAGTATTGGAACGGGTATTTCACTTATCGGCTCATGGAACGGATGTAAAGACAGAGATCATTGCAGGCGTTACCACATTTATGACAATGGCCTATATCCTGGCAGTCAATCCGAATATTTTAAGTGAAACAGGAATGGACCGGGGGGCTGTGTTTACGGCAACGGCGCTGGCGTCCTTTGTTGCCACACTTCTCATGGCAGCCTTTGCAAATTATCCCTTTGTGCTGGCACCTGGAATGGGGCTTAACGCATACTTTGCCTACACCGTTGTACTGCAGATGGGCTATACCTGGCAGATGGCGCTGGCAGCTGTTTTTGTAGAAGGTATTATTTTTATCCTTCTGTCACTGACGAATGTGCGCGAAGCAATCTTTAATGCGATCCCCATGAATTTAAAGCATGCAGTTTCTGCCGGAATTGGTTTATTTATTGCTTTTATCGGACTTCAGAATGCAAAGATTGTTGTGGGAAGCGCAACCTTAGTATCCGTTTATTCCTTTAAGGGCTCATTAAATGCAGGCACCTTCCAGAGTGAAGGGATCACAGTTCTGCTTGCCTTGATCGGTATTCTTGTTACAGGAATTCTTTTGGTAAAGAATGTAAAGGGAAATATTCTGTGGGGAATTCTCATTACATGGGTACTTGGAATTATCTGTGAAGTAACAGGACTTTATCAGCCAAACCCGGAGCTGGGAATGTTCAGCGTACTTCCGGATTTCAGCGGCGGGATCCGTGTTCCAAGCATGGCTCCAACCTTTATGCAGATGGATTTCTCTGCTATTTTATCACTGAACTTTTTAACGATCATGTTTGCCTTCCTGTTTGTAGATATGTTTGATACACTGGGAACTCTGATCGGTGTTGCTTCCAAGGCAGATATGCTGGACAAAGACGGCAAGCTTCCAAAAATCCGCGGCGCTCTTATGTCTGACGCCATTGGTACTACTGTAGGTGCTATGTTTGGTACATCTACTGTAACTACGTTCGTAGAAAGTGCTTCCGGCGTAGCAGAAGGCGGAAGAACCGGACTGACCGCTGCAGTTGCAGCTATCCTTTTT